>Ga0114968_10004812_pt1 | contig 10032 bp, 14 predicted proteins | sample M_130807_EF_Meta_FD_87020 | JGI IMG/M metagenome (GOLD analysis project Ga0114968, IMG submission 87020) | Freshwater microbial communities from Lake Montjoie, Canada to study carbon cycling - M_130807_EF_MetaG | ecosystem: Environmental > Aquatic > Freshwater > Lake | place: Lake Montjoie... | reverse complement strand
TCTCCGGACATTTGAGGACACATGTCTACAAAGTTCTGGACGAGAACATAAAACTAGGTCACGCTGATTACACCTGCTATTGGATTCTGGAATTGTTATGTTCTGGTTTGGTACACTCATGTTGGAATACTCTATTCTTGAGCTCAGCGCAGCACATCAATCGAGGAGCTCCTAATGTGTTTATTTATTTAGTCCAAATGTATGAGCGTTTTGCTCCATATGAAGGACAGTATACACTTCAAAATATGACAGATATCAGAAACAATCACGACGCACGCAGGCTGTTCTGTGAGGTAGGAGCTAGTGTAGCTCTTTGTAGAAAATCCAAACTTCCGAATCTTCCCAGAATTAGACCAGAACATGATTTCACACCCATGGTTATTCAAGAAAATCTGAAGGCTCCATCGTCTATGTATGCTCGCTCTCTGATGAAACAGGAAGATCCTATGGAGCTATATGTTCCGGTAAATGAATTTGCATACTGTATGAGACCCGAGACTCGTGATTCTATTCGGGGACTTTATTGGGTATCTTGGATTCTAGCCTATGCTTCGAAGTATAAGTTGGATAATAAGACTCATCTTGTTTGCTCCTATCGATCTAATGACTATGTTGAAGAAAAATACCTTCGATCTCCAGTTTGGATTATTTGGTCAGTTGTCATGGAGGCCGCACGAACATCGCCTCAATCAGGAACGCTAGGACCATATATTGATGCGTTGTATAAGATGTACTGTTTAAGATGGGGTCAAGGTGACCTACGAAAACGTTTACCATTCTTGATAACTGCTATTTTGTTCGTTTGTGAATCTACAACCCTAGATATCCATTATGCAGTTCCACACGACATCACCGTCGTTCAACAAGTTGTTACAAACATTCCTCAATGGATTGGAGCAATCATTCATACGCAAAAAACATTCTCTTGAAGAAAGAATATAACATGACTTCTCCCAGACTTATGGCGGCCCTTAAGGTTGGACTGCTCTTCCTGGTTGTTTCATCGCCGATGACATACAAGCTTGTCGATGGTCTTGTTGGCAGCGTCGCTCGCGCGGTTGTTCCCGGAGCTGCGTCTGCTCTCCGTGTTGCCGAGAACGGTTGCCCCACGACCTACGGACTTGCTGTTCACGCCGTCGTCTTCGTCGTTGCGGTTTATTACCTCTCTAAACATTAAATGAGCTGGCTATCGGGCTTGCTAGGCCCGTCAAAACCAGAAACGTTAGAATCCTTATTTGCCAAGGTTCAAGCTGACTCTATTGGGTTTGGACATATCAGAATTCAAGACTGGGTAAGATTCCTACAAAGTGTAGTTACGGGACCAACTAGAGTAAGTATCGAAGGTGCGATTAGACCCGATATATTATCTACATACACTCCTGAAAAGATTGCAAGTGAACTTAGATTTCTACAGTTGCAGAGGGCGGAATTTCTCAGACTTGATTTAGGTATTTACCCTCATCTAGACCCTACGAATACCGAGATAGCTAAGAAGATCAGAGCAGCGGTTATAGCACTATTTGATGAGGCATTAAAGCAACTAATGGTTGCTGCACGCGCAAAGCCCGCGCCTCCCGTAGTTACCGATGGACAAAAGACTGCAGCAAGTTATGCTGCTCGTCTAGCTGCTTTAGGGAGAGGTGGAAAGCGTAAGACTAAGAAACGGAAACAGTCTAAGAGAAGGAAACGTCATACAAGAAAATGAAACTACTAATCTTTGACACGGAAACGACTGGACTTCCAAAGACTCGAGAACCAGCTATTAAGGGCGCAGACAATTGGCCACATTTGGTTTCAATTGCTTGGGTTGTTGTTGAGGACAATACAGTCCTCAAATCAGAATATCATATTATCAGACCTCAATGGGAGATTCCTGCTGATTCTACTAAGATTCATGGGATTACTCATGAAAAGGCTATGGCAGAGGGAGAACATCTTTCTGATGTTATTCTCAAATTTATTGAAGAACCTCACGATATCATGGTTGCGCATAATATGAACTTTGATTTCAATGTTCTCATTAACGCAATTATGTGGGATCTCCGACTAACAGTATATCCCGATTTTAAGAAGCGTTTCTGCACGATGGAAGGTTCTAGAAATATTCTAAGGATTCCGTTTGCGAATGGTCGTGGATATAAGAGTCCTAAGTTAGTTGAGCTATATGAGTTTGTTATGAAGAAACCAGCATCTCCTACAGAACTTCATAATTCACTTTACGATGCGCAACTTCTTGCAGAAATTGTAATGCGTTCAACTACTCTCCGAGTTATGATGGGTTTACCTGCTGTGCCCGGACAAATACATAATGCTCATCAAAAAGGTAGCACCCTATTTCTGTGATGGAAAGAGGTATAAGACGACATATATGTGGTCGTCAGACGGGTGGACTTATGATTCAGCAAAAATGGTCAGACGGAAGTATCTTGATATGGGGAATGGTATTTTTGAAATGACTGAAGAAAATTATACAAAGTCGGTGTTTAGTGGAGTAGAATATGTTGAAAATATTGATGTTACTGTGATTTCCGAGTCCCCCAGGATTTGGATAGAAAGGGGAACAGATATTTCAGACATGTTCGAAGAATTGACGGAGGTTCCTCAAATTGGGGGTATTCCTTAATAAGTGCGTTCACATCAAGAACGGGCACTTCTTCTTCGTATTCTATTGTCATCGCGTCTTTGTTCAGAGAATGGAAAACGTTTTATAGAACAAATGCTTGCCCTTGATGTTCTTTATACAGCACTTACCACAATTGGGATTATGGTTTTTCTTCAAATTTTAATGTTCGTAGGAGTTCGTATTATGACACCCCCACAGCCCAAGATTATCTATCGTGAAGTTCCAATGCAGGTTCAAGAACCAAAGGTTACTTTCACAGAGCCACCTGTAACAGAAGTAAAGTTACCAGAATATGAACCTCGTCAACAAGCTTCAGACTCACTACGCGTGGACCCCCAGCTCCCGGCTGGTCTCAAAGAAACCCGCCCCGATGGAATCTGATTTTGAAGTTCCTCAATCTAGTGGCAAGGCTGGTTGGATTATCCTAGGATATGACAACAATATTCCTGTATGTCTGTGGGTCACAACTCATGAAACCAGAACCTTAACGGTCTGTCTTGATGAGAGGCTATTTGGAGATAGTATTTTCAGAGCTGAATACATAGATGGAACCTATATTATTTCCGATGTTTATGTGTATAATTCTTGCTGCGTCTTTAATATCACAACGTTTAAACAGCGCTACGAATGGCTCTCCTCGCTCCTCGGGAGGTTTGCATATGACGGACTAAAACATAAATCTGCTGCTGAGTTTCCAATAAAGGGTTATGAAGTATATGATTCTAAAGAAGGAAGTCATGGCTGTTTCATAGAAGATGTTCAAACTGTAATCAGAACGGACATTCCAGATGTTTATACGATAAAGGATAAAGAAGGTTACCTTCTAGTTCCGACCTTGAAACTATCTGTATTTTTGCGTTCAAAGGGTGCGGAGTTCAAACTGAGATGTTCTGAGAAAAACGGTAAATGGGAATATATTCCCTAACTAAAGTAAATATGAGACGCCATTCCAAAAGAAGAACGCACAAGAAGCGCCGCGGAGGTGCTAGCTTTTATGGTCCGACTGGAGTTATCGCCCCGGGTGCGATCGAATGGAGCGCGGGTTCTGAGATGATGGGTTATTCCGCTGATCAGATTAATGCAGGCGCGCAGGTTCCCCGCGGAGGTCGTAGACGTCGTCACAAGACTCGTCACCGCAAGAGCCGCCGTAAGACCCGGCGCGGTGGCGGTAAGTTTGGCGGGGTATCTGCGTCTTTCAACGGAACGGGAGAGCGTGGCGTCGCGAACTACGATGGCATTAGCACCCGCGTAGGTCCCTATAACAATGCTAAGGTATCCACGGAAGGCAAGTTTAATAATTTCGGAGCCCAACCCCAGAGTGGATTCGGCTCGTTCAATATCTTTCCCAAGTAAACAATAAGATGTCTGATTCATTAATTGCCCTTCTTCTGGCTGGAGCTGCTGCCTTCTATCTATTTTCTAGAAACGTTCCACACCTTGCGTTATGGGGTCTGATTGGCTATATGATTTCATATAATTATATATGTAAGACATCACGCGTCTGTTCGGTTCTTATAGGAATTGCTGTAGCCTATGCAGTCGTGTATTCTAGCACATATGAGTATTTCGACGAAGAAAAGAAGGAAGAACCCGAAGAAGGACCCAAGCCATCGGGCAAGTCTACGCCTCATGTAGACCTAGGAACTACCATTCTTCATGCTTATCGTAATCTGAGTCCCGAGCAAATAGGAGGAATGCGTCGGGACACAAAGGAACTAATGGAATTACAAAAGGAACTAATGGGAACTCTTGCTGAAATGAAACCTGCCATTGAACAGGGAGCAGAACTACTTGGAACCTTTTCTCAGTTTTTTGGAAAGCCTGACGCGGCTGAGTAAGATACGTTCCATTGCATCGGCATAAACATAAACATGTTTATCAGGATCGTTTGAAGATATCCAAGGACCCCCTGAGTCTCGCACAACCTTAACCCAACTGTCTATTTCTTCTTGTAATTCACGAAGACATAGCCAATCCGACCAAAGATCATATGCCTTGTAAAGCGCAAACCCATACATAATAGAAAATTGTAACATACATGCCTGGATAAGAATAAACAAGGGGTAAAAGATCATATCAAACCAAAGAAAGGTAGAATCGATAAAGTCATCGGGACTAAACTTCTTCTTTAGGTTTGCAAATCTTTCTGCTAATGCAAAATATGGTTTATTTATCACAAAGGCCTTCCTAGAATTCTTTCGAATATCTTTCCATTCGGGAATCATTTAATTGTTATACCTTCTTCAGGAAATTCTACTTCTTTAAACGTCTGAATATCTAAGTAATTCCAGTTAGTAATTGTTGGGTCAATATTTCTAAGAAGTTCCTTTGTGATTCTGTTACCTGGAACTACAAAGGGTTCGACCTTGGAAATTCTATTTTGGCTTTGGTAATCGCTATTTCCACCAATCCAAAGCCAGGGTATATTTCCTCGAGAATGAAGTAGCTTAATTTTATCTTCAGTTGATGACGAAACAACTCTATCGCCTTCATTCCAAACTCTGTAACGAGTCTTACGATCATCGATTGAGACAGTTTCCATCTTTTCGCAAACAATAACCCCAGGAGGAACAGTTGTCTCCCAATCTAGTTTAATATTTCTTGGATTATAAAGTTTTAGTTCACTATAAAATTTGGGTTCTTTCGAATAGTAAAACGAAAGAATCCTACGGAGAAATCCACGAAGTCTACAACACATTTAAGAAGGTTAATCTAGTTGTGGTTAAATTCAATATGATACTGATGGGATAGGAGCTTCGCCGCCCTTTAGTTGTGTTACGTATCTATCGCGATTTTGTTTATCATCTGCCGTAAGGGGTGAAAACTTTTCAACTGTATACTTAGTTAGTGTTTGATCGAGTTGAAGGCCCATAGCAATAGACATGGCGAGCGCAGTGATTACGAAGGGAGTAGCAATAACAACCCAGGATATGACGCCAAGATCTACGCGACAGAATGAATCGAGAAGCCAGACTCCAACTAGACCGGAAACTACGTGCATTCCGGCACACCAATATAATCCCATTGCAAGAGATAACGCGGTATGAACCGCGATATAAATGAGGTATAAATGCGCAGGCGGACAAAGTGCATTGATTAATTTCATCATTTACATTATATCGAGCAAAATAATGGATAAGGTAATGGATTTTACAGGTTGTTCTGAAGAAGAAGCAAGGCTTGCTCTTGAGAAATACGATAACGATATGTTTGAAGCGGTTCTTAGCTTGACTCCTGGAAGTAAGGTAGGTCTTCCTAAAAAAATAGAACTAGATGAAACACAGGTATTTTTCAGAACGATCCGCGAACAAATGACTGAGTTAACGGATTCTATTTCAAAGGGATTTACTTCTTCAGATCAATCCGAACCTTCGGAACATTCCGAGAAGCAAACCCTCCCCGAAGAAAAGGCTCAACAAAGTAGTTGTCCCGATAAATGTCATCCTCCTTCTCCTGAACAAGTGGTTCAAATACCGGAAATTGCTTGTCCGTCACAGTCTGAATGGACTTACGATTTGCAGTTGAATGTCCAAAGATAACACGGTTCTGGTCAGGTATGCCGTCAATCGTGCCCATGCCTAGAAACGGCGTAGTGGGAAAGGGGCGCTGAAAGAGCTGTTTGGGTCCCTTGAAACGAGCTGTCGCCGGATCTCCGAAGAGAAGCTGGGTCTGTGTATCAATTCCACAGCCTCCCTCCGGAGAGTTACCAAAGTTACCCCGAGGAACAAGTCCGACATATTCGGCCGCAGCCTGCCAAGCAGATCCATTTCCACATGATTCTGGGTGGTTAGCGTAGTAACTAGCGCTCTGGTTGCGTCTAGACGAATCTGCATTCGCGTGTCTATCTTCTATTCCACCACGAGTCGCTGCATGAAATAAAGGAAGACCTGACATTTGTTAATGGTTTAGAAAGTATATACTATACTCTATCAAATGTGGGGTTACCATCTTATGCTCGACTGTTCTAGATGCGTATCCACCAAGATTCGCTGCTCTAGAAATATCATCGATTTTTCTAAAGAACTTGTTCGCCGCATCGATATGGTTCCGTTCGGAGAACCACAGGTTCATCATTTTGGCTCAGGTAATAAGGCAGGATATACCCTAGTTCAACTGATCGAGACATCTAACATCACTGCTCATTTCTGTGAAGAGAATAACGATATGTATCTAGATGTCTTTAGTTGCAAGCCTTTCGAACCCGCAGATGTTGAAGCCGTAGTTAATGTTTATTTTTCTCCTCTTCATAAGAATCGTAACTTTATGGCTCGTCAAGCCGGACAGAACCTTCTTCTAAAGTAAAACGAATTGACTTTTATACTGTCAGCGTAATTCAAAGAAATGTTCCTCCAGCCGTGTGATTGGAGGGAACATGACGAAAAATTCAAGTATGTCGTAGATGTTTACGGACGAACTCATGAGGGAGATGTCGCACGAGTTCGTATTACTGATTTTCGGCCCTATTTCTATATTCGCGCATTTCGCACTGAATCTTCAGGTCTCATCACAGATGCGATTAGCAAGATCAAAAATATCACAGATCTCAAGGTCACCGAAGAACAAAAACTCGATGCTATGCGCGGATTCAATGGCCTTTCAACCATTCGTGTTTGGAAGCTAGAGTTTCCTGCTCTCTGGGCATACAAGGTCATTGCCAAAGAAATGAAGAATGGTATGAAGATTGGCGATCGCCGAGTCTACACAGAAGATATCTTCGAATCCAATCTTCCACCATATCTACGTCTCTTTCACGAACGTGATATCCAACCTGCAACTCCGATTCAGTTCGAGGCTTCAAAGACTCAAGAAGGTCAGTTAGTTTGCTTTAAGGTATCATACAAAGACATTAAGCCATATCCTGGAATTTCTATTCCGCTATACGTCCTTTCTTATGATATTGAAGTCTATTCCGCATCTGGTCAGTTTCCTGTTTCGTCAAACATTACCGATGAAATTATTCAGATTGGTCTATCATTTCGTTGGTCAGATGACCTAATGGCTCCAGTCGAACGCTATGTCTTAGTTTCAGGAACCTGTGGACAAGACTCCAGTGTAAAATACATATCTTGTCGCAACGAACAAGACCTTCTTCTAAAGTTTAAGGAGTATGTTTGCACAGAAGATCCAGACATCATCGTTGGCTACAACACGTTTGGCTTTGACGATGGCTATATCGCAGAACGGGCAGAGCTTCACAAGATTGAGCTCCAACTAGGCCGCGTGGATACCCAGTCGTGGGGTTCTCGATTTGACATGGTAAAGACTGAAAAGAAAACCTTCGAACTTGCTTCAGGAAAGTATGCAGTTCGCTACTTTGACCTACCTGGACGTCTGCCGATTGATTTGCTTCTTTCTATTCGTCGTGAGCAAAATCTAGACTCATACAAGCTGGATAATGTTGCATCCACCTTTCTGCGAGATAAGGTAACTGACTTAGTGATTATCACAGGAGCAGAAACTAGAATGTATGAAATTCATACTAAATCAACACGTGGACTCTTTTCAGGAAACTACGTGCGATTTGACATTGTAGGAAATACAATCAATCCATACGCAGATGGTAAAAAATTCAAGGTAAAGGAAGTATTGAGTAGAAAGTTCATCATTGAGTTAGATGACGATAATTATCTGAACACCTTTGATATCTCGAAGGAAGACATGAAGAAACTCGAGTGGTCATTTACAAAAGACGATGTATCTGCGCAAGATATGTTTGCTCTTCATCGTGGAACTGCATCTGACCGAACAAAGATTGCCAAATACTGTATTCAAGATTGTGACCTAGTTTTGACTCTGATGGCTAAACTGGATACCTTGGTGAATGCTCGGGGTATGGCTGATGTTTGTCGTGTTCCGATTGACTTCATCTTTCTGCGTGGTCAGGGTATCAAGATTTACTCAGCAGTTGCCTACAACGCTTCTAAGCGCGGGCAAATCATTATGGCTCAAGATTCTGTAGAAGGTGATATGTCTTACGAAGGTGCTGTTGTTCTTCCTCCCAAGATTGGTATGTATCTAGAAGACCCTATTCCTGTTCTAGATTTCAATTCACTGTATCCTTCGAACATGATTGCCTTTAATATCTCTCCCGATACACTAGTCTATGTCAAGACTTTCAATGCAGATGGTCGCAAGATTAATCATGAAGGTGCTTCAGATGATGAGGTTCTGAAACTTAAGGAATCATTCAAGATTGATGAAATTTCCTTTGATACCAAGGACGATGACGGAACAATTACAGGACGTAAGACTTATGGCTATTCACAGCCAGGAGATGACCCACGCAGCATTGGTCTTCTTCCTATGACTCTAGACATCCTGCTCAAGAAGCGTAAGGAGACCCGCAAGCTTATGGAGACGGCAGATGATGCACAAAAATCTGTTCTGAATGGTCTTCAGCTGGCTTACAAGGTTGTTGCCAATTCAGTGTATGGTCAGACTGGTTCTCGCACATCTCCTATTAGACGTGTAGAGGTTGCTGCTTGCACAACTGCAGCTGGTCGTGATCGTCTGATGTTTGCCAAGGAGATTGTAGAAACAGAGTTTGGTGGCCAGGTTATCTACGGAGACACGGATTCTATCTTCATTAAGTTTCCTACAAAGGATTTGGCTACGGCTATTGACCTCGGTCAGAAGGCTGCTGAACGTATTACCAGCCTCTGTCGCAAACCATACAAGATTGAATATGAGAAGACGTTTTATCCCTTTATCCTCTTCTGTCGTAAGCGCTATATGGGACTGAAGTATGAGACAGATATTACAAAGTGTAAGCGGGCATCTATGGGTATTGCTCTGAAACGTCGTGATTCTGCTCCAATTGTTAAGGATATCTACGGAGGCGCACTAGACATTCTGATGGAAGAACGTTCCTTGAAAAATGCTCAAAAATTCGTTCAAGATAGTTTGGTAGATGTTCTTCAAAATAAGGTTCCTATTGACAAATTCGTAATTACTAAGCAGTTGCGTGATGACTATATCACAGAAGTACCAGAACAGATTAGACATCATATATCTAGTGGAAAACCTAGCCAACTAAATGGAACTAAAGCATCATTTAACATAATTAAAGATTATGCTATGAAACATGACCTTGAATTACCTAGTTCATCAATCGCTCATAGGAAACTAGCTGACCGTATGGAAGAACGTGATGCTGGTAATAAGCCTCAGGTTGGTGACCGTCTGGCTTTCGTGTATGTGGCAAATCGAAAGGACCAAAAGAAACAGGGTGATAAGATCGAGCACCTAGACTTTGTTAAGCAACGTGGACTGAAGCCAGATACGGAATTCTACATTACAAATCAGATCCAAAACCCAGTGGCACAGTTGTTTGCGCTGGGTATTGAACAATTGGATGGTTACAAGGCGAAGTCTTACGAGTATAGACCAGACCTCGACGAGGAGGAGGC
>Ga0114968_10004811_pt1 | contig 10033 bp, 5 predicted proteins | sample M_130807_EF_Meta_FD_87020 | JGI IMG/M metagenome (GOLD analysis project Ga0114968, IMG submission 87020) | Freshwater microbial communities from Lake Montjoie, Canada to study carbon cycling - M_130807_EF_MetaG | ecosystem: Environmental > Aquatic > Freshwater > Lake | place: Lake Montjoie... | reverse complement strand
CTTCAAGTCAAAAAAGTCAGCGTATTTTATTATCTTTAAGTTAGGGTAAGTGTCAATAAATGTTTGGTCCAAGTAAAGAGACTCTTCAGATAATATTTTAAATCCTGATTCCAATAACCTATTGCATCGAATATGTTCAAATATATTACTACTTTCATTTTGCGAAGGATTTGGGTTTTCATTAATTTGACCATGTATGTTTAATATCATCCTACATTTTGCCAATTCTCTGTCTCTATCTTCCCCCCAACCCGAAACAATGTTCAATGTAAACCCCTGATTTATTATAAATTCTAATAACTTATTTCTTCTTGGAGGCGTAATTGGCATGGAACCTCGTTTGTCAATAAAGCCAAAATCATACTCTTTAGTTGTTTCTGTATTAATTTTTGTTAAGAAGTCTCTTTCCGCTTCTATAACTTTATATGGAAGATGTTGGGTATTAGTAATTCCATTTTCATTTAATATTTTAATATTTGAAAGACTATAATCATAAATTTTGTAGCTCAAATATTTATTATCTAAATTAAAAGTTTGTTTTATGCTTTCAATTCTATGGGGCAAATTCAATGGTTCAAGTTGTAAAAAACTAAATTCTTTACTTTCAAATTCTGCAAAAATGTTTTTATCATTGATACAATCATAGTTATCATTCATGTAGTTATTTAAAATTATTGTAATTTTATCAGGATTTAGTTTTCTAATCATGTCTTTATCATTTGTTAAAAATGTTTCACACTCTTCATTTGCAACATTTGTAATATATTGCTTAATTGGCTCTACAATAAAATTGGTATAATAAAAAACCCATCTGCTTTTTTTATTTAGTTCCAAAAGTTTGCACCACTCTGATGCTCTATTTTTCCAGTCGCATGTAAGCGCATATTCTTTTCCTCGAAGTCTTATTTGATTCTTTTTATCATTATCATTAGATAACTTAATAATTGTGTTCAACTCTTCGCCTTGTCCTATAGGAATGCCGTAGTCCCCTAAAGTATTAACTAATCCCGCAGTTGGATAATAAATACAAATAACCTCACTTGCCAACATTTCCATAGCGGTAATACACGATGTTTCTGGCCATCCAGTTGGATATAACCAATATTCAGAGCTATACATAAGGTTATATAATTCCATTTTGCTCAAACAACCAACGTGTTTTATGCTAGTGTTACACTTTATAATTTTTTCTAATGTTTTTTCATGATCATTTTTTGGAAACTTATTATAAGAACAAATAATCAACTCAGCATCAGGTAATTCTTTTAATATTGATGGCCAAAGCTCGAGAACTTTTTCTAGCCCTCTTTCTGGGCAAGATGAATAGACAAATCTATTTGAAATTTTTTTATTATTAAATTCAAACTTTTTAGTTTCTATTCCATTATTGATTGCGCACAATTTTCCATCAAGCTCAGGATGTGTTGTTTTAAATAAATTTACATGCCATTCTGTTTGACAAATGCACCCATCAATTTTATTAGACCATTTTTTTAATAACGTAGAAATGTCAAGATTACATCCCCAACTATTTAGCATAATATCGTGCGCCCAAATAAATGATTTATAAAAAGATGTTTCAGGAAACATTTCATAAAATCCAGTATATCTAGAAACTATTAATGTATGAAATGCATTATTTTTTGTAATATTTTCTAAATTATGTAAACTTATAAAATGAATATTATCAACGTGTTCTTCTTGAACGTGACCTCCAATATAAATCTCATAATGTTTTGGAAAAGATTTTGCCAAGTTGTACACAGCCGTTTCAGAACCACCAAGCGCATTAGTTAAACTATACGTATAATTCCAATGAACGTCGCAGAATCCTGCATAAATTAAAATTTTTTTACTATTTAAACATTCTTCTTTTGTAAATTTTTGATTTTGAACCAATGCTCTATGTTTAAAAACAATTCCATATTTTTCGTATTTCTCTAAAAAGTCGTACCCACTTAAGTTAATATTAGAGTTTTCTAGAAAACATACATATGATTGAAACAATTGCGCAAAATTATCAATATGGTTAACTGCGTTTTCAATAAAAAATTGTAGATTGTACATTAAGTTAGCAATAAGTTGCGTATTATTTATGTGTATCTTTTTTTGAAAAATTATTTGAAACATTTTTGATATGCTTTTTCTTGCAGGTTCATATTTTTCTTTTACTTTATCGCAAATAAGAATAACATAATATGGCAACAAAAAATCATATTTATCGTTTTGAATAAAAAGTTTGTGTTTCATATTACTTTGTAAATAATTGTTTTCATAAAAATTTTGAAAAAGTGAATAATATGCATACGCGGTTTCATTAGAACCCGACAAACAATAATGAATAATTAAATGATACAAACATTCAACTCGCTCAGTATCATAAGAAAAGGATTTTACCAGATAAAAAAAGCCTTCTTCTGCTCTATTCAACTTACAACAACCTTCATAAATATGTAAACAGGCCATGTATTTTTCCTGCGGCCATTGTTTTTCGTGATTCAAAACAATTTTATACCACTTATTAGCTTCTTCTGGTTTACCAAAATCTTTGTAGCTATTTGCGCAGTAAAAAGCGTACCTATGATATAGTTGATCATCGCATGCTATTGCTTCTTCATAAGCTTTCTCTAATATCAACGCATCCTTCAAATACTTTTCTGAATCTTTATTTCTACTACTACTTCTTCCAGAAACAACGTAGTAATCTCCTTCAATTACAAAACTTCTTGATCCCTCTTCTTTACATGTAATATATTCATGTATAACAGATTTGTATTCAAAAGCTTTTTGGTTATTTACAAGTAGCACTCTTGTATAACTTATGCCTTGAATGGAACCAAATTGAAGATGGTATTCATCGTGAGAAACTTCACTTGGCATGTTGATATTTCCAACAATTTCATCGTCTGCATCAAATATTAATGCTAAGTCAGTTTTTTTATACGCTCTTGATATTGCAAGACTTCTATTATGCGCAAAATTTTTCCATTCATCACAAAACATTTCTCCTGGAATTTGTTTATCCTTAAAAAATTCTTCTATAATTTCTTGTGTACCATCCGTTGAGCCTGTATCGCAAATTACCCAATATGAAAACTTAATTTTGTCGCATAATTTTGTTAAAGTATCTTTAATAATGTGTGCTTCATCTTTCACAATCATATTTAAACAAATTGTTGGTTTCTTTTCAGATATCACGCATTCCATTTTATTAATATTCTAAATATTTATTAACTTTTTAACTCATAATAATAAAAATATTATTTGTATTTTTATTATTTTTGCAAAAAATTTATGTCAAGTTATGAAAAAGTTTTGTGTATTTATAAAAATCATAGCAATAGTTGTATGTATTTATTTCGTTAATGCATTCTTCGCTTAATTTAAACTTATTTTTTATTTTTAACATTCCGACGCCTCGATAATATTTATTATTAAAATAAGCAAAGACAATATCGTCTAAATGATTTTTTAATATATAAAACAACACTTTCCAAACATCTCCAGTCCATGGCTCTCCGTACTTTAATATATCTTTTTCATAATAGTGTTTTCGTGGTATTTTTAGTTGCTCATAATAAGAAATTGGCAAAATATCATCAATAAAAATAATTCCATTTTCCTCTAAACATTGAATACTATTATTTAAATCTTTCATAAAATACTCTGTTTGATGCATACCATCAATAAAAATTACATCAAATAAATCATTGTTCGTTTCAAAAAATGCGTCAGATGTCATAACTTTCAATGACTCTGAATTTTCAACTTCAAACTTTGGGTCCGGATCAACCCCGGTTTTATCATTAAAATGAACATTTTTAAATGTAAATCCATATTCTACTCCAATTTCTAAATATTTATCTGTATCTTTTGTTAACGAATTAATTATGTCATGACGATTATTAAAATCTGTGTTATACTTTACTACTAAATTATCTTTGGGAAAATTTTCATAAACCATTGTGGGTCTTTGCGTGTTTCCTTCAAAGTCAACATTGTTTTCTGTTTTAGTATAATAATATACAGCTATTGAATTTCTTGAAATATTTTCGGGAATATTCAATGGCACTGGATGGCCGTGTAGAGATGTTTGCGTAGTATTAAAAATAACGCATCTATTAAAAATAGGAGTTATTTTTTGAACAACTTCATTTTTATTAAAATCTCCAAGTAATAAATGTCCGTTAAATTGTTCCTCCCAGTTTTCATTTAAATACAATAACAAATTTACTCGTCTATCTAACATGCCGTGGTCGGGCGATTCATACATATTAAAGTCGGTATGCATGCTTAAAAAACCTTCATTAAAAATTTTGTGAACTCCTGCACCTTTCAAAGAAACAGCATTTCTAATTATATTTTGAATTCCAGTCAATTTTTCTATATAACTTATAAAATCATTTGAGCTTAAATATTCAAAGAGCCCGCTTAAAATTGGTTCATTATTGACTTCAAAAGCATATTTATTTTTTTCCCACGCAGGGTCTATAAATTTATACGTTGCATCCTCAATTTTCATATTTTTAACGCACGAGTTTACTATAGTTGCTGCAGTTTGTTTAAGAAAATTATCTATTACAATAAAAGGAAAAGGTTTGTTTTCTGGATATCCAAGTTCCATTTTAGATTTGACGCTTTCATTTAAATAACCAGTATTATTTAGTTCTATCAAGTCATTTATATTAGTCTTTCCTAGAGTATCAAACTTAAACACATTAATTTCTGGTAAGTTTTCCACACTAAGTTCGTCAAAAATAATTTCATAATTATCAAGAGATTTATATATAAGTTTAAAATAGTTGATGAGTTGCTCTAACGAATGGTCTTTTAATGAATAACATTTAAATCGATCCAGTCCAAGATTATCAAGTACATTCCATAGTTCGTTAATGTTGCATGTATCAAGTAGTAAAAAGTCATTTTTATTATTTGCATATAGTTCTCTAATCATATCTATTTTCTCTAGCAAATTATTTACACCAATAATGCAATATTGTTTTTCATAGTCTGGATTATGAAGCGCATTTGCTATACAATGTTGATAAGTTTCAATATTTCGCTTCCATATTTGTGAATGATTATAAATATAAGACTCATGTTCATATGCATTTAGTTCTTTCATTTTATTATGGACATCCAATTTGTTAAAAAAAATAGGCTGGATAAAATTAGGCCCAATCCTATTAATCTCGCCATTTCTAATGAGAGAAAAATTGTTATTGTTTTCATTCATATACTGAACATAACCAAGCTTACTTATCTTTGCAATTTTAGTTGTTAACGCAGTTCGCAATAATATTTCATAATCATCGCAAATCGGCAACATTTCAGAATAATTGCCTGCTTTTATTAAAGCATCTTTCCTCCATATTCTAGGATGATTTGGGCAACAAACTAAATGACTCAAAGTTATATTATTAATGTTTGGTGTATTGTAAACATAAACCCACCGATTTTTATATTTTTGACAATAATAACCTCCATAACCTTTGCAAATATAGTCGCCATAGGAAAAGTTGTTGCCATTTTCGTAAATATTTATAAAATCCATATAAATAAACCCAATGTCAGGGTTTTTTTCAAAAAAATTCACCGAGTCGTTTAATACATCGGGCAATATTTCATCATCGTGGTCTAGTTCTAACACATATTTTCCTCTAGATAATGAAACTGCTTCATTTTTAACATTTCCTATGCTTCCACTATTTTCAGATCTTTTATACATTCGAATTCTTTCATTGCATAAATTTTCCTTTAAAAACTGGAAATGTTTTTCATCCGGCGAATCATCAACAATTACCCATTCCCAGTCTATGAATGTTTGATTAAGCAGACTTTTGAATGCGCGTAATATTTTTTCATATGAATTAAAACATGTGGTAAAAATAGAGAATGTTGGTCTTGTATGTTCTCTATTTAAAGCACAATTATTAATAAAACAATAATTTGCGGCTTTGTTTATTTGTTCAACTGATTCTATTTCTTTTAAATGAAACCACCTATCACGGGTTCTTTTTGCAATAAACGGACATATTAATTCGTGATATTCTGTTTCTTCAGGTCCAAATGTTATTAGTATTTGATAACTAGGATTAAATAATTTATTCAAGTCTTTGCGCTCATTTACAATATGAATTGTACAATTAAGTTTTTCAGAGTTAGTATCAAAAAATTCGTCAATTTCGCTGTATTTCTCTAAACGATAAAATAAAACAAAAGGATATTTCATTGTTTAATATCTAATTTGTTTTATAAACTTTATATTGATTTTATATAAAATTTATATTATATTAAATCAATAAAAATAAACGTGTTACTCATGGCAGGGAACCAAGGTTTAGACTCGCGCTCTAGTCTTCCTGTGACTTTTTCCTTCCTTTAGATTATTACTTTTTTCATTTGAAATAGCGCTAGATAATGCTAACAACAGATTTTAACAAAAAAATTTGTCTTTTATTCAAATATTTTTAGCGTTACTATTAATTTTGTTCATAAAATGCATTTTATTTTTACTTAGTCTTTCTTTATGATTTTCAAAATCAACGTCATCAATAATACTATCTAATAGTTCCAATCCTTCATCAAGTTTACCTGTCCAAAAACATGAAACTGCTAGTTCATCATTAACATATTTTTCATAATTGCGCCTATTAATAAACAATATATATTTTTTTACAACATCGTCTAAGTTTTTACTTTTAGCTTCTTTCAAATATTTGTAAGCTAAATCGCATCTAGATTGGTCATTCAAGTATTTACCCAAAAGATAGTTTGGTTCTGCTCTATCTGGAAAAAAATTTATTGCTTTTTCAAATTGTTGCACAATATCGTCTATTTTAAATTTTAAATGTATCATGCATCTACCTATTCTAAGTATCGATTCAAACTCTTCTTCATTCCACGTATTTTTTAACTTGGTATATAAAGTATACCATTGAATAGCTTCCTTGAAATTACCTGAATCCATATAACTTTGTGCAGCATAAAATACTGATCTAGTATTAAGGCCGTATGGGTCTTCGTACAACGTGTTAAAAAATTGTTCCTTCAACTTTATAGCGTCATTTATATACTTATTAGGGTCACATTTTCTTGACCCGCGTTCATTGTTGTCAACCCACAAATTTTCTTTAATAAAAGCTCGTGAAGTTTTAAAATTTGGTTTATCCAAGCATACTATTAAATTATGCGCTGCGCCGACATACTTCCATTTTAAATGATTATTATACAAAGATGATGCACTGAATTTACTATTGCCCCGAATGTAATTAAAATAATACTTATCAGAATGTTCTTTCATCAAAATACTTTTATCAAAATCTCCGACTAAATAGTCGTCTGCATCTAAATGTAAAACGTAATCTGTTTTTTTGTATGCTCTATCAAACATTAAGGATTTATTTGTATCAAACCCTTTCCATTCGTCTATGAAAAGTTCTCCAGGAATATTTTTTTCAGAAAAAAAATTTTTGACAATGTTACAAGTGTTATCAGTTGAACCCGTATCGCATACGATCCAGTAATCAATATATTTATATACACTTTCAAGCGGCAAATGTATACAATGTTCCTCATTTTTGCACATAGTAATAAAACATAATGTGGGTTGTTTTTTCGATTCTTGTTCCGACATTTTATTTTATGTTATGATGTTTCTATATTATTTTTATGTTTATGTTTATGTTTATGTTTCTATATTATTTTTATGTTTCTATATATTATTTTTATGTTTCTATATATTATTTTTATTAGTTTTGAGTATATGAAGTTTCTAATATTCTGGTGTATGTTTTTTAAATAAACATCCCTGCGAACTAATTCCTGTAATTTCGCTTGTCACTATTTCAGGATTTTGATTTACGCAATTATTTGTCCAAATTTTAATAATGCAAAAATTTTTTTTTGGTGAAATGGTAATTCCAGTAACATTGGCAACAAATGAAATTTGTTTACTAATCGTGTCTCCAACAAGAACATAGGATAACTCCTTCCATGTTTCATAAACTTTCGAATTTGAAACTTTGTAAGAAAAACACCCACCGCTTCTATTTTTTGGGTCTTCCCAAATTGGCTTTATTCCTTCACGCATTAGGAACAACATGCAATTTTTAACAAGAACATCTGGTAGTGTTTCAGTTATTGCAATTGCTTCCTCAACAGACTTCATTGTATATACCTTTTTATAACTTTTAATACTCCAGTCAGTATCGTGAGGCAAATGCGCCCATAGACTCCAGTTATCAGATAATTTATGAAAATCTTGCAAAGATGTATTTGTTGCCATCGTTAGTTCAGGAGTTACCATTAATGATTAATTTGGTCAATTTTTTCTATATTGTTTTGATTAATTATTTACTAACTTGTACAATTATTGTACAAAAGTTACAACTTCATTTTTATCTTCACAATTACTAGTAAAACCAATATCGTTAATAATAATAGAATGCGTTTGGTCAAACTTGTTCACTTTTACGTTTTCATCGATAAGTGTAAGTTTATAACTTTGAAGAAGATGTCTATCATTGTCGCCAATTTCTGAGTTGTAATGCTTCTTCAAAAAATATTGCATAAACTTCTTATCAATGACGTTATTTACCATTAAATAGTTGTATTCATTGGTGCAAAATGAAACTTTAATAGATTTTTCAATTTCTGAGTCAAGCCCAATAGTTATTTCTGCCAAAATAAACTTAACGCTAGATGTAACAGAAACTAAATTAAGATCTGTAAAATTTCGCCCTATTATTTTTCCTATGCATCCATTTAATGAATTTTGATAATCACAAAAAATAAAAAAATCGTATGCGTCACCATCTTGTTGAGGCAAAGTAAAATTGGGGTCAGCTATTTGTTCCTCGGTAAAACCAATAACTACTTCTCCATTCTTAACCATCTCGACAATATACTCGGGTTCTTTTTTTGCAAAAATATTAAAATCGGCCATCTTCTTTTTAATAGAAGACAACAGGTCTGGATATCGGTTTGTAATTTTCTTAAGAGTATTTTTAACAAGAACCTCGCACTTTGTATAGAGAAAAATAGCAGCAAAATAAAATTCCGTCATGACTATATCATATTGGGATGGGAACTTTCGTCTTAAATATTCAGTTAAAAAAAGAATGCCGGTTGAGTTTAAAATGAACGTGAAGCTCACCATATTACATAAATAATAAATAACGTTTTAAATCATTTATTATTATTATTTCTTAGACCCATTTGAATGCTCCGCCAGAAGAAGTTTGCGTAGTGCTTAAAAATGGCAATGACAATGTAGAAACGCTTGTTGAAGTTGCCACTGGTTGAGAAGGCGAAATGCCTTGAGGCGATGGGATAATAATATTAGGAGACTTATAATAAACTGGCTGATTTACTTCATCATAATATGGGTCATAAACAATAATGTCTCCGTTTTCGTTTATGTTTATGTTTGCGCTTTTATTTGGATTTGGATTTGTATTTGTCCACAGAGTTTTATTAAATGTTCCCGTTTTAGCATTTAAACCAAAAACGTATAACAGAACGCTTGATATAATTGACATCATAACAAAAGGTATAAAAACAATTATCCACGATGCTACACTCATTCCCGATTTGCATAATGCGTTCAAAAGTATTGTAATCATTACCATTACAAATAGTTTTACTAAAGATGTATTGTATAATCCTTTGTAAGTATCAATAACAATTTGTGTAAGTGAAAAAGCCACATAAATTAAAGCTGGGGCGCATAAGTCAAACATGAATTCCTATATTATATTTATATTAAAAAATGGCTCGCCCTCTTTCAAATATCCAATCTTTTTACCAGGTTTACCATTTTTATCTACAGCATGAATTTTTCCATCTTCTTCGTCATTTGTAAAATATGTAACGTCGTCAATTTCTATTTCAAACATATCAGCCGTAGCAGTTTCTTTTTCCTCTTCCTCCTCTTCCTCCTCTTCCTCCTCTTCCTCCTCTTCCTCCTCTTCCTCTTTGATTGCTTCTTCCTCTTCCTCTTCTTCTTTGCTTGCATCTTCCTCTTTGCTTG
>Ga0114968_10004806_pt1 | contig 10044 bp, 9 predicted proteins | sample M_130807_EF_Meta_FD_87020 | JGI IMG/M metagenome (GOLD analysis project Ga0114968, IMG submission 87020) | Freshwater microbial communities from Lake Montjoie, Canada to study carbon cycling - M_130807_EF_MetaG | ecosystem: Environmental > Aquatic > Freshwater > Lake | place: Lake Montjoie... | reverse complement strand
TCGAATTTGCCAAAATATAATGGAACGAATAAGCGTGAGATATTTAATTTTTTCGAGAATTACGATATTGTATTGATTAAAAATACGACATTTAAAACATTATATAATAATTACTATGAACCTAATATACTCAAGAGTTGGAAACGGATTATGATTGACGAAGCACATGATATAATGCATCAAATACCGCAAAATTTAAATTATCATTATTTATGGTTAATATCGGCGACATATATAGATATATTAAAGAAAAGTAGTAATAATTTTAATTATGGATTGAAGGAATTATTAACAGAAAAATCGGTTAATTTATTATTGGTGAAAAATAATAATGATTTCGTGAAGGAGAGTTTTAGTATCCCAGAACCGATTGAAAAATATTATTTATGTAAATTGCCATCAGAATATTTAATTGCAAAAAAATTCATTAATAATAATATTTTAGAAAAAATAAATGCAAATGATTTTGCTGGAGCTATAAGAGATTTAGGGGGTAAAAATGAAACAGAAGATAATATAATTCAATTAGTTTCAAAAGAATTGAAACGAGAATTACATAATCTAGAGATGGAGAAAGAATTTTATACAAATCAAGATATAAATATTGAAGAAAAACAACAAAAAATTAAGAATATCAATGTGAAAATTGAAAATCAGGTCAATAAGATCAATGATTTAACGGAACGAATTAAATCATTGTCTACAAATAATTGTGCAATTTGCATGGATACCGTTAAAAACCCCGTTATGTTAGAATGTACTCATTTATATTGTGGAAATTGTATTTTTAAATGGGTAAAGAATAATAAAAATTGTCCGTATTGTCGCACACAGATTAATAGTTATGATAAAATTATTGCGATTGTTAATGAAAAAAAAGAGGACGAAATCATAGAAACCGATGAGATTTTAACAAAAGACGATATGTTTATAAAGATAATCAAGAATAATCCAGATGGAAAATTTTTAGTTTTCACAAAGAACGATAATGGTTTCGATAATATTAAAATTAAAATGGCGGAGAATAATATTAAATTTGAAATGTTAAAAGGAAATACTGCACACATGATGAATATTTTGGATAGATTTAAATCAGGATCTATTAAGATCATTTTATTAAATACACAATATGCAGGTAGTGGCATTGATATTAATTGTGCAACTGATGTTATTATTTTTCATTCAATGGGAATAGATAAGCAACAAGCAGTTGGAAGAGCACAACGCGTAGGAAGAAGTCAACAATTATTAATTCATAATTTATATTATGAACATGAAAAATAGTTTTTTTTTATAATATTTATAATTAGAATAAATGAGTTTAAAAGATAATAAAAATTGTCCTATCAAAATGTCGGATGGGCGTATTTTTACAAATTACGAACCGCGATGTGTAAGCAATGATAAATTAAATAAAATGCTTAAAGAAAATAACATGGTGAGTTCAAGTTATGAACAACGATTATTTCTTCAGCATAATTATGATAAAATAGTCGAAGCAGAAAGACAAAAAACCATAGAAAGTTTCGCACCATGTGTTCCATGTACATCGGGTGAATTAATAAACGAAAAAAATCCTGAATTGGACAATAAATATGCAATTTATTGCAATGAAGTAAGTTGTACACAAAAATTAATAAATGAGAAAGGATTAGGAACAGGTAAATTTTTTTAACTTATAATAGTAATAGTAATAATGATTAAAAATATTAGTGATGATTATATTACATGTGTTTTTACAGTGGTTGATAGAAATATAACAATTAAAGGAACATTACATAATCCCGCTTTATATAAAAATAAAATAATCAAAGCTCCAAATCCGCCTGATATGCGAACCTCTTATTCTGGAACTGCTTTGCCATTTCCATCCGAAGAAATAGCATTCGAAAATACTAAAAATTATAGTGTTATTGATAATTCTGGTATTATCGATGTAAATTTTAAATATCCAAATAGTTATTATTCGCCTTGTGGATGTATAAAAATAAAATCTCCAATAATGCTACTATTGGATGATAATAAAATCATTTATGAATTAGAGGATTTTTGTCCATTAAAAACTTTGAGACAGCGAGTTAGTAGCAATCCTAGTTTTTATGCTGTTAAAGAAATTTTATTACCTGTTGCTACCGCCGAAGATAATATGAATAATTATGCATCCGCAAAAATTAAATATAATATTGCTTAATTTCAAGCCTTCTTTAGTAAAATCTTATTTAATCTTCGCAACTCTGTCGCAATTGATCCTAGATGTGTTGCCACATTATTACCTTCTTCGTCCACTAGAAAATTTTTAAGGAGTTCATATTGAATTATCGAAGGATCAAATTCTTCATCGTCGTCATCTTCTTCCTCATCATCATCTTCTTCTTCATCATCACATTCGTCTTCTTCTTCGTCGTCATCCTCGTCTTTTTCTTTAACCTCGAGTTCTTCTTTTTTTTCATCATCAGAACATACGCTATTTTTATCATCTGTTGTGGACATCTTCTAGTTTATACTAGAAATTATAAATTATTCTTATATAATTTTAAGAATATAAATATAGATATAAGATAATGAAACAAATAGTAATAAAAGTTCTGGGGTTTTTTATAGGATTTTTTATAACATTATTTTTAATTAATTATATTAATATTACAAATAAAAAAATAGAAAATTTCACAGTTGAAACGCCAACAAAAGAACATTATAGTAATTCAAGAATAGAGGGCAATGACAACGAAGTTAATAATGATTATGCATTAATACCATATCAAGCGAATAAATTTATGTGTATAAATACTTTTTTTGACACGAAAAAAATATCAAATGCCGAGGGCAGATGGTATGAATGTGATTTACCTTTAGATGAATACAATGATAGAAATAATAATAATTATTTTACATATACGAAAAATATTAATTTAAAACCAAATACGATTAATAAAAACGGTTCTTATGGAGCTGATATAAATACAATTCAATTAAATGGTCCCAAAAGTTTTTATTTTGCAAATAATGTTAATACAAATGAATTAAATGAATTTAGTATGATAATGACATTAAAGATTTTAAATATCGAGGCGAAGAATAATATATTATTCGAATTAACTGGAAATACTGAAACAATAGATGCATCCGTTCAACAATATACATATTCAATAATAAATATAAATATAATTACAAATGAAAATGGCAATTATGATTTCATAATAATTATAGGTAATACTGAATATAAAGGGAATATTAATAATATAGATAAAGATTTAATAAAAAACAATGATTTTATCGTCTTTGGTTTCATTTATACAAAAAGTGAAATTACATTTTTAATTAATAAACAAACATATAAATATACAACTGTTAATAATTTTCAAATCACATTAAGTTCAACGCCTGTTATTATAAATAAATATGGTTCAATCAATATGGAATTATATAATTTTATATATTATAAAACAATTATACCCATTGAAGAATATTTAAATTGTTTTAAACATAATTATCATTATCTATCTGGCTTACATACTATTATTGAAAATAATCGTGCAGATGGTGGCGATACTTCATTGATAAGAGATAAATTAATTGATTTTGAGGAAAAACTAGGTAATTATTTTAAATTAATAACTGATACAAAACTTGATAAAAGTGATGATATAACTGCCACTGCAAATATGATACAAATACAACCTTTTAATATTAGTTCTATAAATACCAATAAAAATACTTCGAGTAGTTTCTTTAGTTTTTTATTTTAAGTGTTATTTTTATTCGTTTATATAAACAATATAAACATATCTTTTTTTATTAAAGATATAATGAACGATTTATTAGAAACAAATAATAATTTTTCAAAGTTTTATGAGAAAAAAACAACCGGTGCTGATTTATTATTCAATAAACATAAAATTAGCAATGAAGTTGCCTCCTTATCGTCCATGTCATCTTTATCAAGTCAATCAAGTGTAAGATCAAGTAAGAAAACTAAAAAACCCATAATGCCACAAAATTATGACGATGATGATGACGAAGAAGAAGAGGAGGAAGAGATAATAAGACCTAAGTTAAAAATTAAAAAAGTTGTCAGTAATGACGACGATGAGGACGATGAACCAATTGATGATGATGATGAAGACGACGATGATAATGATGAAGATGATGATGACGACGATGATGATATAAGAAGTACTACCTCGAGTGATAATATAGTAAAAAGAAAAAAAGATGAATTAACAGAAAAACGGGAAATATTATATCAACTTAAACGTCTACAAGATAGAGGATTTAATATTCCTGTTTCATTCACAATGCAATCAGATTTGCAGGAAATGAAACAGGAATATGATAGAATTGTTAGAGATAAAGATATTGATGCAAGTATTCGATTTCAACGTAAAATGCTTATGTCTTTTGTTACCGGAACTGAATATTTAAATACTCGCTATGATCCGTTTGCTATTAAACTTGATGGATGGTCAGAACAAGTACATGATAATCTCGGTGATTTTGATGATATTTTCGAAGAACTTCACGACAAGTATAAAGCAAGAGGACGTAAGATGGCACCAGAATTACGTTTATTTATAAGTTTAACTGGAAGTGCATTTATGTTTCATTTAACATCGAGAATGTTTAAAGAAAGTTCCATTCCGGGGGTCGAAGAAGTCTTTAAATCCAATCCAGAATTGATGAAACAGTTCCAAAATGCAGCAGCAAAACAATTCGTATATAAAAATACAGGTATCACTGATAATAATAATCAGCAAAGACCAAGAACATCATCGCAGCCATCAAATAATAATAATAATGGTTTATTTGGAATGATTGGTAATTTATTTGGTGGTCTAACGAATACATCTGCATTTAATAATAGTCCATCTATGCCACCTCCGCGACAACCAGAGCGAGATATTAATAATATTATAAATAATGTACATAATAAAATATCAACGCATATAGATGATGATAATAGAATTGAGACATTATCAATAAGTGATGAAGAGATTACTTCAATCATTGAAGATGCAACTGATGTTAATTTATTAAAAAAATCAGTGAGAGGAAAAAATAAAAGAACTTTAAATATTTAATTTATTTGCGAGAACGAGAACTAGTGCTTATTTTTTTTATTTCTTTGCCAGTTTTGCTAACATAAGAACCAATATTTTGCATTTCTGATTTAATTTTGCTGGGGACTTGACGTATGGAACTTATGGGGTCTCGTATAACATTGCGTACATTGTCAGAACCTTCGCCAACTTCTTTAACTATATTAAAAATAACAGAGAAGATAGTGAATGCAATAATATGAAGTAAGAATAGAAGGAAAATTAGACCGAATTCTATTAATGAACCTATCATAATGATTTCGCGACGAATATCAACGGAACATTTGCATTTCTCATTAACTAAATAGCGTGTATATTGAAATACGATATAGAGATAATAAATGAATACTAAAATGAAAATTATATCAATTACTTTATATAAAATATGAACACCTGCGCCAAAATTATCTTTTATCATTCTATCGGAAACAAATCCAGTAAAGATTAGATAAACTATAGCAAATATTGTAAATCCTTTAATGAATGCATTATTTGGCGATAGAGCACATTTACAACCTTTTTCTTCGAGGCTGGTTATATAGGTGTATACAAATACTAATAATAAAATTGTAAGTATTGAATAAATAAACTTAATTATATATGAAATACCAAAATCAGCCATTTTTTATTCTAATTATTAATAGATAATATTTTTATTAAAATAAAATTAGGCAGGGGATATAAACATTTTTCTTTTGGCGGGTTCAACATATTTAACATGAAAAAAATTAAATATATCTTTTTCACTATTTATTGTTGGCAATTTTATTTTGCTTTCTTTTATTCCATGTTCGCTTAAAGATGCACCAAATGCAGTTTTCACATAATTACGAAAACCAATATTAAAATCCGCCGATCCAGTGAAATACATAAGTGAAAAATAATATTCTTCAAATGGTGCTACTAGAATATCTACTTGTCTTGCCGGATTATTATCAATTTTAACAATACACATTGCTTTCTTTTTTCCTAATGCTAATATTTCCTTTATATACCCTAGTTTTTCTAATTTTCTTATAAATTCTGTTAAATTAAATTTATCATTTTCCATTATCAATATATCAATATCGCCCATACTTTTACTACCTCGTCTATAAGAACCAACAAAATCATAAGTTAATTTTAATTTATGTAAATCTTTTTCTATTATTTTCTTATGTTTTAAATATTCATCTAGCGGAATACGCAAATTTAAATCATCATAATATTTCAGACCTATTTTTTGTTTATCATTTAATAAATGTTGATTTTGTTTTAAATCATCAATCGATTTTATACCATCTTTTATTAGTTTTTTAATTTTCATTTCACCAATCCCAAATATCTTATTCAATTCTTCGCGCAATTTATAATTTTCATCTTTTTTTATATTTTCTTCTTCATAATTAATTTTACCTTTTTTTATTAATTCTTCTACTTTCTTATTAATTCTATCCCCTGCTTTTATATTTTTTATAAAATCCTCATATGATACAATTGGGTTCTTATAATTCGTTAATTGTACAATTACACGTTGATATGCAGACGCTTTATATCGATTATTATTTGCAAGTTCATATTGTCTAATATATACTAAATGATTAATTATTTTTTCTTTAAAATCGTTTTTATTTTTATTTTCAGGCAATCTTATTAAACCGTCTTCAAATAATTTTTTCACGACCTTATTTATCTTTTCGCCCGCCTTTATATATAAAACGAAATCGTCGTATGATAATATCGGATCTTTGCAATCATATAATCTTGTTATTATACGCTGATATGCAATTGCCACATAAACATTATTTTTCGTTTTTTTTATCATTAACAAATGCCGAATTATACTTTTCTTTAAATCATTTTGGTTTAATAATTGTTTTCCAATTGCACCTGTTTTTAATACACATCTTTTTGTTTTAGGATTTAATATTTTATTATCTGGACAAATAATATCCATCGAATAATCTATAATATTTATATATTATTTTCTTTAATTTTCATTAATTTAAATTTTGTTGAATATTCGAAATTATTTAAATCATAATTTTTAATTTTTTCTATAATTTCTTTATTGGGAATAAATTCTAAAATAATAATTATTTCGTCTAAAAGTAATTCGATAATATGTTTATAATTATTATCAGTTATGTATTTGTCATTATCAATGATTATTTCATTTAATAATAATTGGAGAGAATCTAGATTATTTAATTTTTTTAAAATTATACATAAAGCTTTTATTATAGACAATGAATTCTTTTTTAATTTAATATAAGCACAATATTTATCATAATTATCGTTATGATATAGCGTTTTATAATCCATGATAATTTCTGCGGGCAACCAATGTCGATTCGTAATAAAATTTGTTATATATTGATTTATATTGGTATCTATGTAATCTTTATTAAAAAGATATAAGACATCGATATAAATATTATTAGACGATATTTTAATAAAATTAATTAAAACTTCGAAAAGGGTATTTATGATCGTATTATCTAAATTTTTTATAAATTCTTTAATTTTATTATAAATAATATCTTTATTAACATCTGTCAATTTATTTAAAAATGAAATGAATTCCTTTTTACATTTCATTTCATCACTTAGATTTATTAATACTACTCTTGGCTTATTTCTCACATTCGTATTCGTTGAAAATTTCGAATGTTTTTTTTGTGCAATCATTTTCTTTTTCTCCCATAAACTTTTTGCATCATAATTATAAACAAAACAATTATAAACACTAACTAATTCTGTTGCTTTTTTTTGTAAATTTTCATTTAACAGTTCATCATCAAAGTTATTATAAATATTTAAAAAAGTATCGAGAGGTATTTTTATGAACCCTAGGTCATTTTCTTGATTGATTATTTCTGTACTCATATACTTTTAAATTATTATTAATCTTTATTTAACTTTCTTCCAATATTCGATTTACTAATTGTGCTTTTGTTCCTTCGGTAGATAAATTAAGTTCGGTACATTTCTCTTTTAATTTATCTAAATTTAATTTTTGTAATTTTCGCTTTGTATTATTTTCACTAATAACAGAACTTTCTACATCATCGACAACTATTTCTTTTTTTAAATCAAATAAATTTTCATCTTTTGTTTTTTCTTCAACAACTTCTATAACATCATTTTTATCTATTATATTATCAATATCTATATCTATTTCATTCGCAACGTCTTCTTGTTTATTAAAAGACATCTTACAGACGCCACTTGAATTACATGGTTTACTATTAAATACTTCATTCATGATTATATCACTTAAATTAAAATTTTCTTTAGCACATACAGAACCTAAAGTCGAATTAGGATTATTAAATTCTAATTCAAATCTATTTATTTTTTCATTTAAAATGAATAAATCGTTTTCAACGATAAAAACTTTATAAATCAAATAAGTTAAAAGTATTAATATTACAAAAATGCAAAAAAAATAAATTAAATAATTTGCATTTGTTAATAATCTAAAAATCATTTCTTAAATTTTCATTACATAATTTGTTTTTAATTTCAATCGCACTAATTATTATTTCGTCATGTAATTTATGTTTCTTTAACAATTCTATTGCAATTGTTTGTTTAGACCCACCTTTATTTATCTTATAATCGAATTCATATTTATCATTATTCTTTGTAGCGCTAACACTTAAATTTATAAATCTATTGTTCTCTTCATTTTCCAAATCCATTAGTTTATGGAAATGAGTCGTTATTATCACATTGATACCATTCATTTTACCTAAATATTTTGCGATTGAATATGCAACTGACATCCCCTCAATCGGTGGCGTCGAATGCATCGGTTCATCTAGCACAAATAAACCTTTCTTATTATTTTTATATAAATCATCCGCTATTTCTATCATATTACTGCAACAATTTGTTTCTGCTTCAAAATAGGATTTAACGCCTACATCATCGCTTACTCGCATAAAAGAAATGACTGCATCATATAAATATAGATCGCCTCTGGTTGCATTAATTATACCGAATGATTGTGCCAATATAATATTAGATGCGATTGCTTTTACATAGGTAGTTTTGCCTCCAGCATTCACGCCAGTAATTATCATATTTTTATTTAAATCAACGGGATTAGGAACTTGATGATCTGATAATAACGGATTTCTAATTCCCCAAATTTTTATGTAATTATTGTTAAAAGTAGGTATAGACCAAAATTTATTTTTCTTCAATCTAGTAATAACATTAATTACATCCAATGTATAAATGACTTTAAGAACAGTGGTTATATATGATTTATATGTATCATTTTTCCATAATTTATAGATGGTCGATAAATCATACGTAATTTCATCTAATTTCGTTAAACATTCATCAATATTATTATCATCATACAGAAAAAAAGGTTTCCATATATAATTAGAACGTTTTATTAAAACAATGGAAGTTTTAATGAAATCGACGAGACCTTTAATTTTAGTCAATAATTTTTCGCGAGTTTTAATAATTATATATGAAATCATAAAGGTCTGATATATACTATAAATATAAATAGCGATATAAACAATGAAACTGATAATTTTCGTTAAATCATTCTTTAAATTGCCCGATGATCGGAATATTATTTTAAGTAATTCATATAATATTTTCATATATTTTTGAAAACTTAGATTTAAATGCATATATTTATTAAGATACATATAGGGACCGAATATTATACTTATTGGATATATAAGACAAGATATTGGCATGAAAATGGTTTTGTATAAATGATATGTATCTAAAAATAATCGATAATTATTTAATTTATTGATAATGAATGTTGATGGAAAAAGAAGATTAATACTTAAATCGTCATCAATTTCTTTTTTTAATGTCATTATCCATAATAAATCTTTTTCTTTATTTTTCAATATTTCTAATTGATAATTAAATATTTCATAATTAACTTTCTGTCTTTCTAATATTATTTTAATATTATTGATTG
>Ga0114968_10004805_pt1 | contig 10047 bp, 11 predicted proteins | sample M_130807_EF_Meta_FD_87020 | JGI IMG/M metagenome (GOLD analysis project Ga0114968, IMG submission 87020) | Freshwater microbial communities from Lake Montjoie, Canada to study carbon cycling - M_130807_EF_MetaG | ecosystem: Environmental > Aquatic > Freshwater > Lake | place: Lake Montjoie... | reverse complement strand
CATAAAGTTTGTCTTTATCACATTAAATGGAGTAACACCTTTATATAATTCAGATAAATTTAATTGACTTTGAAAAGCATTTTCAACTTGTACTTTACTTTCAAAAGAATTTACACATGTACTTGCATATGTATCATACATATTTTGATTTTCAGTACAATAATATCCTGTAGTAGTTCCTTCGTATTCTCCTAATTGTTTGTTAAATAATTGATAGCTCACATTAGAACTCATTCTTAATTTAATAGTAATTACTAATTATTAAATATTATTAATTTCCAAAAAAATAAATTACTTTAAAATTTGAATTACTATTAAATTAAGAATGAGTTCTTTAGAACTTTCAGATTTAGAGAGTCTTTGGGATAATTTTAAAATTAATGTTTCAGTAACTAATAATACCAATAATGAAGTAAGTAATAATACTAATAATACCAAATGTAGTCACTGTAATAGTATTAATTCTTTTATTACTGACTTTAAGGTGGGTGATGTAATATGTACGAGTTGTGGATTTGTTAGTCAAAGTAGAATTATTCTTGATGAAGCTGAATGGAATAATTATTCTGAAGATGGTGTTTCTGGAAAATCTATGGCTAGATGTGGACCTGCATTGGATTATACAAATCCTTATGAAACATCTGGAATATTTATCCCAAAGAACTTATGGAGTGTTTATTATGACTCTGAAGGAATTAAGAGACATTCAAATTTATCAAGACTTGCTATGCGTATTGGGTATACATCTAAACAAAGAGCTTTTAATGAAGGTAAGTATGATTTCGAACATATTCAAAATATACTTGGTCTTACAGATACTATTTTTAATACAGCTAAATTATATTGGGGTATTATTTTAAAAACAGATATTCTTAAGAGAGGTGCTAATAGAACAGGTATGAAGGCTTGTTGTGTATTTTATGCTTGTATAAGTGAAAAACAACAACGTACGAGAGAAGAAATATCTAAGGCTTTTGATTTTTCTGGCAGTAATGATTTTACGAAAGGTGAAAAAATATTTAGAGAAATATTTGAAAAAAACAACGAGTATTCATGGATTCTTTATAAAAATTCAGAAAATGAAGTTATGTATGCTCGTTATGTCAAAGATCTAAAATTACCTTATCAGGTAAATAATTTAATGACTCTTATTAAAGATCATTGTAAAGATCACTTTCTTGGTATTGCTGCAAAATCAGAAATTGCAGGGTTACTTTGTTATTCTTGTAAAGAACTTCTTCATTATAAACATCCTAATAAAACAGAAATTGCTAATAGTATTGGTATTTGTAACCCAACTCTTAACAAAGTTGTTGAAATTATTAAATATTATTATAGTCAAAATCCAGAAAAAAAAAAGAGTTTAAATATTATTCTTAATAAAATTAATAATTAATTATTTATTAAAAAATAAATAATAATAAGTATTATAAAAACAAAAATTATGGCTTTTAATTTAACTATTTTCGAAATTCTTGGTGCTCTTCTATTTTTGGTAGTTGTTCTTATATTAACTGCTGATTCTCTTAAAGGTAAAACAGGATCTAAATTTAATGGAAAGATTAGTAAATTCGGTAATATTTTTTACAATGGTAACGAAATAGATTGGCTTCAAGCAAAAGTTAATAATTCTCCTGATATAACATTTAGTTATACTACACCAGGGTATTATTTAGGAGATGCTGCATTACGTACAGCACATCCAACATGGACTGCACCAACTGCTACTCAAGCTCCTTTTGATGCTTTACCTATTCTTTTTCTAGCATATTTAGGAGCTGGAGGAGGAGCTGTTCCTACAGTTCGATCTGATGTACGTATGACAGCTACTGCATTACTAACTAAAGCTACTAGTAGAACTGATACTACCGGTAACTTTATTGATTTAGGTACTTATTTAGCCTCTACACCTACTAATCAATTAATACTAACAACAGGAGGAACTCCTACATTAATTAATTCAACCGTTACTTATACTGTTTCAGGATTAGAAGAAAGTATCGTACAACCTTTGGAAGTAGGTGCTTATTATACATTTGGTATAGCAATCCAAAGTTCACTAGGTGTAATAAAAACTACTGGTAATGATTATTATTCTTCTCCATTACTTACTAAACGTTATGGTATTACTAAATATAAAAGTGTTATGTGGGATGGAACTAATCTAGTTGAAGTAGATCCTGATGGAGCTCTATTAGGTGATGTCACTTTTGGTACATTATCTGTATAAATTTAATGTTAATAATAGTAATAGTATTATTATGGAAAAAATACTAATTTTTATAATACTGTTAATACTAATAATAATAGTTCTTCAACTATTGAAGTCATCTACTTTCGGTGATATTAGTTTATCACAACAAGTAATTCCAACGAATAAAATAGATTATTTAGAAGCATCTGTAAAAAATAGCCCTGATATAACAATTACATATACTACACCTGGATTTTATTTAGGTAATAATGCTAATTCAGTACAAGGTAGCGTACAACCTACTTATGATAATGCAAAATTTTATAAATGGCCTCTTGTTTATTTGATTGATAAAGGTAGTACTTTACCAAGTACTCCAACAAGTGATAAACCAAGTACAAGTATATTAATGGGAAATGGTAATTTAGTAGATTTAACAACTTTATTTGGTTCAACGGTAGTAAATAATATTGTTACATTACCTAGTTCAGGAGATCCAGAAAAAATAAATGAAACAATAAATTATTTAATACCTGGGTTAAAGGCAGTAATTAAAGAATCATTAACTATCGATAATTATTACTATCTTGGTTTAGCTATGATGAGTACATTACCTTATGTAAAACAAGTAGAAGGTACTAATTATCATGCCGGTGTAATTATAGGTCGTTATGGTATTTTTAAATACGTTATGTTACAATTTACTAGAGATAATTTAATACAAATCAATCCTGATGGAATTTCTTCAATAGGTCCAATTAATTTTGGTACTCTTAGTATTTAAAAAAATAACTAGAATAATAATATCAGTAATAGTATTATGATAATACTAATAATATTACTAATATTAATAATAGCAGTACTCTTGATAGTATATCCTAAGTTCTCTGAAGTTATTAATAGTGATGGAACAGTAATTGATACTCTAGAGGCATCTGTAAATAACAGTCCAGACATTGGACCTGTAATTTATACTACTCCGAGTACATACTTAGGAACTCCCGAACAAGGTGTTAATGTACCTGCTGATATAGGTTTTCAAAGATATCCTTTATTATTTTTAATTGACGAAGACAATGTACCTGATTTAGCTGCTATTAGTAAACCACCTCCTAGTATTCTTTTAGGTAGTCAAAATTTAATTAATTTAACTACTTTATTTTCCTTAGAAGGACCAAATTTAACTATTAATTCAGGAGATCCAACAAAAACATCAAATACTGTATCTTTTATTATTCCTGGGTTAAAAGAAGTTATTAAAGAACCTCTTATAGTAGCACATAATTACTATCTTGGTATATCCTTATTAAGTAATTTACCTAGTATTTATAATACTAATAATATTGATATCAGTATACCAAATGGTTTTATTACATCTAGATACTCAGTACTAACTTATAAGAAACTTACTTTTTCAGTAGATAAATTAATTGAAGTTTTACCAGGTGCTGTTGGAAATACTACTGTAACCTTTGGTACACTTAATATTTAAATAAATTAATAATAAATAATTAATAATAAGTAATAATAAGTAGTAATAAGTAATAAGTAATGAATAATTTATTATTATTATCTGTATTATTAATTACTATTATTGTCGTATTAGTAATTACTAAAGAACAGTTCGGTGATATAATTGGCACAATAGCTGGTGGCCCTACCCAATTAATAAGTGTTCTTGATCCAACTGGTGCTAAATTTACTCCATTTGGTATTATTTATCGAACACCGGCTTTATATTTTTCAGCATCGTCTATAACTGTTCCAAATACAACAAGATTTTATGATTACCCCTTATTATATTTATTTGATGCAAGCCAAATAACACCCAGTGCACTTACTGCTAGTTATTTTAATACTGGAGGAGCTGGTAGTTCTACTTATCTAAGACCACCTGTATCAGCTTTAATTAATGCAGTGCCAATTAGTAGTACCGGTCAATATAATGGGCCTAGTACATTACCACCAAGTGGTAGTTATTTTCCAAATATTATTAGTATTTCAACGTTATTTCCTAATAGTGGTAGTCCTGCATTTACTACACCTGCCAGTAATACTAATCCTACAGTTACTCAAATAACTACTAGTTTAACTGCAGCTGGTATGGCATCTGGTACTATTACTAACTCTGATTCTGCTGTAGCAGGAGCACAAGATAATGGTAATCTTGTAGCAACTAATCAATGGATGGCATGGATAGTATCACCAACTGTGATACAAGCTCCTTTAACTGTAGGTAGAAATTATGTACTTGGTATTGCAGCACAATTAAATATAAATTCAATATCTGGAACTACTATTATTCCACGTAGATATGGTGAATTTAAATATGTTGATGTAGTAATGTCAATTGAGAATGGATTAGTAGAAGCTCGTCCTGGAGGAGTTAGCAGTGCAGGTATTAGTTTTGGTACGCTTACTATTTAATTACGAAGTACATTTACTATTAAAGTTTATTGCTGCACCTGCAGCAGTCCATGCTGTTTTTATTGCATTAAAATAAGTAAGTCGAGTACATCCATCAAATAGTTGACATTGTGCCTCAGAAAAAGCTGTACCTGCTGCTATTTGTGCTTTTAGTGCTATTAGTTTATTACCCCATGATGAAAGATCTTGGTTAAAGAAACTATCTGGATATATAAGACTAATTTCATGATAAAACATTTGTTTTAAAGAAATTAAACTTCTCACATTCCATACACTAATATTTTGATTAAAATAAATTGCATTATGAAACATTTCACTCATATTCTCAACCTTAGATACATCCCATCCAGTAATATTACCATTAAATACAGTTGATGTATCAAACATTCGAGTCATATCAATAACATTAGCTGTTTTAGATCCCCAAAGTATATCCTGATTGAATGAGTATGTTCTACGAAACATATCCATCATATTAGTTATATTTGATACATCCCAATTAGAAATTTTAGTTATTGTAGCAAGTTTTTGACAATTTGAAAAACAGCTTATAAGTTCTGTTATTTCACCTAAAGCAGGTATATCTGTTGCTGAAATTTGTCTTAAATTAGGACAATAGTAAAAAAATCCATATCTTCTTGTTGGTTCATTATCATAGATATCATAATTTAATAATTTTAAACAACCCCATTGTATAACCTCTGTTATTGCATCAGCAGATGCTGAATTATATGGAGAAGGTCCTGGATATAAACCCCATCCAAAAGACCATCCTCGTATAATACCTGTTATTGTAACAGTATAAGTACCTACTGCTGCATATGTATGTTTACTAACTGTATCACTTTTATAATTAGCATCTGTTACAGTATTACTAGTTGAATCACCCCAATTAACTGTAAAATTATAAAAAGTATTATAATATGGATATTTTAGTTTAAGCCGGTTAATATCAATTAATGGAAGATATATACTTCTTCCTTCTTTAGTTATGTTTGGATCTGCAGTAACCGTCCATTTGGTAATAAAAGGATTATTACTTACTGGAAATGTTGATTCTGATAATGTAGCACTTGTAAAATTATAAGGTATATAGTAAAATGAATAATAATCTCTTAATGGAAGATTAGTACCACTAATTGTACTTTGGTTTTGTAAAGCAAGTCCTAATACATATAAATTTTCAGATTTCATAACAGATACATAACTTGCTATTACTTCACTTATATCTATTGTAACTGTGGTATTTATAGGTATTCCATTATTAACATTTGTTGCTGGGTTAGTAGATTGGTTTTTAAATAATACTGTATCTATTTTACTTATATCTAAAATATTTGGAGGATATCCCGTCCATGAAGGTCCTGGTCCACTTGGTAATGTAGTTACTCCTGGAGCTATTACTGTATAATTACCTGTAGTAGTTATTGCTTGAGTTAATAATACTTCTCTTGCAGGTTTTAGAAATGATTTACTGTAAGTACCAGAATATGTATTAAATAATGTATTTATATTAGTGTTATTAAGACCTGGTACATTACTTACATCAAATAAATATAACAATGGAAATTTATAAAAACTTGTTACACCTGTTGGATATTTACTTGGTGTAGTAAATGTTAGAGTTGAGGGGACTGAATTTTTTGTACTAATATTTATAGTTATATTTAATGGTGATGAGTAGTACACATTTCCAAAATTTTGATGAGAATTTAATAATAATATTATTATTACCATTATTAATACTAAAATAATAATCATTATTAATTAATGTATAAAGTTATTATTATTTTGATAATTTTATTAATCGTATTAATAACGGTATTATTATCTTTAGGTAAAGAGTCTACTTTTGGATCAGTAAGTTATAAAGGAACTGTAATAGACTCAATACAGGCAAGTACACATAATGCACCAAATATAAAAATTAGTTATAAAACACCTGATAAATATTTAGGGCGTGCTACTGATACTTATACTTTACCTGAGTCTATAAGGTTTACTAAATATCCTTTATTTTATCTTATTGAAGGAAGTTCAGGACCAGTAAAACCTTCAGTTGATGATTTACTAAGTGAAACAAATTTAATTAATTTGAATGCGTTATTTGGTAATACTGCTTTAATAAATTCAGGAGATAATACACTTATTTCAAATCAAGTTGAATTGGTAATACCTGGTTTAAAAGAAATTATTAAAGTACCATTAGTTGTTGGAAATACATATTATCTTGGTATAGCTATTATGAGTACTTTACAGTCATATCTTAAACCAGGAAGAGATGTAATTACAGGTAGGTATGGTAAATTTAAATATAAAAACCTTACTTTTACAGAACAAAATTTATTGGAAATTGATCCAGATGAATTAACTTTTGATTTAGGAGAATTCGGACAACTTGCTATTTAAATTAATAATTAATAATAAATTATTTATTATTAATATTAATAAATAATTAATAAATAATTAATGAATTATCAGTTACTTATTATTATTGCGATACTACTTGTTTTATTAATAATATCATTATTTAGAAAATGTAAATGTAGGGGATTAAATAATATATATAAGTTAAGAGAACTTAGTCCAGATAACCCTCTAGTTTACTCAGAAAATATAGATACAATAGTTATTTAAAAAAAATAATATTACTTAATAAATAACAATGAATAACATTATATTCGGAGAATCTTTAATAATCCAAAAAAATCTAGGTGTTTCAGGAACAACCACTTTTGAAGAGCTTGTCACTTTTAATAATGGTATTACAGGTGCTGTTAAAATGACTGGTAATTTTAGCCCAACTGAAACTAATACATATAGTTTAGGACTTACTGGTTCACGGTGGCGAGATATATTTATAGGACCTGGGACTTTAGATATTGCTGGACCTCTTGGTTTTACTGGTAAAGCAAGTTTAGGTAGTGATGCAGATGGTATTGCTTATACTGAATATGGATTTGCTACACCTTTTATTAACATTGGTAACGATATTGGACCTACTGGTACCATTCCACGTGCAGTAGGTGGATGGCGGTTAGGGCAAACTGGTGATAAAAATTCAGCCAGTTTCGACCTAGTAGCTCAACAAAATACTCCAGATGGAGTTACAGGTCCTATTTATTCTTTAATTAAAAATGGTATTACTGGGCCAACCGGTCACACTGGTGCACAAGGTATTCAAGGTGTTACTGGACCTACTGGTGAATCTGGACCACAAGGTCTTCAAGGTGAAGTAGGACCTCAAGGTCCAACTGGGTGGACTGGGCCTACTGGTACACAAGGTATTCAAGGTATACCTGGATTTTCTCCAGGAGGTACTCTATTCTACCTTAATTATCAAAATACTAACACATCAAATCCATCAAATTTTACTGCGGCGCAATATAGTACAGCAACATCAACAACAATTTTAAATGCTAGTACTTATAACTACAGTCCTAATGGAGGAAGTGTTACTACACCACCAAATCCACCTGATTCAAAATTAGCTACAATAGGACTAACACCTGACTTAACAAAGTCTCAAGAAACAATGAAAATTACAACTGGTAGTAGTATTATTAATAGTTATGTAGCTAATCAATGGGCTATTCCAGTATCTTCACTAACAGGGTATCTCCAGTCCGGAACAACTATCCCAGCAGGAATATGGGACCTTAATCTTTATTGTAAAGCAGATGATAAAAATGATGAAAATAATATAGGTATACATTGGTGGTTACTTGGAGAAACTGGAGGTACACTAACAAATTTAATACCATCTGGAAGTGATATTGCTTATATGTATGATAGTACTACATACCAGATATTAGTATCAAGTATGATTATAGAGTCATCAATTAATGTATCTGGATATACACATTTAGTAATTCTTCTGGCGCTTCGTAATAGAAACGCATCATCACATACATGTGAATTATATTTTCAATCAACAAATACGTATTCGCATATTCACACAAGTTTAGGAGTACCTGGTCCATCTGGACCACCTGGACCAACAGGTAGTACAGGTCCAACAGGGGCTACTGGTAGTACAGGACCTACTGGTACATTAGCTACAGTACCAAGTCCTGGTAGTTTAACATTAAGTTTATCACCTATAACTACTGCTGCTACATCTGGGTTTACTGCCCTTCCATCTGATTATTGTATATATAGAGTAACTAGTAGTAATGCTACTTGGGGAGTTACTATACATACTTCAGATAATGTTGTTGGTAGACAAATAATTATTTATAATGTTGGTGAATCTAGTAGTACTAGTTGTCGTATATATCCAAGTTCAGGAGGTGTAATTAGGTATATTGGAACTAGCGCAGCTTATAGAGATCTTTCACAATATGCTTCTTTTATGTTTATATGTCTTACTACTTCACCTCTAGTATGGTTAAAAGTAAATTAATTAGTCCATTTCTTTTATTAGGAACTCATTGAGAATCATTAAAGATTTTATTGATTTACTAAATTTTAATAACACCTCCTTCATACGATCAGGATAGTATTCAATAATATAATCTATATCATCTTCACTAGGGTTTATGTAGTGTTCTAAATTATATATAATTTTATCAAACCTGTTTTTAAATTCCATAATAATTATAAATTATTTTTATTTTTAATTTATTTACTTATTACTTGTTAACAGGTGTTGTCTGTAATAATAATTCTTCATCTGGAATATTAATTACTTCAGAATCTGGAACTGGATCTGGAATAGAATCTGTATTAGGACCTAGAATGGAATCTGGGGTATTAGTATTATTATTATTATTATTATTATTATTGTTCCATAAAAACCTCCTTTTTAATATTTTTTTGGGTATAAAAGAATCTAATACTTGGTAAATTGTTTTTCGGTTAACTGTACTAATTTCTGGTTGTTTTATACCTTTACTTTCTGCAATAATCGAATACTTCTTAATAAGGTCTTTAGGTATTGTTTGTGAGGAATCAATAAGTTTATCTAGTTCAGATTTACATTCTTTTAAAAATGATTCACCACTTGTTTTACGATATTCCACTGGTAAGTTAATAATTACATCAATATTTCTGGAAAGTTTTCCATAACTTATTGAACTTAACCGGTGAGACTCCATTAATTCAGATATTTTAGTAAATTGATAAATAGTTGTAAGTATTCCACATAAAATATTAATAAACCCTATTATCAGTGATACATAATTAGAAAAAGAAGGTGGAATTTGTGACTGTGCGAAATTTGCTGTACCTGATATTGTACTCATTATAATAACAGGTATCATGTAACAATAATTCTTAATTTTGTATCGAATGTGTGTGTAGTAATGTAACCATCTATAACTTGCACTAATTTCACCAAAGTCTTTTAATAATTTTAGATGTTGTTCGTGCCACTCCATTAATTAATCTACTTAATTAATCTAATTAATTATTATATTTTTGAT
>Ga0114968_10004803_pt1 | contig 10054 bp, 13 predicted proteins | sample M_130807_EF_Meta_FD_87020 | JGI IMG/M metagenome (GOLD analysis project Ga0114968, IMG submission 87020) | Freshwater microbial communities from Lake Montjoie, Canada to study carbon cycling - M_130807_EF_MetaG | ecosystem: Environmental > Aquatic > Freshwater > Lake | place: Lake Montjoie... | reverse complement strand
TCTTGAACGATGTTTACACCAACGCCGTGGTGCCCTACATGCAAAAAGGCATGGCCTTTGACAAAGCATTGGCCGCTGCCGAAGAGCCCCTGCGCAACTTCATGATGAAGCAAACCCGCGAAGACGACATTGGCCTCTTCATGCAAATGGCCAACAAAGGCGAGCCCGCCAATGCAGCTGCCGTGCCCTTCTCTACTTTGGTACCCGCCTTCATCACGTCTGAATTGAAAAGCGCTTTCACCATTGGCTTCCTGATTTACATTCCCTTCGTGGTCATTGACCTTATTGTGGCCAGCGTGCTGATGTCTATGGGCATGATGATGTTGTCGCCCATGATGATTTCCATGCCTTTCAAACTCATGTTGTTTGTCTTGGTTGACGGTTGGAGTTTGATCTTGGGATCGCTGGCTGCCAGCTTTGCCACCTAACAGGAAACTCACTCATGGACACCTCTACTGTTGTTGATTTAGGGCGCCAAGCGCTTTGGATAACCGTTTTAATTTCTGCGCCCTTGCTGGGTGTTGCGCTGTTTGTTGGTTTGTTCATCGGTATTTTGCAAGCCGCAACCTCTATCAATGAAGCCACGCTCAGCTTCATTCCCAAGCTGGCCGCATTGGCCATTACCTTGGCAGTGGTGGGAGGCTGGCAGTTAACCACTTTGGTTGATTACACGCGCGGTATTTTCCAGCGCATACCTGGTTTGTTCACCTAATATGGACATCGCGGTCACTGAACTGTTGGACCGTTTTTACGGGCTGCTCTGGCCGATGCTGCGAATTTCGGCCCTGTTGGTAGCCGCTCCTATTTTTTCATTGCGAGCTGTCAATTTACGCGTGCGCATTGTGTTGGCCATGGCCCTGACTTGGCTGGTCTACCCTTTGCACGATTGGCCCGTCATTGACCCGCTCTCAGCCAGCGGCCTTCTTGAAATTTGCAATCAACTCATGATCGGCTTGCTCATGGGCCTCATGCTGCAAGTGGTCACCGCGGCCATTGTGGTGGCGGGTCAATCGATTGCCAACGCCATCGGTTTGTCCATGGCCACCATGATCGATCCCAACATGGGCAACGTGCCTGTCATCTCGCAATTTTTATTGGTCATGGCCACGCTTATTTTTGTGGGGCTGGGTGGACACGCCTTTCTGCTCAGCTTGGTGGTCGAGAGCTTCAACAGCCTGCCCATTGGTAGCAACCTCATGAGCACCGAAGCCATGAAGCATGTCATTGCTTGGAGCTCTATGTTGTTTTTAGGCGCCTTGCTAATAGCATTACCCGTCATGGTGGCCTTGCTATTCATCAACATTGGCTTGGGTGTGGCCACACGCGCTGCACCCAGTTTGAACATTTTTTCCGTTGGCTTTCCGGCCATGGTGTTTGCTGGTTACGGTGTGCTCATTCTGGCTTTACCCGGCATTGGCGCACGCATTCAATGGCTGTGGATGCAGGGCTTTTTCCAAGTCCGCGCCCTGGTCGGAATCACTTGAAGGGTGTAAAGCATGGCTGAAAATTCCAGCGCCGAACAAACCGAAGACCCGACGGCGCGAAAACTGAGCAAAGCCCGTGAAGACGGTCAAGTTGCCCGATCTCCTGAGCTGCCAGCTGCAGCCGTCACCATTGGTGCCATCTTGGCCATGTTCATGATGGGCAGCTATTGGATCAAACAAATGGCCGAGATCTTTGCGTCGGGCTTTAAATTCGATCGCAAGCCATTAGACAACCCCTACCTGATGATCACCAGTTTTGCACACCAGTTGGGCGAAAGTTTCTTGCTCATTGTGCCGGTGCTCTTGGTGACGGCCGTTTTGGCCATCTTGTCCAGTGGCGCCACTGGCGGTTACTTGTTTTCCTTGAAAAGTCTTCTGCCCAACTTTAGCAAGCTCAGCATCATTTCTGGCTTTGGTCGAATGTTTGGTGCAAAAGCCGCCGTTGAACTGATCAAAGCCATCTTGAAATTCACATTGGTCGCCGCCGTTCTGTGGGCTCTTATAAATCGCCAGATGGACCAAATGATGCAACTCGGGCAAATGGCCATCGAGCCTGCATTGGCCGCTGCAGGTTGGATGATTGCCGAATCAGCTTTGTGGTTGTCCCTTAGTTTGTTGGTCATTGCACTCATTGACGCACCCTATCAAAAATACTCTTTCATCAAGCGCATGCGCATGACCAAGCAAGAAGTCAAAGATGAAATGAAGGACATGGAAGGACAACCTGAGGTTAAGCAGCAAATTCGCAGGCGCCAACGCGAAATGGCCAACAACCGCATGATTGACAAAGTCAAAGATGCAGATGTGATCATTACCAACCCTGAACACTTTGCGGTGGCTTTGTCATACGACCCAACTGGAGACGGCGCGCCTTTGGTATTGGCCAAAGGCTCTGACTTTATGGCTACTCGCATTCGCGAAGAAGCTCAGAAACATGGCGTAGAAATGTTTGCGGCACCGCCTTTGGCACGTGCGCTTTATTTCAGTACCGAGGTCGACCATCCCGTACCCGAGACTTTGTATTTAGCTGTGGCCCAAGTTATTGCTTATGTATTTAGCCTGGCCGATGTCAAGCCAGGTGTGCCGGCTATGCCCAAGCCACAGCCCAAAGTACCCGCTTCCATGCTGTTTGATACCAACGGCAAGTTGATGGCGAATTAAAGTCAGGAATTCCTATGAGCGAAAAACAAAACCCCAGCGAACCACTGATCATCAAAAGTGATCGCCCGCACGAGGTCACCATGCCCGAAGGTACCAACATGGCGGTTGGCAAAAAAGGAGAAGAGGGCACGCCCTCCATTCGCAAAGTGCTGGCTGACCCCGATGAAAATGCCGTCGAGCACCTGATCATGGATGGCGTCGTGAGCAAGTCCGCTGATCAAAATACAAGCGTCATTGCCCAAGACCCCAACTACAAGGGCTACCAAAATGCGGCAGAGATGCCCGATCGCTTTGTCTCCAATGAAAAAGAAGCCAAAGTACCCCCAGCGTCACGCACTTCTATCGACATTACCAAGCTCGACAGCATTCTGAACCCTCAAGAGAAAGCTTCTGGTGCCGATGCTATAGAAAGTAAAGTTGCGACCAAAGAGGTCGTTGCAGAAGTTTCAAAGCCGGTCTATCAAGCACAACCAGAAATGGACTTTCCGGCTCGCGTTATCAATATCAAAATCGAGAACGACCAGTTGCGTGCACGCCTGGACAAGCTTGAATAAAGGAACTCAACATGAGTACTCAACCCACCACGGGCGGACACGATCATGACCACCATGATGAACATGCTGCGCCCGCAGCGCATGTTGCTGCGTCTGCAGCTTCAGACAACGAGGAGTTAGAAGGCATCAAATTGGTAGCGCTCGAGTCGGCAGAGCTGGCCACCCGCTCTGCCAACCTGGCTGTAGGCGCTGGCGAAAACATGAAAAAAGCCACGCACAATCTTGAAGCGCTTATGAAGCTCAATAAGAAGCAGCACCAAATCTTGTTGGCCATTGCCTGTGGCTTGATGTTCATCACAGCCCTTGTTTTTGCAACCTCCATCTTCAGTCTGAAATCGCGCATCACGCAAATGGACGCTATGTTGGCCTCCTTAAGCAAGCGAGTTGTTGAATTGAACGACTCCATTGAACTGGTCGGCTCGGTCAACGAGGGCCTTCAAGAAATGGTGTCCAAACAAGATGACATGACCAAGATGCAAAGCTCCTTAGAAACACGCCTCGCTGATGCCATTAAAAAGTCAGAAACTGTGCCTGAAAGAACGGCCCAGCAAGTGGGCGAAAAGGGCCAAGTTTTGGCCGATCAGGTCAAGTCTTTAGAAGGCCGTTTTGTTCAGCAATCCAAAGCCATGAATGCACTGGCCAGTCAAGTGACCGGGTTGAAGGGCGTCGTGGGTGAAACAGGTGGCTTCAAGAAAGAAATGGAAACATTGGCAAGCCTGCAAAAAGAGCGTCAGGCTGCCGATAACATGGTTGCAGCCAAGGCCGCCGCAAACAACAACGCCGCCAATCAGGCCGCATTAAACGCTGTCAAGCAACGCGAAAAAATGGTGCAATACCCCCGCGCTCAACAGGAAACGACCCCTGTGGGTACCGGCGGTGTTCTAAGTTCCAAGCCCTGATTCAGCATCCGAACTGGCCACAGGCAAAGTGCCCTGGCGCAAATCGTATTTGTTGAGTTTTTCTATCAAGGTGGTGCGCTGTAAGTTTAGCAGTCGTGCCGTTTGAGACACATTGCCATCGGTTCGGTTCAAGGCTTGCACAATGAGGTCGCGCTCAATGTCTGCCAAGCGGTCTTTCAAAGACAGTCCTTCGGGCGGCAAACTGGGTAGGCCCTGTGCCAGCATGATGATGTCTTCCACCTCATTGTGCAAATCCATGGCCAAAGGGGGCGCCGGATTGGCAAAGGGGTTCATCACATCGGAATTGGCGCTGTGGTGCAGGTCTTTGTCATTGATGGGTGCCACAATTTCAAGCGAATCCACAATGGGTGTACTCACTCGCTCGGCCTGAAGCTTGCGCAAACCTTTGGGCAACAAAGAAGAGGGTACCGTTGCCAAACTTAACAACTGTCCGCTGAACAAGGTATTGAAGCGATCGACCAAGTTGGACAATTCACGCACATTGCCTGGCCAAGCATAGTCCTTCAAAGCTTCTATAAAGTCAGCGGTAAACGTAATCGGTGTCTGACCTTTGCTTACAAAATGGTCTGCAAAATGCGTCAGCAAGGCCGGCACATCTTGAGCCCTTTGGCGCAAAGCGGGCGTATTCAAAGGCAAGACATTGAGTCGGTAGTACAAGTCTTCCCTAAACCGGCCGCCCTCAATTTCGGCCTCTAAATCTCGGTGCGTGGCCGCCACAACGCGCACATCCACCTCAACCGATTTCAAGCCGCCCACAGGGTCTACCGTTCTCTCTTGCAGCACGCGAAGCAGCTTAACTTGCATGTCCAGTGACAAGTCGCCAATTTCGTCCAAGAAAATGGTGCCGCCATGGGCCAGCTCAAACCTGCCAATGCGGTCGGCCATGGCGCCAGTGAAGGCGCCCTTGCGGTGGCCAAACAATTCGCTTTCTAGCAAATCTTTGGGAATGGCGGCGCAATTGATGGGTACAAAATTTCCGCCACTTCGGTCGGATTGATCATGCAAAGCTCTGGCCACCAACTCCTTGCCCGTGCCACTTTCGCCCGTAATTAAGACGGTTGCGGTGGAACAAGCCACCCGTTCAATCAAATGGCGAATGGCCTCAGCGCCAGCACTGGCGCCAATAAAGGCTTTGGACAGGCTCTTTTTAGCCATGTTGGGTAGAAAAAATCATCATGAATGGTCTCAAAACACCAATGTATTGCAAATTTGATCAAAAATGGCATAAACGTCGGAAAACCGTCAGACACCTTCGCCTTTTCACAACAAGCCGCATCAGAATCTCTCAAGCTTCTCAAGTTGATGCCGAATCAGAGGGTGAAGGACTTCAAGTCCCACCTCTAACAAGGAACTGAACATGAAACGCGTGACCTCTGCCTGCTTTGCTCTTGGCCTCACATTGGGCTTGACCGCCTTGACAGGCTGCAAATCCATCAACTTAGCCATGCCAACTACACCTTCAGTCAAAGATGCGACCGCCATGTCGGCGCCCTTGGTTGAAAAACGAGAAACAATTACAGCAACCGGCTATGCCGTTGTGGCCGTTCAAAATCACAAAAATCCAGCTCAGCAACGTCTGATGGCCATTCGCGCCTCTAAGCTTGATGCTTATCGCAACCTAACCGAACAGGTTTATGGTCAGCAGCTAGATGCAAGCTCTACAGTTGCCGACATGGTCGTCACCAGCGACACTTTTCGCGCCAAAGTAGAAGGTGTGATCTATGGCGCTCGGCTGGTGAGCATCACGCCTGTTGGCGAAGACACCTATGAAACCACATTGTCCTTAGACCGTGACGTGGTCCAAGACTTGCGCATTTTGTTCATGGGTCAAATGGCTTCTAGAGGTCGTTAATCATGAAAAAGCCTGCACACAACACTCACCCCATCATCGCTATCAACCTAGCCTTGTTGTTGGGAATGGTGTCCTTGAGTGCGAGCTCACAAACCCAGTCAAACTCAGTTCCAGCCGCCCAGGCCCCTTTGACCGCGCAAGAACGTTTGGATGCCATTCGACAAAGTCTGGTGGATGCCTCTTTAAAAACACCCACACGTGTCTCATCCACCACTTGGATCGATCGACAAGGTAGCTTGCGAGAAAACAGCACTTTTAAAAACTCATTGGAAGTGACGGGTGTTCGTGTCGTGGGCTTTGAGCGCGATGAAAGCGGCTCACCCAAAGCCCGATTGCACATGCCCAATGGTAATCAAAATACAAGTTCAAGCCAATCCAAACAAGATTCTGTCAAAGAGACTGGCTTTATGGGTGCGGTTCAAAAATTTAACAATCTGATGTCCAAGGCCACAAATTACGCCAAAGAATTGTCACCTGAAGGCAAGCTGGCTAAGGCCCCCATTTGTCAACCCAAAGTTGGTTCACGCTTAAACCATGTTATGGGTTTATCCTTGGACATCGACCCCTCAGCCAATGGTGTGCTACTTAAAACCTTGCTGCAACAATTGCAAAAGCAATGGGTCGATCCATCGACGGCTGCTGGCACCGCGCGCACTTGGCGCGCAGTCAATAGCTTGCACGATGCTTCCATGTCCAAAAGCATGACTAACTACGAGCGCGCCCTGATTGGCAATCGCCCCCAGGTTCTGCCATGGGAAGCCATCTTGAAAATCCGAACTGAAGCTTTGCCTGCCAATGGATTTGAGGGGCTCATGGGCTTGACAGGCAACAGCTTGATTTTAAATTTAGATTTTCAAATTGTGGGTACCGATTCACAGCCTGAAAAATTTGAAGAAAGTGTCAGTCTTTCCATTGACATGGATCGACCCGCATGGTCCGCGCCCAAAGTTTCCCTGAGCAGTTTGGCAAGTCTTCAAGATCAGCTTCAAACATGGCGTGACACCGCTGAACAATGGCTTTCATGTCAAAGCATCAACCCTAGTGTGGTGGCGGTTTTTCCACAACAAATTCAGATCAACGCTGGTGCTTTAGCGGGTGTGCGAAAAGGTGATGAATGGCTGGTAGCCAACCCCACGCTTTTCCCTGCAGAATTGATGAGCAAAGAAGGCGCGCCTCAAACTCTGTTGGCCCAAGTTCAATCTGTCACACCTTACAACTCGCAACTGGTCGTTTTGGCTGGACCTGCACAATCTGCACAGCCTAATTGGCGCGCTTGGCCCACGGACACTTTGATCAAAGAGCCGTCAGTCGCTCCAAGTCCAAGCAAAGCTGCTTCCACCAAACGCCCCGTCAAAGCCGCAGTTAGTCCTAACGCCAACTACAATTTGTCTCCCAATTGATTGACTTGAGTTTGCCATGAACAATTCAAAACGCATTCATTTATGGAACCCCACAACTGCCTCTTCTTGGTTGTTGGTAGGTGCCATGTCGTGCTTCATTGCAACTCAAAGCCGCGCTGCAGATGCCAATGCTGACTCGCCTGAATCTGCACCAGTGGTGCGTATTACTTTGGATCAAAGTATGCCGGTGGACAAGCTTGTTCAAAAGTTTTATCCCAATAGCCCTATTGCCATCAGCGCGCTTCGAAAAGCATTGCAAGATGCCAACCCCAAAATCATTTCTGGCAATTCGCAACAACGCGTAAAAGCTGGAACCATCCTTGTCGTGCCCGATCATGCCCAAGTCGCGACCACACTGTTGGCCGCTATCAGTGCATCACCCACTGCAAAAAGTTCAGACTCCGGCCCCTCCGCTCGCGACAATGCTGTTCGCAAGCCCTGGGTCCGGTTCCCTTGATTTCTGGGGCCGACGCACTTGTTGCGCCTGGCCGAATCCCAACCATTTATCTAGAAGGTAAGTTGCTGCCTTTGCAGGCCAGCACAGCCGCAGAGTTGGGGTTAAAAGACGGGCAAGTGGTTCAAGCTTCCGTCAAACTCATACAAGACCAGCCCATGCTCATGTTGCAAGGCCGCACCTTGCCTGCACCGGGCCTGCTCGCCTCTCAAGTTGGTGAATCCATTTGGCTCAGAGTACAAGCTGGGGTGCTGGTTCCCATCAATACACAGCCTGTTGTACCTCGCATTGCTTCCTTGCTTTACAGGCCCGATGTCAATTCAGTGCTGCCCCAACTTTTTCAGCCTGGCACGCTGGATCAATTGTTAAGCCAAGTTCAACGCCCCGATTTGCAAGCTCAATGGCGCGGTTTGCAACTGTCCATGTCTCAGCTCACATCTGGCGTGCTAAGACAAGCCATGATGGGCGCCATGGGCTCTGAAGTTTGGTTGGCCAGAGGCATGCAAGCGCCAGCACTTGACACCAAACAGCTGCTGCGCAAACTCATTGCTGAAATTAATTTAAATGGCAACGACGAAGAGTCTGATACGGGCTTGGTAGAAAAACTCACCAAGGCGGTAGACGACATTGAAGCCAACCAAGTGAAAGCCGTGCAAGCCCAAGCGCAACAAGAAGTCTTGTTCAGCATGACCTTGCCCTTTGCAGATTCAAATCCGATCGAACTCACAGTCAGGCGCGGTCCTCGTCAAGAAGGCGAGCAGCCTGTCCTTACCGTCAATGTGCATTCCAAAACAGAAGACCTCGGTCCTGTTTGGCTGAAGACACAGCTCATGAACGCCCAGCAAATTGAGCTCACCATGTGGGCTGAAAACGAATCTGTGGTGGCGCAAGCCAGATCGCGTTCTTACTTGCTCGGCGACGAGTTGCGCGCATCGGGTCTCAACATGCGCACGTTCAACGTGGTCCATGGCGCGCGGCCTATAGAGGTCAGCGACTGGACGCCTTCAGGCCGCGGTTTGGTAGTGGATGTATCGGCATGAGCAAGTACATGCGTCAGGCTGTTGCACTTGCATATGGCAAGAACCCCATCCCCGTGGTCACCGCCAAAGGTGACGACGACTTGGCCATGCGCATGATCGATGAAGCGCGCAAACAAGGCGTGTTCATTTCCGAAGACCCACAGCTGCTGGCCTTGCTAAGCCGATTGGATGTTGATCAAGAGATTCCGCAAGAGCTCTACACCGCAGTGGCTGTGGTCTTGTCTTGGGTGTATTGGCTCAAGGGCATGCGCCCTGGCGATGAAAAGGCGAATATCACGCCTACAGATCCGTTGGATCCATCTCTTTCACCCTTTGACTCGGTGAAAGAGTAAAACTCAAACTTCTTGGTAGCCCCTGCCGCGGCTGAAGCGGGCCACTTGGCCCAAGCGGTCGTAGACCTCGACAGGGCTGCCAGAGTCGCCAGCCCTCAAGCTGTGCAAGGCACCGCGAATGGTGTCAAGTTTGCGTTCAATGAGGACGGCGTTGCGCCTGTGCATGTCGCGACATTCAATGAGAAGTTCACGAAGGGCGTCCCATTCGGGGAGTTTTTGCAGATCTTCAGCAGACGGGCAAAGGCCTGCCAGTTCTGCCAAGAGGTCATTTTTACCAGCTTGCAAAGACTCAAACCGGTCCAGATCTTGGCTCTTGAGTGCTTCAAACTCCAAAGCCAACAGCTGGACCAGCTGGTCGGATACGAAAAGTGCTCGCTCACTCACGAATCATTTGCTCGATGGCATGGAAGCTTTCGGCAATTTTGCGAGGGTTCAATGGATATTGACCCTCTTGAATTGCTTGCTTAATGGACTCTACCTTCACGCGGTCAAAGTCAGGCTCGGCCATAGCACGAGCGGCCACGTTGCTCAAATGCAACTCATCGGGGCCGGGCGCTTTGGCACTGGAAGTAGCAGGCACCGACGGTTCAGAGGGCACGCTGTCTTTCGAGCTGCTTTTGCGGTTGGCTTTGTCCAATGCGCTGCGCAACGACGCGTCCGACTGGGCGCGCTGTCCATAGTTTGAAATTGCATCGGTCATACCTAGCTCACTTTCTGTTTTCTTCTCACATCAACCCACTAAAGAAGGTTGGACATGCTTAGTATCGGCAGTAGATTCTAGAACTTGAATCATTTTTTGGAGAAATTTGGGATTTAAAGGGCAAAAACTGTGTATTTTTAGCATTTCAAAGCCCTTT
>Ga0114968_10004801_pt1 | contig 10056 bp, 27 predicted proteins | sample M_130807_EF_Meta_FD_87020 | JGI IMG/M metagenome (GOLD analysis project Ga0114968, IMG submission 87020) | Freshwater microbial communities from Lake Montjoie, Canada to study carbon cycling - M_130807_EF_MetaG | ecosystem: Environmental > Aquatic > Freshwater > Lake | place: Lake Montjoie... | reverse complement strand
GGTCCATTTACGTGTAAATGATTTGCCTTCGGCCTTGTGTTTCAGTATCTTAGCGAACTCTTTTTTACGCAGTTCGGAAACCGTTTCTGTATCATGGTCGACGCAAGCCCTGTACAGTTTAGCCAATAGCTTTTTCTGTTTCATGGTTGTGTCCTCCTGGAAAAATATTTATTTAAAAATATCTTTTAATATCTGTTTGTGCCGTTGATCTTTTGTTGTCGGGTAATCTTTTCAAAATCTTCACCGCATTCTCTAGAACAGAATGCACCCGGGGTGGGATCATCGCACACCAAACAGTACCCAGTGATAGGCGGTACTTTGGGTCTACGATTTAAGTTTGTTTGTAACCAAAATTCTGTTGCGGCATCCGCATCGTCAAACAAATCACTCATTACTATTTTCCTTGATTATTCATTATTTTTTAATCCATTGCTCTTTCGATCAGTGGGCGTATCAATGTCTTGAAATAGACGTTTTTCTTGTACTGTGGGCTCTTTAAAAAACTTTCTAGGATTACCACACATGGCACAGTTAGGGTCGCCGCAGGTTGTGGCATGAACTTTGGCTAGTCTATGTTCAGGACCTGTTGGAAATCCATGGGCTTTGGCAATCTTGGATTGCTTTTTAATGGCATTGTCATCCTTTAACAAACGCCGTGAATGCTTGATTTTATCCTCGTCTTTGCTCATACCAATATTTAACCTTTCGATTATTTTCCGTGCTTTAAGTACCAAAATGTAGCTAAACTGTCGCTCATCCACAGGTCGTTGGTAAGCTCTGTTGTCCACCATTTGCCCTGATACTTAGGAAGACCAAACTGTTCAACCATCCATTGTGTTTCTTTGCGCAGTTCTGCACTGCTACAGTTCACTCGTATGAATACTCTGGGTTCAAACTCTTGTGTAGCATTATTCCATATCTTTTTGTTGACTATTGTGGCACGGCCCACAGGTGCATCATCCCAATCCACTCGTATGCTTGATGTGTACATATACTTTAAACTTCCAGTTCTCGAGCTTGTAGTTTGATCCAGGTTAACTCTTTGGGTTGGATTTTTTTGTGAGTGTCTCGTCCGTGTTGTCTTACAAGCACAGCACCGTTGGCATTTTCCAACCATATGCGAGTGGCATGCTCATAGCATTGCCCGTGCAAAGTACGCTGATACTGAGTACTGTATTCTGGATGATACCCACGCTGGATAGCATAGCGTGTGGGCTGATCAAACATCTTCATCCCCAGTGGAAATTCGTAGTAGTAATCAATCATTCTTTTTTCCATTTTAGTTCAAACAGCATGGCATCACGCTGATCTAGAAATCTATACTCAGCTACTTCATCCCACTGCAGGCTGACATCGCTAACATCCTGTGCATCATAGCCCTGGTAACTGTCACAATGTTCTTGGGCCCATTGGTTCATGCTATCCCAGTATTCAGGCAAATGGTCATAGCCCTGGGCATTGTGTGTGTCAGTGATGTATACACTATGCACGTTCATGCTTACTCCATCTCAATGCAAACAACATAGCATCATGCGGATTTTCAAAACGAAAAGCAAATCCTTCTGTTGATTTCCAACCGTGTAAATGATAACACATTCCCGGAGTTTTGTCAAGCCATTTGATTATATTGTTGGGAGCATGGTCTGCATTTTCCAACATGGTCTGCCAAGAAACCACTATTTCTGTCCAATCTTCAGGAGGGGGCCATGTTTCAATCTTTGTCACGGAGTTGATCTGCAAACTTGATTAGGAACCAGCTTCGAGCTGACTCATTGTAAAAGTCTAGCACAGTGTATTCTTGATAGAATCCATAGGCTCGGCCATTTTCTTTTATGCCTGTTTCCACCCACTCTTTGTGATAACGCTGAGTGAATCCCAACACCCGACGCATCTTGCTTCTAATCATTAAAACGCTGGGTTCATCCAGATACTCTTGTGTGAGCACCAACATGATGTTCTGCCACACTTGATGTGGCATTGTGATCATGCCGTTTGTTTTTTTGATAGTTCGCATACCAGTAAAAAATGATCATAGGCTCGGCGAACACTTTCGTGTTCCATGAGTTTGTTTGCTTCTTCCTGCATGGCCTGCACACCGGCTTCAGCACAGTCGTGAACACTGAGTCCTCTGAGAGTGGTAAGCCCGTCACCAAATGCTTCTGCCAACTCCTTCCAGGCCTTTTTCTGTCGTGCGGTCAACGGTGTTCGTTGAGGTCGCAGTTCACTGGCACGGCTGATAGCACGACAAATAGCATCTTCCGCCACTCGTCCAGCCGCAATCATGGGAGCCAATGCAGGATCAATATTGAACCTACGGCTTTGCCCGCCAGGGTAGCACATCACAAGATGTGTACCCCGAGGAAAACTGTCTATGGCTTCGTTGCTGTATTCAGCAACAGGCTCGTATCTACGCCCAACTTTTTTGTATAGTGTAGTCATGTATCTCTCAAATAATCAAAGATAGTACCGTACTCCCAACCTTGGAATGGCATTACATATTTGTTTCGCTCGCGGCGATAAACAGTGGTCAACCAGTACCACCGTCCATCAATATGTTTTGGTTTCCAAGCAAATACCGGTCCCCATGGCCCCTCCGGTCCTCGCCAAGTCATCCCCGCGTCAGTTGTGACCATGTTAAAAACTCCTTGAAAGCATTATACACTATTTTTGCTTCCTTGTCATCCTGCTCAACCTTTACACCACGCACCCAAAAACCATCAGGGCCCACTCTAATCATTTCTTCTCCGCCTGCAAGACAAGTAATGGTGTTGGGATTATTGGCTTGAGCCATTTCCGCCATGACAGTGTCGTGCGACTCTTGCCAGAAATCGCGTTGTGTTTTCATTCTTTGACCCCAAAATGTTCTTTGACCCTCATGCCTGTTGTTTTAGTGATATATCCACAGCCAAGAGAACTAGGACGTTCTGTGTCAGCCACCTGCGCACATTCCCGCACAATCAACTGGGCGAACTTTTCGTTATATAATCTAAACCAATGTCGCGGAATATCCGCTGATTGATTCTTTTCAGCATACTCTAAAGCCTGTTCAGCAAGTTGTTTAATTTGTTCGTTCATTACCAAGCTCCTGGCCAAGCCGCATAGCGGTTAATGGCAGTGTAGGCTGAACACATCTTTTTGGCCATGTCACTTTTGTGACGTCGATTCCAATAGCGATCAGCAATATGGGTAAGATCTTCTAGGTCCTCCCTGGTACCTGACCATTTGACATTGGCCACGCTGAGTGGACGACCGCGCCAGGCCGCAAAGCCATGATCCCAAATGCGTTCAATGATGTTTTGTCTGTTGGTCAGTCTACGGCCAGTGGACAAGTCATAGATGCCGTGTGTTTTGCGTGTGGCAAAAGCACGACGCCAAGGCCTAAAACTGTGGCAAAAACCCTGTCCTGAATCTTGTACGTCAAAAAATAGATTTTTAGATTCTACCCATTCTAGATATTTTTCAACCCAGGCTGGCGGCAACAGCTCTTGTTCCAGCTCGTTGCTGGCATGATCAGCTAGATACTGAACTCTATTTTCATGCAACACAAGATGGCTGGCCCTGTGCTTCTGCCCCAAGCTCAGTAAGAAGTCCAAGTTATTGGTGGCATCTTCTTCAGCCTTGGCCCCAATGGTAAACATCAACAAGGTATCACTGTCTCGGGTGTGATGCCCCGCACCCCAGCGATAGTCTCTGCGCAGGCGTTCTTCAGCATCACGTACAGCATAGATATTTTTGTAGGCCAACATTATCGTATCCTTTCAATCACTTCTGCGGCGTCTGGAAACTCTGTAATACCCTCTAAAAACTCTTCCAGCATTTCGTGTATCAACAAAGTTTTAAGACTCTGTGCTTGCTGACGATCAGACTGAGGAAGACTGCAAACAAAGTTTTCAACTGATTGCTCATCATCTAGTGTCCACATGATATCCAACAAAGCCACTTGCTTCTTAGTAAGTCCATCAATCTTATACTCCATGATTTAACTCCTTGAGTTCGTATTCTGATAAGTCGATAATGTCGCCAAGGTCTGTGGCTCCACGGCGGATGTAACTAGTACCGCCATCAGTAAAGATAGCACCACAACGACAGCGAACAAAGTCATGCCTGTGGGTGCTTTCAATGATATCTTCACATTTTCGGCACTGGCAACGATTGCGTACTACGCGATATAAAAGGTCATCCATGCGTTCTCCTTGAGTTTATTTTACCAGTGTCAGCCATACTTGCTCTTTTTCGTAGGCTGTTCGGTATTCAGTTCTAAATCCATGGGTGTCCTTAACCCAGGCAGTAACCTTGTCGTAGTTGCCCCAGGCTACTTCGGGGCATTCAGTGGTGATCCAACGACCAATGGCCCACATCATTTGACGATTGGCTGTGTCAGCACAGGCAATAGCACGTGGCATGTCCATGGCTAACATGGCTGTGAGAAACCCGCCTGGCTCGTAGCCATTGACCAGATAATGTGTCAATGCCTGTTGAGCGTGGTCAGGAACGACCATGCCCATGAAGCCTGGTTCACCAGTGTCGAAACTCAGCATTTTGTTAGTAAGTAAGCGTTTCTTTTTCATTGCTTGATCCTGTGAGTGCCGCCAACATAAGGTAGTGTTGCCATGCTTGTTGTACCGACTCGGGTTGCTCATATTGTTCATAGCCTATGGGTCCAGTGTCTACCCAAACATAAGGACTACGTCTAGGGTGAGCACCAAACTTTCGAGGCTGATGCAGTTTACCTTGTGAATAGAGTTCCATGGATATGTCACGATATCTTTGTTCGTCTTGATCAGTGCAATCGATCCACTCTGGGTTACTCCACCTATTGCGATAGCCCAACCAGATACTGGTCCACTGTTCGTCATTGGTAGGATCAAAGTCGGTGCGAGAGATGATGATCAACACATTGTCAATGTCAACAACTCCGTCGGCAATGTCTCGAACGCATCGGCTATAACTAAACCCAATCTTCATTGTACTTCCTTGTTGCGGTGTTTGGGTTGACGCTGATACCAAGTACGCACCCGCATGGTCACAGCACGATGATGATTGTGCTTGGCTACCCAGTTGCGAGTTTTTGGTGCGTCTTTGATCTTGTTCATGTTAATCGTATTGCACGTCTGCTAGACGTCCTTCACGGAAAATGTAATAGCAATCTACCAGGCCATAGCTGACCCAAATGCAGTCATTGCCAGGGCGCATGGTATAGTTTTCAATGCCTTTGTCCTGCAGATCTTTTTGCACCAACAAGGCTTCCAATGAGTTTACTTCAGTCATTTTTAATCCCAACTTTTTTTATCACCGTGACGTTCGTTGTAATCGTATCCGGCATGATAAGCTTCGATGTCTTCATCACTCATCAGCTCTTCAGTGAGTTCTGGACTAGATCCAGTGGCGGCCAAATACAAATGGGGTCTGCGTGGACGGCCATAATAACTGTCTGCTGACCCACGGTCAAATGCGCCACCATGTCTTTTATTCTGTTCCATATTCAGTCCATCAAGTCGTAGAGTCTATCGGTCCAGTAACTGTCAAAGTCCTGGCATTCTTGTGCTACCTTGCCAACGAGACTTGCTCGTTGCAAATAGGTACGGCTTCGTTTAGCTTCTTGCAGTTTAGCAATAATCTGATCGATATTTGTGTCCATGCTCTCATCTAGAGCGGTACGAAAAAGTCCTGTCATAATTTGCTCCTTATTGTTTTCTATTATTGTAACGCTGAATTCATTTCTGGTCAAGCGCCGTAGTACACTTCACGATCTGCATCGTCCAGTTGCTGAATCAAGACTTGAATGTCTTCCACCGAAAGATCAAAGCGAGTAGCAACCTGCTCCACAGTGGCGCCTTTGCCCAGAGCTTCTTCAATGTCAATGGCCAAGTTTGAAAAATATCCCATTACAGTTTCCTTTCACGTACATCTGTGTTCAAGTTTGGACGGTGAGTGCGGATTAGCTCACGCTCTCGACGATGTGCATCGGCCTTGCCACGCACCACTTCTAAGATACCATAATCAAAAGAGTCGGTACCACGCTCACGCAAGGCTTCGTACAGTGCCCAGGATTTGTCTTCTGAACGGCTCCGATAAAGATGCTTGTTCATACGCACTCGCAGGCTTTTTTGTACAGTGCTTTCTGTTTTGGCAGTGACACCAATGTAGAAGTCCTCGCCAGAGCGGATTACATAGATCACATGCAAGCGATCTACTCGTTTTTTGCGGGTTACTTTTTTACTTTCCATACATATATTATAACCGAAACCGCATTTTTGGTCAACCTCTTAAAAATCAGTAAGTTAGTGTGTACTAACCTAGTAAAATAGGGGGTGTTGTAAAAAAACAACGGTAATACTTTAGTTTAATGCCCAGCTACACAGAACCCAACTTCAATCGTGCCATGGAACTGTTGCTAAAATCCCACGGTATAGATTACTATTTCATGCCCTGTGCTCTGGGCAAGCCCAACCGCGAACAGCGTTGGCACATTCCCTTGCCCGATATTCCAGCTGAGCGTTGGCGCAACCGAAACTTTCGCTTGGTCATACATGCTCAAGATTTCATACATTTTTATCAAAATCTCTGTGTGGAGTTGCATTGGTTAGAACAGCAGTACACTCCTGAGCAACAGAGCAAGATTATTTTCATTTGCTGGGACCACCGCCTGGGAGAAATCTATCAGGGTAACATTAAAATAGTAAACTTTGCCAGTCACAGTTATGAGCTGATGTTGAAACTCAAACAACGTTGGACCGAATGGAGAGATGTACACAAAAAAGACATCAAACATAACTGGATCTGTTTGAATGGGCGCACCAGAGAATATCGTCAAGAAGTCTACAATCTACTGCGCCATGAACCGTCAGGTTTTGTGAGCCACTCTATATTCAATCCCATTGAACTGCACCGTTACGAAAAGTATGACTTTGATAATGTACAAAACTTTATACACCTCATGCCCATATACCAATCCACACGGTCAAGTATCATAACAGAAAGTCTGTATCAAGATGTGGGCGGCATTGTCACAGAAAAAACTCTGCTGGCCGTGGCAGCCAAGCATCCTTTCATGTGCATAGGTCATAGGCACTGTCACGAAGATATTGCTGATCTGGGATTCCAAAACTACAACGAGTTGTTTGATCTCAGTCACGACACAGAAGATCACACCACTCGCATGTATTCGGCCGTAGAGCGTAATCTTTCAAGATTGCGTGAGCCTATCGATCTAGACACAGTAAAAGAAAAAACGGAAGCCAACTTTGAATGGCTCATGGGTGGCTATACAGAAAGCATTGTAGACCGAGCCAGACAAGATCTACGAATACTGTTTGAGAAAAGTTTGTAGGTCGCCGTACAAGGTTGCCAACATAGCTTCGCGGCTAGAAAAAAATATCAGCTGTTTTTTCTTGACATCAATGTAGTAGGGCCATTGCAGTTTGTGATCTAACTCTAACAACAATCGCTTGCTCATCATGGGTTTGTTTAGACTAAGATCAATGCTCCAAGATTCAAGATCCAATGTTTTTAACACAGTATACCCAATGCCAGTGAGTCTCAGTCCACCAGTGGGACGAATGTTTACATACCAAGATCGCAAGGCATCGTTGACATTGTGTTTGTCTCCCAGGAGATCAACCAGTCGTTGTGTTATTTCTTTTTTATTGTTTGCCATCGGGATAGATCCTATCTCCCGATTTCAATAGCACCACAGTGAACTTGTCGCTCTTGAACTGTTGGTTGAGTTTCTTGGCCAAGTTAATGGCATGACCAGGATTGGAGAATGAGACCTTTTTGTACTTGGGTCCAGGATATTGCACCAGGAAGTTGGAAGTCTTCAAGTTGATGGGAGCATTGTCAAAAAACACAGCCCAGATACCTTCCGACGCCAGCACCTGCTCGGTCTTGTAAGTTGATTTGTTTGTAAGTTCTACTAGAACTTTGGGTTTTGGTCGGCTCATAATAATCTCTCCAGTTTATTTATGATAAACTACGTAGATTAAAATGATCCTCCCTGCATCTCTACCGTGACAACTTCAGGACCTGGTTGAGGTTGGGTGCGTAACTGCTCAATATCTAACAACAAACGTGTGATCTCTGTGTGTAGCATCTTGGCATCTTGAAGAGGGCAAGAAAAGTCCTTGGCGCCTCTCAGCTCAAAATGCTGGAGGCGATCCACGAACTTTTTAATGTAAAGATTGCTCATTACTGGAATGAGAATGCGTCTGCTGAGTGAGCAGGGCCACGATATTCATAGCGTTGCAACAAAATCAACTTGGGACAAAACTGTGTTTCCCAGCGACCGTTGACTTCAATCTGATAATAACCCGCGGCAAACCAAGATTTAGATTTCTTTTTCTTGGTGTAAATGGGTAACCTACGCTGTACATCATAAATGGCGTTGTAGGGCATTCCAGTGGTGGCAAAGCCATTTACTGCGTGTTCTTTATTTTGTTTCTTTTTTTCTGGTGGCTCTTCAAAAATGATCCTGGTCTTGTTCTTTATTGTTTTTATTGTTTTGAACTGCTGTTGATCATTGTACATACGCACAGTGAAGCCGTCAGAACTGGCCTCCACTGCACCTATTTTTTGATCATTTTCTTTTAAGATCCAGTATTTGTTTGCAATCACAGGTTTTGCTAAAATCATGTGTTCAATGCTCCCTGATATGTTTTATTTAACCAACGCCCAAACTGTTCGGCGTTTTCACTTGCTCGGTTGAGTTGGTATTTACCGCAGAATTTCATGAAGTGGCTACCAACTTGCCCTACATCTTTGTGACTGATTTGATCGCATATGGCCGCATCTACAGCTTGTTTTACCGAGTCAGGCTGTGCTGTTAAATCAATCAAACTACGGTTACGATTATAGTCATCTAGTACTCGATGTTCTACTCCGTTGTGGTCAGTCCATCTCTGAAGCATGAGATTGTTCCACGAATATCCTTTGCTTTTACGATCTTCGAACGCTTCAGTAAGACCCACTTTTTTGCTTGTGCCTTTAGTACGCACACCTGGATACGCTGAGAAGACATTATCACTGGTATCACCACGCATGCATTTCTCAAACAACAACCATTCTGGGTCTGGGATTGTTTTGGGTTCTTTGGTTTTCTTGTCAATGACTTGCTTGCCTTTGGCATCGTATATTCCTTGGATAGTCAATAGCTCATCAGTGATGCCGTTGTATTGTTGTACATTTTCTGACAGAAGTTGCACAAAGTCTGTGTCTGAACTAACAATCACATGTTCATCTTGCGGATGTAGTGCAATCCAGCGAGCAATGATATCGTCGGCTTCAGCGTTGGGTTCACGAATCACTGAGCAGTTGGTCTTGGCGCCAAGATAATCTTTGAACATGTCAAAGGTTTCCCAAAACAGCGTGTCTTCTTCTTGTTCTTTTTCTGTCAAGGCCGCACGAGCCACAGCACGATTCTTTTTGTAAGGCTCGTAGTGATCCTTACGCCAGCTACGACCTTCTAGGCAGAACACCACATGATCAGCTTGAAACTTGTTGAACACTTTGTTTACTGCACTCAGTGTAATATGCAGAGCATAGCCAACTTTTTCCCACGGGTCCTCAGCACGGAAAGCCACGTGTCGGGCACGGAAAAACATATTGGCAGTATCAATCAGTAGATATTTCATGTTCACAAGAGTTTGTTATCGATACAGTATTGTAACATAAAACGCGACCAAAATCTATGGGCATCTTTACCAAAATGCCATGATTTGGGTGCAACTGTGTTGTGTCCGTTTTGTTGTAGTATTTGGTCAAATGTGCGGTCTGGGCTGTAGGGATCTATATAACTGGTACCCCAGTTGTGTCGTTGCCGTTTACCAATCTCTCCAAAATGATTGTTGCCATTGAAGAACACATGTGGTATTTTTCGATCTTCAAGTTCTTGGTGTAACTGCCAGATTTGGTCATGTGCTTGTTCAGTCTTGTATGTCCAATCTGTTCCAATCACATAGTTCCTGTACTTTTCCTGTAGTTCCGCTGGAACATGGTCAAGTCCGCTGGAACCAACTTGATAGTAGACGCCGTTGTGTAACCATTCTTCTCGTTCCCAAG
>Ga0114968_10004797_pt1 | contig 10060 bp, 7 predicted proteins | sample M_130807_EF_Meta_FD_87020 | JGI IMG/M metagenome (GOLD analysis project Ga0114968, IMG submission 87020) | Freshwater microbial communities from Lake Montjoie, Canada to study carbon cycling - M_130807_EF_MetaG | ecosystem: Environmental > Aquatic > Freshwater > Lake | place: Lake Montjoie... | reverse complement strand
TGATCGATAAGATCTGCAGTCTCATAGTCACGGGAAAGAATCTCTGGGTTATCTGTAAATCCGTTTTCATCAACCTCGGGCTGAGAAGGGATGTACGCATTTGAGTCTGGAATGTAGTAGTCAGGGTTCTCAAAATCAATCGGTACGTTTTCAATAAGCTGTCCAGGAAGTGGATCTTCTTCTGGTAGAGGCTTATCTTTTTTGTTAGCTGATGTAACACTGTCTGGAGATGCACTCTTAATCTGGCGAATCTCTGCTGTAATATCATCAACAAGTTTTGCTTCCTCTGGAGAACGAACTCCGCCCTGCGCCTCGATAAGACGATTAAGGTTATTGTTATTTCCATTTACAGAGTCGTAGATATTTGCAATTACACGGTTAGGGTCTAGTCCAGCTTCCCATACAGCGCTGTACAACGCTTCCATTGGAACGTACTCTTCACCTGCGTTAAACTCTAGACGACCAGCACCTGAAGGACGTCCCATATTGGCGCGAGGGATATCTACGCTGCCCATGTCTTCAGCTCCAGGAATATCTCCTGCGTCATCTACGTTTGCATTTAGGATCTCTGCAATTGCTGCATCGTCTGAGGTCCCTACTAATGCTTCACTTAAAGCTGCAACTAGATCTTGTGGTGTAAACTGCGTAGCTAACTTCTTAGGGTCATCTGTAAAGTTCGTGCTTGCTTCATCTACGCGACCTTCTGGCTCGTAGTCTACAGTACGAAGCTGAAACGCACCGTTAGGCACATCAAAGTTATTAAATAGACCTGGTGTTGAAGGCTGTGAAGGTGTAGGAGTCTTTGGTGGAGTTCCGCCTGATGGTGGAGTTGGTGGCTCGTCTGGGCCGTCTCCGGTGACAGGAGAGCTTAGATTGGCGTTTAACTCAGAGAAGTCAGTGTAAAGTTTGTAAGTTCCATCTGGCAGTTTTGTAAAGTTGTCTTTATTTTCAAAGTCGTCAAACCCAGATTTATCTTTAAAGTCTTGTAGCTCGTTGTCCGGGATATTAAGAATCATGTAAGAGTTGCGGCCCTCACGGGTTGTGCGTACAATCTCAATGTCACTTCCAGCGAATCTTTCATCAAGAAACTTTTGAGCTACGGACACGTCAAACGGTTGGTTTTCGTCTTGCGTGGCTGTGCCTGGTTTACGTTCAGATGCTTGAGGAGTATCTGCGTCTTGTAGACGAGTAATTAACTTGTTTACGACGTCTACTGCTTCAGCAGAGTTCTCACCGTTAGGAAAGTTGCCTTCGCTTGGTTCTTCTAATCCGTCCATTAAGTTAAACGCGTCTTCAAGAGATGAAATAGCAGACTTTATATCTCCATTTTCAAGGTCCTTCTTTGCTTCCTTAAGGTGCTCTTGCGCTTGATAGATGCCCATCGAAGCATCTTCTGTTGTGCCTTTATCGTCCATGTGCTTATCTAAGAAGTCTAATGCTCTGTCTACGTCTTGCACATCACGAGTATTGTTAGCTGCACCTGGATTTTGTCGTGCATACTCAGATTCTAAGCGTCGCACCTCTAGACGAGTAAGTCCAGTATCCTTTGCAACCTTGTCAAGTGAGTCACCTGCCATGCGGCGTTCGTAGATGTCTTTAGCAGATGGTGATGTGCCTGGGCTGTCGGCAGGCGCATCTCCTTCAAGGCGAGTAATAACATCATCTAACGCGTCTAATGCCTTACCTGCGTTTGGCCCTCTAGGGAACACGCCGTCAGGCACATTCTCTCTGGTGTCTATAATCGTGTACGCTTCTTGAAGTTTATCAAGAGCTGTAGCTTTATCACCATTCTGAACAGCGTCAAGAGCTTCTTTAACAAGATCCTGTACGCTTGAGATGCCTATTGCAGGTCCTTCAGCAAGACCTTTATCGTCCATGTGTTTGTCTAGGGAGTCTAATGCACTGTTAATGTCTTCAATATTTTTAGGGTCTAGCTCGTCTTGGGTGGCTGTGCCTGGTTTACGTTGGGACGATTGCTCGGGAGAAGTGTACTCGATAGGGTTGTCTTTTGCAAAGGTTCTATTTAGATAAGGTATTAGCTCTGGCACTGCCTTTTCAACTTCATCCCAGCTGTCATAAGACTTAGTTTGCCCGTTCTTATCTAAGTTATATGTCTCTCTAACTCCAAAGATATACTTGCCGTTCAATGTTTCTGCTATGAACGGATATGTTGCATCACCCTTACCAACGTTTCTAGTATAAGATAGACGTGTACCTTCAGATGATACAACTGGATCCCAGCCTGCAGGAACAGTATTGCCGTTGGGATCTTTATTAGTTCTAATAAGTTTTTCAACTTCTTCTAACTTCTTATTTGTCTCTAGGCGACCTTCATTATTTTTACGCGCCTGATCAATTTCATACTGCGCTTCAATCTGCGCACGAGAGCGAGGGATACGCGCTATAGGTGTATCTCCAGTAGGCAGCTCTCCACTTTCAATAAGCTCTTGTTGCTTGTCAAAACTTGGAGAATCTTTTTCAATCATTCTTCCAATTTCAGCCCATGTCTCAGCAGAGCCTACCGGAGTATCAAGAGGCTTTCCATTTTCATCCGTGCGGAAAAGAGTGTATTGGTTATCGTCGTAAAGAACGTTGTAGTTATCATCGGAGCTAAACGAAACTTCATCTGGATTTTCGTCTTTTGTCCAGCCAAGTGGAGCCTCGCGAAAACCTGCCTGAATAACAGAAGCATCTGGGATGTCTGCACTGTACGCATCTTTGTACGTACCAGTTCTGTCATCGTAGATCTTCGCCTTGCGTAAAGCTTCGCCAGGTATACGAGCTTGAAATACCGTGGCGTTGCCACTAGTAATAGTATACAAGCCGTCTGGTAGGTTCTGGTCACCGCGAACTTCAACAAGACCGGTATCAGCGGTAAGTGTTTTTCCAAATGCTGCATCGTATCTTCCAGGGCTACCTGCACCAACGTACGTTCCACGTACAGTGCCTATTGCGCCATCAGGCATACGATACTGAAAGTTAATACCGCGTCCCATTTCAACCCAGCGGCCTTTACGGTCACGCCACTGTAAGGCAACGCGAGCTCTACGAGACGCAGACGAGTTACCGTCACGAAACGCGGCGGTTATTGCCTCAAGAACGTCAATCTTAAAGTAACCAGGTACAAACTTCTTTGTCATAAGTAAACGAGAGAACGCGTGGTCGCGCTCAACCGAGCCAGGCTCAGCCGCGTGGGCACTTGCTACTAGCGAGCGCACGTTATCGTTAATAGAAGAGTCTGCAGCTAACCATGTTGCATATTTTTCACGATACTCCGCTGGAGTAAGTGAAGCATTCAACGCTGAAAGAGGGTGACCCTGGATAAGAAGATCTGTGTGCTTTGTGTTATTAGTGTTAAATGTTTTTGTTGCGGTAGAGATAAAGATAGATACCTCGCGTAGAGCTCCTACCTCGCGAGATTCAACACTTAATGAGCTTAGTGATGCCAATGCGCGATCCATAACTGTAAGCGCGGAGCGTGGAGTTACACGGCGTTCTTCACGAACACTAGCATTAGACTCTTGTACTAGAGCAAGCACCTTCTCGTGCAACGACGCGTAAACGGCTAGCTTCTTTGGAGAGGCTGCCTTACGGTTTTCACCGCGCTGGATCTTCTTATTTAACGGAGATTCCACTATTCTTTTTCCGATCTACGCTTCTTTGGCAAAAGGTCTGAATCTTTACTATCGTATAACTTTGTTGCAAGCGTGTAAGCTCTCTCAAACGGTACGTCTCCGTCACGAACACCGCGTAGCCATGCGCCGCGAAGTGCTGGAATAATGTCGTAGCTAAGACCGGAGTACTCTGCCATAGAGTATATAGCATGCTCCGGTGATCCGTACTCCTGGGCGCTCTTAAGCGCAACCTGTAGTAGTTCATGCTGGATTACGGCTGCTTCTCCGCGAGATGACTTAGGGTGAGCCTTAGGAAGTAAATCATTGTCCTGCTTGTAATTTGGATTTGCAGGAGAGCCAGACTTAAGAAGCTTAAGGAACGCGTTAACGCGAGCCATTGCCCACTGGTCACGAGTCTTACCTGGTCGGTGACTAGACGAGAACGCGCCCGAGCCTCTGCGGTAGACAGCCTTTAACATTGCAAGTGTTGCCTTACGTCCAGGCTTTGCGTTCTTGTTGTGTTCTGTCACCTTGTTAGATAAGGCTTGCTCTGTCTTGGCAGAGAAAACAATTTTCTTAGATCCGGCAGCGCTACCTGGCTTGTTTTTCTTTGAGCCGTGAATGCGATCCTTCTTTGGAGCAGGACGTGAGCTTGCCGCGGTGATTGGTCCGCCGACTGCCCACGCGTTACAAGTACGAGACGCGGCGCACTTGAAGTCTAGTGCTTCACAGTATCCAAGCTCTGCCTGGTCAATTGCTGCGTCAGCGTCTGCCTGGCTAGAATCACCTTGCTCTAATCCGGAGGCAATGCAATCAAGCATCTTTGGAGTGCGAACAAAGAAGACACAGTTTCCACAAAGACTTGTCTTTGCTTCCTCCGGAGTTGTCTTCCACTTGTCAGCTTTTTCCTGCCAAAATTCTTCATTTGGTTCTTGAGGATTCAACGGGCCGTAGCCAACGTTGTCAATTGCGTTTTGACGATTCTTCAAGTTAACTTGAATATCCTGTGTTGCAACAGGACATGCGTCACCTTCACCTGCAGCAACGATAACTTCTCCGTCGTCTGCTCCTTTAACGTTGACTATTCCGTCAGGGATAACTGCAAAACGGCACTTGCCATCATCTTCAATTACAGGCGCTATAATCTTACAGACGCCAGGTCCTTGGTACAAAACGCAGTTGATGCACTTAACACCAATCTCCTTGTACTCGTTTTCAGCCGCAGGAGTGTATCCTGCCCAGATACCTGTTTCGTCCTCGTTAAACTTTCCGTACTTGTCTGCAATTTCTAAAAGAGCTGCAGCAAGATCTTGTTCTTCAGCAACGATAACGCCTGCGGCTGAAATAGCCTCGGCTTGTTGCTCTTGAAAAGAGAAAAGCATATCGGTTTCTTCAGCGCTGTACTGTCCATACTCTTCTGCTGATAAACATTGAGTACACACACATGCTGAGTCACATAGGCAGTAACCGTTGTCTGAGGCAGGGCATACGCATCCGGCTTCTCCGCATAACGGGCAACCGTCATGGTCATTCATAAGCTGTTCAATCACAGGAGCACCTTCGTAGGGTGCGTCTGCTTCTATAGATTGAACAGCCTTAGATTTTCCCGGCATGTCCGCTGCTGTAGCAGACATGTAAGACTCTAGCTGCCAACGCCACTTCTTGTGCATGTCATCACGCTCTGCAAGGAAGTTAGCAATACCTTGTTCGTTAGCATCAACTGCCATGTTAAACGCGGCGTTAATGACTACAAGTATAGAGCTGTTTGCTATGTAAAGATCTTCAACCATAAGCATCGCGTCATTGCCGACCTCTGCATCTTCAATCTCGCGAAGGTTCATAAAATCTTGAAGCGTATACGGAGCGTCTGAGCCAAGTTTACGAATGTCCTCGGCAAGAGTGTCAATAGAACTATAAACGTCTTCGTAAATCTCTTGAAAGAACTCGTGGAATTGCGCAAAGTCTCGGCCCTTAACATTCCAGTGATGTCCGTGCGCCTTAAAGTAAAGCACAACTGCATCTCCTAGAACGCGGGCAAGGGAATTAACAAGATCTGTCTTGTCACCCTCTACTTGTCCCATATCCATATTCATTACGGTAGGTTCCCTTCTTGTAGCGCTGGTGGTAATTCTTCTTCAGGAGTTTCCTCTGTTGGTGCTGGAGCGTTTGCCTGTGAAAGTAATTGGTCAATCTCTGGTGGAACCGGGGCAACGGAGTCTGCCTGTTGAGCTTGGCGAACGCTCTCCATAACCTCAGGTGCGATAGCTCCGAGCATTGCCTGCGTAAGCTCTGGAGATATAGATCCCTTTTCAACGAGCAAGCGAATTGCGATTTCTTTTGCGTCAGGAGCATCTGCCGCGGAGAAACCGTGAGCGCGTCTCCATGTGTCATAGGAAACAGCCATGTTTGCAAAACCGTCGTCAGCGTCCTTAGCGCGGTCATTACGTGTAGCAACCTGTGAAGGGTCGTACCAAACAACGATGCGCTTAGCATCCTCTGCGGAGTAACCTGAAGCGATGAGCGCTGGTCGTAGATAGACAACAGTTAACGCGTCGGCAATCAAAAGCATCAATGGCTCAATGTGTGCCTTATATAAGGCTTCGTCAATTTGAAGTGCATTAGAGTACTTAACGTTTGCTAGGCCGGTAACAATATCCTTAGGAACGTCAAGTCCCTGGAGGATACGCTCGAGGACGCGATCTGACCGCTCTGCAAGTGCAGGGTCAAATGAACGCTCAAACTTAAACTGCTTAATCTTGTCGCCAAGCTCCGCAGGTCCACGAATAATAAGTGGAACAACCGCGCTTGCTGAGTCTTCATCGCGAATAGGAGTCGTCATCGCATCCATGAGTTGATCTTCAAACTCGTCTGCTGCCTCCTCGGCAGTCATACCTGGATTGAGATTGTTCTCGTCATCATATGGATAATCTGGATCTGGAGACGCGGCAACAGATAGACCGTCTGGTAAGTATAAGGCTCCTGCGTTTAAGCGCGAGCGAGCTGTTGCGCGAAACGTACGGTTGAGCAAAAGTAACTCTGCACAAAGATCTAATAGACCGCGGATACTTGAATCTGCTTCTTCAGAGTAGCGTGGGTGAGCTCTCCAGATACGACCAACAAACGCGGAGTTAGGAAGCTTAAGCTCTCCTACGTTTCCGGAGTTATTTCCGCGAGCCATATCTCGGCGAGGCACGATTAAATAGTTATTGCGTGCGTCAACCTGTAGCTCGTCTGTCGAGCGAATATCCCAGGACTCTGCAATTCCGCTTCCTATTCGCGCTGGAGATTGAATAAGGTAACACTCTCCTGTAACGGATAAGTTTAATGCCGCGTCCTTTAATAGGCCAGCTTGCCCGCCGTACGCGGAGTCAAGGCGTCCTAAAACACGCTCGGCTGCGGACGCAAGTCGCTCGTCGATAACATCGGAGTTGCGAACAGGAATAGGACTCTCCGCAGGATTGTCAACTACCGCCGCGTATAGACGAATACGTGAAACAACCGAGGCAACTAAGTTAAAGGCGTATTTAATTTCACCGATGGCGTCATAGTATTCCCAAGCTTCACTCTGCCAGTCACTTGACTTGCCGCCACGGCGTTGCTTAAAGCGTTCAACCTCACCCTTATCGTTAAGGGGCATCTGCACTGCCGCGGCTGTAAGAGCGCGAGGAGCAGAGTAAGGAGCGGATTGAGCGTAGTTAGGATTAGAGGTAATGTTGATAGAGCTTGGCGGAACGACACGAGAAGATTTAGGTTGCGCGCGGCGTTGAGCGCGCGATGGCTTTTTATCGTTGCTACTAAAGACTGCCACTACTTATTACTCCTCGTCATTGTCGTAACGGAACGCCAGATCATTCTTGATCTATACGCGCGGTTATTAGTCCAACTAAACCGGACAGGGCAAATATACACCCTACTAAGAAAGTGATACTTGGAAAAGCGGCGTAAAAGATCACGACCGGGAGCGCAACCCATAACGAGACGCACCAGTGACATGTAAAGAAGAAGCCCAGGTAACTATCCTCGGGAGACTTCTTAGACCAGATAAGTTCACGCACAGGCGAGAATATCTCGTCATAGACAAGCGCCCGTGTAACGCGGAAAACAAAAAACATAAGTACGATGAAGTGTAACGTAGGGATGTGGCTGAAGGTTGTCATATTCATTTTGCGTCTTCTTTCATTGTTTGGTAGGGGCTCCAGGAGCGGAGCCGTGAACCGCAGTCGCAACCGCGGACGTACTTAAAGGCGATAACCTTTCCGGACTCGGTAATGAGCTGAGAATCTTGTCTTTTATTTCCAGACCAATTGAGCGTGCGTATAACTTCTCTAAAGACCAGGCGTGGTCCGTCAGGATGATCCGCGGCAACAAGAACTACCTGGGTAGCGGGGGTTTGGGAGTCTTCCATAACTACGAGGCGTACTCGTGTGAAACTGCGAGCGCCAGTTGGATTAGTAATAGAGGAAGAAGTAGAAGCTAAGGTAAAATCCTGAAATACATCGGGGGATGCAACTAGGATAGAAGCAGGGAAGATGTCATGGGTGATCTTCATTGGGTTGCCTTATCCACGCGGCGTTTCATCGCGCGGTAGGTTACGCCGGAAGCACGGGCAAGCTCTGACACGGTAACACCTTTGACATACAGATCACCGGCGATACTTGTAAGCTCAACATTCGCGGTGAAAGAAGAGGACGAAGGAGCCGTGCGGGCGCGATAGCGTCGCGCTAGCGGTGACAGTCTCGCGATACGCAACTGCTCGTCTAATGGAATCCCAGGTGATGGAACACGCTTGCGTCTTGACTTTACTTTTTTAACGGGAGGCTTCGGGATAGGGAAACCTGCGGTGATAACTTCGCGCTCGGGTAACTCTTTCACAACCCAGGAACGAATGGTGCTACGCCGCTTCTCAGGGATGAATCCATTAGCGATAGATTGTAACGACCAGCCTGCTTCGTTTAACTCCTGAACACGGCGCCAGAGTTGCTCCTTGTGCAGGGTGGCGAGAAGTTCTTTCTCTGCCTGCGGAAGTTCTTGCGCCTTAGCCATGTGAATACAGTATCATCTTTCTGCGAAGACGTGTACACTTTTGCGGTCATAAGATGATGTACAAAACTAGCAGAAGCAGTACCTTTTGGTTAAATGGCTTGGACGTGAGAAATGGATATGCCGTGAGTGGGGCGCTTTCTAAAACGTCTCCAACCATAAAAAATATTTACGGCTAAGGATAATGAGAATAGTAAAAGTAATAGAAGTAATAGCAATAAGTATTATAAAAATAACGATTTGGTTATTGTGTAGATAAAATATTGTTTAGTATATTAGTTATAGTAATTATAGATATCAATTATAGTAATTATAACTATAGGTCTAAGTGTACACATGAGTTATCTATAAGATACTTATAGGCTACTAGTAAATAAAATATACATATAGTAGATATAAAAAATAAACCCTGTGCAAGTAAATGCACAGGGCTTATTAGTTTAGATAACTATTAAACTATTGGTACTACGTTCCTGTCGCCTTTAAAGATAGCAAGGAACGTGGCTTCATCAACAGTGCCATTAGGCTCTAGTCCCTCTAGCTTTTGGAACTTCTCGATGGCTGTCTTAGTCTCATCGCCTAACCAACCATCCTTATCTGTCATGGCCTCGTTGTAGCCTAGCTCTACGAGACGACGTTGTAGGTGATGTACAGTTAAAGATTTACGTGCTGCTGGGTTCTTATACACACAGTTAGCTAGGTAAACCTCATCAGTGTCAGCGCCACTTACAGCAGCCTTAGGCGCTGAAGGAACTGACGTTTCAATAGCCACCGCAGGGATATCTACTACAGGAGCCTCGACAATAACGTCTTCAACTACTGGAGCTTCTACCTCTGCTTCAATAACGATTTCCTCATGTGTAGGTTGAGCCTCTTCAGGCTGCCCCGCATATGAATCATCTTCGTGTTGGTCAATGTTAGTAATATCTTCGCTCATAGGTACACTATAATCCTTAGACAGAACTACGACTTTGACGATGGGAACTTAGGAAGCCACCTTGTTAGGGAAGGCTCCGCAGGGTCACCATCGTAAGCATTAGGACCTAAGCCCCATGAACCCCAGTCAGTTCCTTGGGCTGTCATGTAGTAAGCTGCCTTAGCATTAGCTACTGGATCTAGCAACGCGGCATCACTGTTGATGCCAAACTTTGCACGACGATCAGAGCCTAGTGAACCAATCATATTGATTTGGAATAAGCCATAGGAGTTATCTCCTGTGCTGGCTGTAGTGTTGTGGGACGTAGGGTGCCCACGAGATTCTTTCATGACAGTAGCCCAAGCAAGCTTAAGTGCCTTGCCTTCGAAGCCTACCGCTTGCAAGAGTTCAACCAACTCTGTGTCAGTTAGTGCCTTTGCATTCTTGTACTTAATCAGTGGGTCTGTTACCTCCACTGTTACTGCCTTTG
>Ga0114968_10004796_pt1 | contig 10060 bp, 13 predicted proteins | sample M_130807_EF_Meta_FD_87020 | JGI IMG/M metagenome (GOLD analysis project Ga0114968, IMG submission 87020) | Freshwater microbial communities from Lake Montjoie, Canada to study carbon cycling - M_130807_EF_MetaG | ecosystem: Environmental > Aquatic > Freshwater > Lake | place: Lake Montjoie... | reverse complement strand
ACTGCCTACAACCCTATGATGGCGCACCCGATAGACTCATCTATCGGGTAAGCCTGGCATACGAGCTAAGCTCGTATGCTCGGCAAGTATGCTACATTTAAGCACTCCTAGAGGAGTGCTTAAATTCGGCACTTGCCGTTACCGTGTATTGCAAAAATTGAAACTTGTGTATAATCATACAGGAATATAAAAATGTCTTCAGTGTATGTTGTTATTGAAAATGGGGATCCATATGAAAAGGTATATACATCATTCCCTTCCGCTGCAGCTGCAGTTAAGGAAAAGCACGCAGAGACGGTTGCCGAGCAAATAAGAGATTCGGACGGAGACCCCATTTGCTCAGAAATTGATGTACCAGAAGATGTGTTAACTGGTAAGACATATTTGTACGTTGAAAAAGGGATTCAGATTTACATTTATAAACTAGCTATTGTAGGGTGAAATTCACGCCATTTCAAAAAAGGTGAGCAAGATTTGAAATAGGCGAATCAAGCTCAATTACTGTTGCTGCATGAAAACTATCAATACTTTTAGGACATATACTATAGATAGTGTGACAAGGTATAATAATCATTGTACCAGCTCTTAAAATTATATCAATGAATTGTATTTCTCCTACAAGGGGCGTGTCATTCACAGTAAGGCTAGGCGGATATCTGTAGGTCCATGCACTTGGAAGAAATTGCTCCGAACGTTTATTTACCAATGACACTGTATATGTTCCTTCCGTTACAAGAATACATGTGTACAATGATGTTGGGCGCACCATTCCATAACCACCAAGAATTGTAGATATCCGTGTAGACTTGAAAATAGAAAAATAGCCAGATAATTCAGTAATAAATTCACTATATGTATGATTGACCCATGTATCCATTGCGAGCTCTTTGGCAAGTGTACGACTCAATGACGTATCTAGAATAGGTATTCCCACTGCCTGATCATCCGGAAATGTATTTCCTGTATGGTTTCTATAGGTTTCCAAGGTGGTTGAACTGCCAATGCGTAGGGGAAATTCATTTAGGCGTGGAACTTCTGATAATTTCATCCGAGTGAGAATTTTAGGAAAGGGGCATCCACGTAAAATAATTGGCTGACTTTCTTGGAGAAGTTCATGGAGGGTAAGAAGAGAATTTGAAAATTCAACCTGAAGAATTTCAATAGACTCCCTACGCTGGCTATAAAACCAGACACTTATAAAAAATAGTACGCACAGCGTTAAAAAGACCTCAACTAACATCCTTATAGGTAGGCTAGTCTTCTTTTTCATTTTCTAAAGCGCGGTCAACGCGGCACGCCATTTGAAGTACCTGTGCACAAAGGTCCCCCTTTTCGTCTGCACACGCCTTCATTTTACTATCAATATTAATGGCTTCCTCTTCCTTTAAGACGAAGTTGTAAATCTCCACGGTCTGTGTCTGGCCAATACGCACGGCGCGCCCAATCGCCTGCTCCATAAGCGCGCGAGTCCACCACGGACCCGTAAAGATGATTCGGTCAAAGTGTTGGAGGTTGAGCCCCGTCCCGCCTGACTGGAGCTGAATAAGAATAACATCAGTCATAGATGAATCGGGAAGTGGCGCATGCGTTGCCTTCAGAACTTCCTCGCGCTCAACATGGTTAAGTGCACCACTGTAGATGGAAACGTTGCGACACCAGCTTTGCTTTTCAAGCATCTTTTTGAGAAGGTCCATCTCGGGGTGAAAGTGGCAGAAGACAATCCACTTGTGAGGGTGCCCGTCTTGAGCAATCTGAGAGCCAATCGTTGAGCAAATCGCCTCGAACTTTGTGGAGTTACCAATCCAGTCGGGGCGCTCATAGTTACTGCCGAGCGCCTTTTTGCGAGCATCAATGTAGACCTGCGGGTGAAGGCTGAGCTGGCGCAGTTTCATGAAGAGCTGAATCTTGCCGAGCGCTCCTGCACCGTCGGAGTCAAGTGCCTTCCAGCGGCGCACAATAATACCAGACATGCCCTTGTAGAACTCTGCCTCCTCATCCGTGTGGAAGGGAAGCTTTACTGTCTTTACTACGTACTTTGGCGGCGCGTCAGAAATCGTTTCACGCAGCTGGTCCATTGAGCGCGCAAGAATAAGCTTCTTAGCCGTCAGAGCAAGTGTTTCAAAGTTGCCGACAACATGCTTGGGGTTCTCCACACCGAGAATCTGGAAAAGGTGCGCAAGGTCTTCGATGCCATTCACAATCGGTGTAGCACTAAGGAGCCAGCGCGCGCGTGCCACAAGAAGGTCAACAAGCTGAAAGCAACTGTTGCCCGAAGCAATGCGGTGCGCCTCGTCACAAATAAGGCGGTCCCACGGGAAAGTTGTGAGCAGCTCATGCTTTGAGCGCGCAGCCTCGTAGCCAATGATATAGAGCTTGGGAGCCTTGAAGCGATCAATACCATCTACCTCCCAGGCGACGTGCCGAGTAGTGACAGAGGGGCGCAGCACCGTAATCTTCGACTTCTTCGCCGTGTCCGCCCACTGATTAAGCACAGCAACGGGAGCAATGAGAAGCGTGTGCGTTGTCTTCTTATCAGTCTTAATGAGCCCCAGCATCTCAATCGTCTTGCCTAAGCCCATCTCATCGCACACGATTCCGCCACAGGGGAGTTGCGTTTCGCGCTCCATCATCCATGTGATGCCAACGGCCTGGTGAGGCTTGTAAGCGAAACCGTTCCAGAGAGGAGTAATCATTTGCGTTTAGGGGGTAAAAAAGACGCGCGCGCGAAGCTAGCTTCAATTTTACGAAAACCTCAAACAACGGTAGCCCAGTCTGGGATAAGCGCCGGTCTAAGACTTTTTAAGTAAAATGCCTTTGGCTTCAAGCCCATGTTAACGGCGCGCTTATGGGCAAAGAAAGCTCCCCACCAAGCCAAGGATGAGTTCCCAATAATTGAACCCCCAGTACAGTAGGCCATTTCGTAGAGAACAGCAACACTACGCGTTTCTTTTGACCATGTAACTGTTATTTCTAAGTCTTCTGTGAGTGCTTCAATAAAGCCACGACACATATCTGGCTCATCAGAATAGACATGTAGGCGACTGCCAGCAGGAATAGCGTCAATACACTCCATATAGTAGTCAATAAGCTCTTTACAGTCCCTATAAGATACATGAAGCATCCAAGTGTTTCGCTGAAGGTCGTATGTAGTTAGATTTGCCTCCTCTAGAATGATTTGTGTATCATCCTTTAGAGCATTTTTCCAGTCAGGAAAGAGATTTATGCTAATGTGCAATTTCCATGGTCCCTTAATACAAATGTTGTATGGTGTTTCGTTAGGGTAGTTATCCTGAACAGTAAGAGTAGGGAACAGTCGAACAATCCTTTCTTCATGACCATCGCTCTTAACGATTCGTAACGGTATATTGTGGTCTTCAGAGTACTTACGTGCTTCGTAAAGATTGAAGAGGCATTTTCCGATACCACCTGAGAGTAGCGGAAAGACAATGGCTTCTTCCATTACGAGTAAAATTGAGCGGAGCCGTGTAAAAAAACTAGAGTAACGAGCTACTCAATTTTAGCTGATATGGTCTATCCAGCTTATCGATTTCCAACAGCCTTTGCTCAGTACCGCCCGCGCTCACAAAAGGTGTATGGCGTTATATGTGTTTCTAGAGAAAACCGTATTTTGCTTGTACGCGGGCGGAATAGTGGTATTTGGTCACTGCCAAAGGGACACTTGAAGGGTAGTGAACTTCCACATGAATGTGCCTTGCGCGAACTCTATGAAGAAACCGGAATCCGCCTTGATCGAACGGACTATCGTGCATCTAAGAAGCTGTATGCAGGAGAATACTTCATCTATGGTATTGATGATGAAACGCCTCCAGCTATTCATGACACTCGCGAGGTGTCTGAAGCAGGCTGGTTTACATTAGAAGAACTGAAGCGATTTCACTGTAATGTAGATATTGTTAACATGGTATCACGTCTACAGAATGGGTCGCTTGTCTTTTAATAGCAGTACCGTGTTGTGCTAAAGTTAAGTACCCCCTAAAAGGGGGTACTTAATATTGCCTACAACCCTATGATGGCAAGTATGCTACAGCAAAGTACCCCCATGGGGGGTACTTAACTTTGGCACTTGCCGTTAAAAATGGCGTTGATGCCCTATTTCTTTTTTTCCTGAAGTGCTTCCAAAAGGCGAATGTGCTTTTGACTGAAAGCACCCTTTAGTTCAAAGGTCTTCTTCGCCTTATCACTTTTCTTGTTGCGCTTTGCTACGGGTGTTGTGTGATCCATTTGCTACTATAGAAAATGGTTGGTATCTTTCTTATATGAACCATTCCCTTCAATTTTTTTGTTTTTCAGGTTTTAACAGTCATTCTCGGCATCCTCAATCGCCTTGCGAAGCGCGTTCGCCTCGTCCTTGTTCTGGAGCCAGGTGAATACGGGAGCACCGACATCCTGAGGCTGAGCATAGAGGTAGTAGATGAACCCGTCATCTGCAGGTTCACCTATTCTCTGTGTACCCAGAGCACGCGCCTGCCAATCATCTTTATGTGCCCTGCACACCGAGAGCGCGTGATCGCCGAAGACATACCTCTCCTCCTTCATGGCGCCCGTGGAGTCAGAGCGAAAGAGCGTGATCTCATAGCTGATGCCGTCGAAGAGGACAATGGGCGAAGACATCTTGATTGCTTTGATTGCTTGATTGCTTCTCTGTTGGTATGAAAAATAGGGGTCCTGCCCGCTTCAATTTTTTTATTTTTTAGTCGAACATGTGGGTGATGTCCTTTGTAAAGCCGCCCGTTGTAATCTCAATCTTACATGGGCGCGGGAAGTAGTAGAAGGGGGTGCCATTGTCGTGCTCACTGTTAAGCCAGCTCACCTGGTCCTGGTTCTTATACCAGAGCATCTCTGGCGACGAATCTTCCATGCCGCCGGCGTAGCGCGGGAACTTGAACGCGACCCTGTAGTAAAGACCCAATTTGTGGTCTGTAACGTGGAAGTCGGCGAAAGGGAAGCGCTTCGTCAGCTCCTTCAGCTTGAGAGCGTCAGTCTCAGCCGTAAGCGGCGTGCTAAGCTTCTCTTCCAGCACCTTCTCGCGGTTCAGAGCCATGCGGGCGTTGCGCTCCTCTGCGGAGAGCTTGTTAGCAATGGACGCAGACATCTTTTGCTTTTGATTGCTTGGATTGTTTGGTTGATACAAAAAATAGGGCTGTTAACCACTTCAATTTTTTTAATCAGTGTCATAGTCTTCCTCGCTAATGTCACTATGATAGGGGACACTTCCCTGATAGATGCTACAATCGTCATCATCCACAAATACGGTGTCCTCCTGAATGCGTGGCAAGTAGCTGTCGAGCTCTGTGAACTTTGACACGCAGTGTTCATTCCATGCCGTTACGTAGCCAGGGATGTTTGCAATGTCCAATGAGAGAAAGACCCAGCCGTCCTCAATCATTTGCGCGCGCCGCCGCGCTGTCAACTCCTTGACAGCATCCTGCTCGGAGATGGGCACGACCTTGAAGCAATCAGTGAAAGAGAGCGATGACTTTGCTGGGCTTGTAGAGTTTGTAGAGCTTGTAGAAAGAGGGGGGAAAGCGGTGCTGGGAAGAGAGCTCACAGGCTCGTCGGCCTTCAACGTACGCTTGTTAGGGGGAATGTAACGGCGGTTCTGCATTTTCACTGTGAGAGTAAGGATTGTGGGCGAAGTCCTTCAATTTTGTTAGACCACTAATTAGCGCCAAATCCTTATAATAGCTCTACATAGAGGACACTGTGCTGTAGATGTATAGCCAGGTGATGATACACCTATACGAACTTTGTTAAGACAGCTAGCACATTTGCGTGTATAAAAAATAGCGGCATGCTCCATATCTAATGGCAACTGCTAAAGTTAAGTGTCATCATGGATTAAGGCCCCCACATGAATGGGATGAATGTGAAACATGAACTCCTTTCGCAGGTAAAAGGCACGGCTAATAGAGCCGTGACCTGGGCCCTTTGTCCGATTCTGGAGGAGTGTACCAGTCTTACTTGTAAGCGTGCCGTCGCGTACAAAGGTTTCACGTATGGCCTCATAGTCGGCACTCAGTGTATCAGCAATACGCGGGTGCTCGCTCATGAAGAAGATGTAAGGCTGATAGAAGACGATAATGTCACCCTTGCGCTCATAGGGGACTAGAAGCATTGAGCTCATCTTAACACCTGGGCGGGAAGTGGCAAATGGGCTGGCTACCAAGTCTTCTTTTGAGAGCATACAGACAGCAATGGTTTCCTTTGGCACAAAGGTGTTACCCCGCCGAATGACAGGATACACCTTTAACTCGCCATCAAGGCAGTCAAGGCTGTTTGAGCTGTGTGGAATGCCTGTCAAGGTTTCCAAAAGAAGCCCTGTAGCCCCTTTGTTTGCTGTAAGCGGCGCTACAATCTCCTTATCAACGTGCATGAGCGCCTTTGTGTAGAGCTCTGCAATAGTGAACGGCATTGTGGGGGGTGCTATTTGTTAGCACCCGTGACCCCTTTAATTTTTTTACAATCTGTTACCGCCAAGTACTTAATTTAAGTACTTGGCTCTAATGGCTAGAACGAAAAGTTATAGTGACTCCAATGACATAAGGCCACTGCGTGGCCTTATCCATGGGGAGTTCTTAACTTTAGTACTAGACGTTACAAAAAAAAGAGTGTGTCTTTTTTTGTCTTTTGTTTTGTTTTATTTGTATTTAGTCGTTTAGAGGCCGGCGACAACCGCGTCCCAGTCGGCGGGCTTGGTCGCGTCGCGCTTGACCGTCTTCGTCGTGGCGTCATAGGCGCCGGCGTACTTGAGGTCGCTGTCGATGACGTCGCCGCGCGCATTCACGCCGAGCTCCTCAGCGCCAATGGTCATGGCATTGAAGTCGCGGAGCTGGTCCATCGTGTAGCTCGGCTTCTTGGCCTTGAATGCCGCCTTTGGCGCGGGCGCGGCCGCGGGCTCCGAAACCAGCTCGGTAATCTCGGAGATGACGGTGTCGACCTTCATCTCGGTGGCGGCAATCTTCTTTGCCGCCAGCGTCGCTGCGCGCTTTGCGTTGATGGCAGCCTTCTCCTCCTCGGACTTGGGCGCGGCCTTCTTGCGCTCCTTCTTGGCCGAGCTGTCCGAATCGCCGGCATCAGAGGCAGCGGCCGAGGGCACGGCGGAAGACTCAGGGGTCTTCTTGGTGCGCGGCGCAATGGGCGGGCGCTCCCAGGACTCGAACGCCTCGAGCACCTCAGAGTCGGACCACGCCTCATAGGGCTTCTCCTTCTTGAGCACAGTGCAGAACTGCTTGACCATGGTGGCCGGGCCCTTGAAGTGCTCCTTGTCCGTCTCAGACGCGTCAGCGCAGGCCGTCTTGAGCAGGTTGCCGACGCGCATGGTGAACTTGATCCACACATTGGCCTCCTTCTTTGGCGCGTCGGGGTCCTTCATCTTCTTTGCCTTCTTTGCCGGCGTGGCAAAGTCGGCGCCGCCGCCGATGGACGACTTGAGCGTGATGAGCTGGGACTCGAGCGCGGCGATGGTGCTGAGGAGCGACGTGGCGTTGGCGATGGCAGACATTTCGGTTGGATGCTTGGAAAGCTGAAAGCTTAGAGCGGTAGGGTGATTAGTATTAGTAATCGTACTGCTCTCTTGGCGAAAATCGGCTTCAATTTTTCTTTTTGTCGGCGCGCCGCCCGATGGCAGAGCGACCGCCCAAAACGGGTCAAATGAGGGGGTCGCTCTGCTATATAGCGCTCAAAGCTGGCTAGGGGGACTGGGCGCCGGCACAGGTCATATTTGCTACTCTGGCTATTGTTGGCAGAGCGTTCTTAGAATTTCGGCAGAAGGAGCGTCTTTGTTCTGCCATTGTTGTGCCATTGCTCTGCCGGCTAAAGGCAGACGGTCGGCAGAAGGAGCGTCTTTGTTCTGCCATTGCTCTGCCATTGCTCTGTCGGCTAAAGGCAGGCGGTCGGCAGAAGGAGCGTCTTTGTTCTGCCATTGTTCTGCCATTGCTCTGCCGACTAAAGGCAGAAGGTCGGCAGAAGGACTGGGTCGCCCATCCATTGCTCTACCATTACTCTGCCGGCTAATGGCAGACGCTCGGCAGAAGGTCGGCAGAAGGACTGGCTCGCTCTGATAATGCTCTGCCGGCTAATGGCAGAAGCTCGGCAGAAGATTGGCAGAAGACCCCCTTTGCTCTGCCGGCTAATGGCAGAAGCTCGGCAGAAGGTTGGCAGAAGACCCCCTTTGCTCTGCCGGCTAATGGCACAAGGCTGGCAGAAGGACTGGGTCGCCCATCCATTGCTCTGCCGGCTAAAAGCAGAAGACCGGCAGAAAATAGATGCTTGCTCTGCCGCCGCTCAAAGCCGGTGCCCAAAAAGAAAAATTGACGGGCCCGAATGCCCCATAGCTCGTCAACCTAAACAACGAGAACTAAGGTCTCTCTCGCTTTCAAATGACGATGCAAGTCACCTGGGAGCCTCACAGCGCGCACGACTGCTGTGGAAACTGTTTGGACCACCCGCTGATGGTGGGCGAGTACCTTGAGTGGTGTATGGCTCTCCGCGGGGGGCACACTTGGGGGTCGCTAGTGCTGCTCGAGGAGGAGCAGATGCTAGCCGTGGAAACGTTTGATGCACGCATGCAGCGGCTTGCGCGCATCGCGGCTGAGGAGGAGTCCCGCCGCATTGCCGAGGAGGTCAACCGCCGCGAAACCTACGCGCGCGACGTCAAGGAGAAGACGCGTATGGGGCTGAAGCGGACCGAGACGGTCGCCAAGCGCATGCAGCCGTGCAAGTGGGTCATTGGGCAGTTCACGGGCGACGAATGCTGGGCGCACGAGTACACTGACCCGAAGACGAAGGCGCACGTCATCAAGCACACGTGCGACCGCCTGCACCCGGGTGAGGCGGGCTGGTGTGACATGTGGCTGACGAACCCGCGCTTCAAGCCCTCAACCGCGCCGACCGTGCGCAACTTCAACGGGCTGATGACGGGCAAGCGCTTCAGCAAGTAACAAAGCAAATAAAAGAATGGAAAAGCCAATAAACCTAAAGAGGAATACAAAGAACGGCTTTTTTCATGTAGGAGTAACCTAAGCTCCCACTAAAAAAGTGACCAGCCACCTTTTTAGCCCGTATAGGGCGTCAGCGCTGCATCTGCTCGCGCGTGCGCATATACTCGGCAAGCGAGGCGTGAATGTCGGCGCGCAGCTTCTCGGCCTCGTCATCCGACTCAATCCAGATGCGCACGTCCTCAAACTCCTCGTTGTCGGGCTGGCAGTTGATGTAGTAGAAGCAATAGCTCATGTGGATGCCGCCTGAGAGCTCGGCGGATATGCGGTTGTGCCGCTCCTCTACTGTGATTTTCTCGGGAACGCCCATCGCGCTCAGCTCCTCAACGCTAAAGACGTGGATGGGGGCGCGCGGAATGGTAACCATGTCGTAAAGGGGGAAGGTGTGCGTCTTCATCACGCCATTCACCGTAAATGTGAAGACGTGGCCCTTGTCGGTGTAGGCGTAGGAAGCCATTGTGTTTTGCTTTGAAGGCTTTGCTCTAGACTGTTGTCTAGAGATTGCAGGTTGGGGGGGGGTATCTACAGTGATGGGCTTTTGGGGCTTCAATTTTTCTTTTTCAGGCCGCGTCTTTGAGAAAAACAAAAATTGATAGACATAGCGCGCGTCTATGTAAGTACCCCCTGAACAATATGGCGACCATTCAAAACACTCGCATTCGCCACTTCTCCGACACGAGCGCGACGCTGAGCGCGCTCAAAAGCGAGCATGCCGAGTTTGAAAAGAAGGTAGTCTTTCTCAATCGCGAGGCAGCATGGTGGACGCGCGAATACGCTGCAACCCGCTCATCGGATGCCTTTGTGTCAATGAACACGGCAATCGAGAAGTTTCGCATGGCTGAAGACATTTGCACGGTAATGTGGGACACCATGTGCGAGGCAAGCGAAACGTACCGGGCATCCAAGCGCACAAAGTACGAGTAACGTCTAGTACTAAAGTTAAGAACTCCCCATGGATAAGGCCACGCAGTGGCCTTATGTCATTGGAGTCACTATAACTTTTCGTTCTAGCCATCAGAGCCAAGTACTTAAATTAAGTACTT
>Ga0114968_10004795_pt1 | contig 10060 bp, 8 predicted proteins | sample M_130807_EF_Meta_FD_87020 | JGI IMG/M metagenome (GOLD analysis project Ga0114968, IMG submission 87020) | Freshwater microbial communities from Lake Montjoie, Canada to study carbon cycling - M_130807_EF_MetaG | ecosystem: Environmental > Aquatic > Freshwater > Lake | place: Lake Montjoie... | reverse complement strand
TGCGCTCTTTGGTACCCGGCTCTTTGACCAGCACGTGTTCGTGGTACAGGTTGACCTTGGCGGAACCCATCAATTGCCCCGCCAGTTCCTTGGCATTGGATTCGAAAAAAAAGTCGCGGTAGGGACCAATGCGCTGCCAGTTGCAATAGTCGCCAAAGAACATGCCCGGGTTGCCCTCAGGGGTATAACGCTTGGCATACGGTCCGGGGTGGGTCAAATTTTCTTCGACACCCTCGCGCAATCGGGCAATCCATTCGCTGCTAATCACGCCGCGTAGCGGGACCGCGCCGTCTTTTTTGTAGTCTGCCAAAGTTTTGGCGTCAAGCATGTGGACTCCTGGAGATTGCAGCATCTGGTGAAGGGCTGCGAAACATGAAGTTGTATAGACAACGATAAGCCGCTCAGGCCACACTTCCCATCAGGGTTTTCCCGTGAAATCATAAGTTGTATAGACAACTATACTTTAAGAGAATAGGGTGCGTCTTTGGGCAATTTTGTACCATGGGGCACCGGGCCGCAGGGCGCTGGTTACAGGAGAAAAGACATGTTTTTGCGTAACACCTGGTACATCGCGGCCTGGAACCGTGAACTTGGCGACAAACCCTTGGCCGTGCGCGTCTTGGGCGAGGACATTGTGCTGTACCGCAAATCTGACGGTAGCGCCGTCGCCCTAGAAGACGCCTGCCCCCATCGCAAGCTGCCGCTGTCTATGGGGCGGATCCAGGGCGACCACCTGGAGTGCGGCTATCACGGGCTGACATTTGACTGCAGCGGCGCCTGCGTCAAGATTCCGGGCATGGACCGCCTGCCACCGGGTGCCCGCGTGCGCTCTTACCCCTTGCACGAGCGCTACGGGCTGCTGTGGATTTGGATGGGCGAGGCACACCGTGCGGATCCGGCGTCCATCCACCACATTCCCCATTGGGACGATCCGACTTGGGGTTGCAATCAGGGCGAGGCCATCGACATGGCCTGCAACTACTTGCATATCACCGACAACCTGTTGGATCCCTCCCATGTTTCGTGGGTGCACCAATCCTCTTTTGGCAGTGCTGCTTGCGAAGACACACCGCTCGACACCACGGTGGCGGACAACGGGGTCACCGTGTCGCGCTGGATGCGCAATGTCGAACCCGCGCCGTTTTATGTGCCCTTTTTGAAGTTCAAGGGCCACTGCGACCGCAAGCAGCAGTACGAAGTGCGGTTCCCCAGCCATGCCTACATCAAGGCGATTTTTGTGCCCGCCGGCGAAGGTGGTGACGAACGGCCTTTGCACCCGGACGGTTTCATCATGGACAGCTATAACTTCATGACACCCGTCGACGAAAGCCATACCCGCTACTACTGGTTCCAAATGCGCAACTTTGCGCCCGGCGATGCTGAGATTTCGCGCCAGTTCACCGAGTCCGTGCGCTTTGCCTTTGCCGAGGACAAAGTGATCTTGGAGGCGGTGCAAAAGGGTATCGACCGTGCCGCTGTGCCTCCTATCGGGCTCAGGATTGATTTGGGCCCGACGCGGTTTCGCCGTGCCATGGCGCAAAAGATTGCCGAAGAACAGTCGCATACCCTTGCAACGGTGCGCAGCATTCCGATTCACCCGGAGTCCGTATCTTGAGCGCAGCTTCTCACGCACTGGTCTTTAATCCGCACGTGGCGGCATTGCCGCCCTACAACGCGGGTACCAATGTGGCGGTTGCGCGGGCGGCATCGGGTCGGGAAGATATTGCACGCTTGGCCAGCAACGAGAACCCTGAAGGCTGCTCGCCCAAGGTAATGCAGGCGCTGGCGTCAGCCGCATTTGAGCCTTGGCGGTATGCCGATCCAGCCTGTACCGCGTTGCGAGGGGCATTGGCGGCACGTCTGGGCGTGGACGCGGCGCAGATCGTGGTGGGCAATGGCTCTGAGGAAATGATTGCAGCGGTCTCACGCGCAATCCTGGTTCAGGGCAGCCAGGTGCTGACCGTGGTGCCCAGTTTTGGCTTGCATGAAATCGAGCCGCTAGCGCTGGGTGCCTCGGTGACAAAGGTGCCCATGACTGCCGACTGCGGCTTTGACCTGCCGGCGCTGGAACGCGCCATGGCCAGCGCTCCGCGCATTGTGTTTTTGTCCTCGCCCTGGAACCCGGTGGGCCCGGCACTGGGTGCGGCCGATTTGCAGCGTGTGCTGGATGCGGTGCAGCCAGGGAGTTTGTTGGTCCTGGATGAGGCGTATTTTGAGTACGCCGATCCCGGGAATGTGGACGGGTTGGAAGCCCTCAAGGCCAGTGGCTTGCCCTACGTGGTGTTACGCACGTTTTCCAAGGCCTACGGCCTGGCCGGCTTGCGGGTAGGCTATGCCGTGTGCTCTGACCCCGAAATCGCACGCGTGATGGCCTCGGCCAAAACGCCCTTCAATGTCAACGCTGCGGCCCAGTTGGCCGCCCTGGCCGCGCTGGAGGATGACGACTGGATGCGCGCCTCGGTGGCGCGCTTGCGTACCGAACGCCAGCGCGTGGCCGCAGCCCTCCAGGCGCTTGGCCTGCGGGTGGCCGAATCCCAAACCAATTTCTTGTTTTTCGAGTGCCGCAGCGACAGTGCCGAACAGGCGGCCGCACTGTTGCGCCAGGGCATCATCGTCAAAGCCTGGCGTGAGGCAGGCTATGAACGCTTTATGCGCGCCACGATCGGTAGTCCGAACGACAATGACCGGTTGCTGGCCGCTTTGGCGGTACTCAACCCCGTTTGAAGGAACGCCCGATGCCCGCCGTGCCTGCTGAGTTGCTAAGTGCCTTACGCGATGCGGTAGGCGGGGCCCACGTCGCGGTGGGTGAGGCGGTCGCGCTGCTGGACGTAGGCTGGAACCCGCACAACCTGGACGCGGGCATCGTGGTGTCCCCCGCCAGCACACAAGAAGTGGCGGCGGTCGTGCGCTTGTGTGTGCAGCATGGGGTGTCACTGGTACCGCAAGCCGGGCGCACCGGTTTGGTGGGTGGAAGCGTGTCTGCGCCGGGCCAAATCGTGTTGTCCTTGCTGCGAGTGAACCAGATCGAAGCGATTGACCCGACCGAGCGCGTGGCGCTGGTGGGGGCAGGCTGCACGCTCCAGGCGCTTCAGGAAGCCGCCGCGGTCCACCAGCTGGAGCCGGGCATTGATTTGGCGGCGCGTGGTTCGGCCACGCTGGGCGGTATGGTGTCCACCAATGCAGGAGGCGTCATGGCGTTTCGCAATGGCGTAATGCGCCATCGCGTGCTGGGCTTGGAGGCCGTGCTACCCGACGGCAGCGTGTTCCAGGATCTGACCCGGGTCGTCAAAAATTCGGCTGGTTACGACCTTAAACACCTGTTTATTGGGGCCGAAGGCACCTTGGGGGTGGTGACAAAGGTGGTTGTCAAGTTGGATCCGCTGCCCCACGCCACCGCCACCGCCCTGTTTGGCCTGCCTTCGGTGGAGGCGACGCTTGCGGTCATAGGCATGGCGCTGCAGGCCAAGGCCGGGCACTTGCGCGCAGCCGAGGCGCTTTGGCAGCGCTTTATGACCCTCAATGCCGAGGCGCTTCAGTGGTCACAGCAAGGTTTCTCGCTTGACCAGCCTTTGTATTTGCTGCTCAAGCTGGGGGGCGCCCAAGAGGCCGACCTGTACGCCGCGTTTGAGCAACTGTTTGAAGATACGCTGGCGCGCTACCCCGGCAGCACCGGCATCATCGCCAGCTCGCAGCGCCAGGAAACCGAGCTATGGCACTTGCGCGAGGACACCGACATCGTGTACCGGGCCCATCCGGCGGCGCCCTCCTATGACGTGTCGGTACCCTTGTCGCGCATTCCCGCGTATGCAGCCCAGGTACAAGCGGAGTTGGCCGCGCTGGACCCGAAGCTGCAGCCTTATATTTTTGGCCACTTGGCCGACGGCAACCTGCACATCATTCTGAATCAAGCGGGGCCCTTGCCGGCGCAGCGCGCCCAAGAGGTTGAGCATATTTTGTACCGGCAGTTGCGTGCGTTTGGCGGTTCTTTCTCGGCCGAGCACGGTGTCGGCTCCAAACGCATCGGTGCCATGAACGACACCACCGATGGCATTAAGCTGGCCACCATGGCGCAGGTGAAGCGCCTGCTGGACCCGCAGCGGCTGATGAATCCGGGGAAGGTGTTTTTCGACTAAGCCCAGCACCCTTCGGCACAGCGCCCGTTACACCAGCATGGCAGCGCCCCGGTCCAGGTAGGTGTCCAGGAATTGGTCCAGTCGGGGGTGGCGAGGTTTGCCGAACACTTCACCCGGCGTACCCTGCAGCAGCAGGCGACCTTGGTCCAAGAAGGTGATGCGGTGCGCTACCGACGCCGCAAAACCAATTTCGTGCGATACCACGACCATGGTTATACCGTCCGCTGCCAGGTCGCGCATGACTTTGAGCACTTCGCCAGTCAGTTCAGGATCGAGCGAGGAGGTCGGCTCGTCAAACAGCATGATCTTGGGTTCGCAGGCCAGTGCGCGGGCGATGGCCACCCGCTGTTGCTGACCACCAGAGAGCTGCGACGGGTAGTGTCCGGCACGGTCTTCCAGCCCGACCTTGCGCAGTTGCGCCATGGCGCGTTCTTCGGCCTGGGCCTTGGGCAAGCCGCGCGCGGTTTTAAGCGCCTCGCTCACATTGCCCAGAGCCGTCATATGGGGCCAGAGGTTGAACTGTTGAAAGCACATACCGATGTGCGAGCGCACCTCACGGATGCGCTGGGGTGACAGCCGCACACGCTGGCCGTTGGCGTCTTGGCCAAAGCCCAGGGGCTCCCCGTTGATCAAAATTGTGCCGGCCGTAGCCTCTTCCAAAAAAGCCATGCAGCGCAGCAGCGTGCTCTTGCCCGAGCCTGACGGCCCGATGACGCAGGTAACTTGCCCGTGCGCAATGTCCAGGTCAATGCCATGCAAAACTTCGGTCTGGCCGAAACGCTTGCTGACGCCGCGGACCGAAATGGCGCAATCGGGGGAGGGATTTACAGAGCTCATGTGTGTGAAAACGTGTATTTTGAAAGGCGTTTTTCAGCAAAATTACCGATGCGGCCCGCCAGTGAAACCATCGCCCAGTAAAAACAAGCCAGCACCGCCATGGCCTCCACAAAAGCATATTGCTGCGAACCAATGGCCTGCATCAGGAAGGTCAGCTCAGGCACCGTAATGATGGAGAGTACCGCCGTTTCCTTGAGCAAAATCACCGTCATATTGATGGCCGGGGGCAAGACCAGCATGGTCATCTCGGGTACCTGAATACGCCAAATAATTTGCGCGCGTGTCAGCCCGAGGCACTGCGCGGCTTCGACGTGGCCGCCCGGCACCGCTTCGAAGCCGGCGCGAAAGATTTCACTGAAGTAGGCTGCGCCGTACACCGTCACGCCCAGCAAACCCGCGGGCATCGGGTCCAGCGCAATACCGATAAACGGACCCCCGTAGTACAGCAAAAAAAGTTGAATCAGGAACGGGGTGCCGCGGATGACCTCGACATAGGTGCTCAAGAGCCATCGTAGTCCCCAGGGGCCAAATCGCAAGCCCAGCGTCACAAAAAACCCGAGCACGACGGCGCCCAGCGTCCCGACCAGCCAGATCATGCAGGTAACACCAATCGAGCGCACCAACTCCGGGAGTTGTTCAATGATGTGGGTAAAGTCGATGATCATCGGATGCCCCAGCTAAACGAGCGTTCCAGCCGCCGACCCAAGCGCGAAAGCGTCCAGTTGGTAATCAGATACAGCAACCCCGCCGCGGCAAAGAGTTCCAAGGGGCGGAACGTGCTGGCCGCCAGATCTTGTGCCATGCGCGTCAGTTCCACCACGCCCACCACGGACACCAGCGACGAAGCTTTGACAATCATGATGGCTTCGCTGGTGAGTGCGGGAAGTGTCAGGCGCAAAGCGATCGGGACTTTGATACGCCAAAACTGTTGCCGGGGGCTCAATCCGAGCATATCGGCCGCTTCCAGCAGTCCGCGCGGCACGCTGGTCAAGCCGCCGCGCATGTTTTCTGCTTGGTAAGCAGCGTCGCATAGCGACAGGCCCACCACCGCGGCGACCAGGCTGGGGACATTGAGTCCGAGGACAGGCAACAGGTTATAGATCAGCAGCAGCTGCACCAGCAGGGGTGAGCCACGAAAAAAGCTGACAAAGGTGCGTCCGCACCAAGAAACAGCCCGATTGCGCGAGAGCATAGCACCGGACACGCCGATGCCGATCAACAAGCCAATCACAATGGAGATCGCACTGATGGCGATGGTCAAGCCGCAGGCTTGAACGAGGAGTGCGAATAGTTTCCAGGACAAATCGGGCTCCGAGGGGAGAGGCGCTGGGAGCCGGGCCTAGCGAGCGGCGGTTCCCAGCGCGGTTGCCTGAATTACAGGGCGGGGTTCGGCACTGCGTCTGGCGTATCAAACGAATCACCAAACCACTTCTTCTGGATCTTGGCTAGGCGCCCGTCGGCCTTGACCTTCAGCATGGCGGTGGTGATGGCAGCCATCAGGGTGGCTGAGTCGTCGTCCTTGCGTGCCACATAACCGAAGTAGCTCTTGACGCCAAATGCTGGCTTGACGACCTCAAAGGTGTCCGAGCGTTGGGAGGCTACATACGAAATATTGGGCAGCGAGTTGCCCACGGCCACAATACGGCCGGCGGCCAAGTCTGCATATGCTTCATTGTTGCCGGGATATTCACGCACATCGGCTTTGCCCAGGCTCTCCGCAAAGGTCTTGAGTTGCGCCAACTGTGCCGATGCTTTGCCGCCGCCTACGGGCTTGCCGGCGATGTCTTCAGGCTTCATGACCGTCTTGTCGCCCTTGCGCTTGAGCAGGGCGACGGTGGCTTCGGCAATGGGGGGCGTGAAGCGGTAGCGCTCCATGCGGGCCTTGGTGATGGTCACCGGGCCGGTCACCATGTCGAACTTCTTGGCTTCCAGGCCGGGCAACACGCCTTCCCAGGGCAGGGCCGTCCATTCGGTTTTGACGCCCATTTCCTTGGCCACTTCGTTCATCAGGTCCATATTGAGACCCACATGCGCGCCGCCGTCAATAAAGTCGAAGGGGGCGAACGCGGTTTCCGTGCCGATTTTCAGTACGCCCGAGGCTTTGGTGCGGGCCAGAGCGTCTTGTGCCAGAGCACTGAAGGCGACGCCGAGCACCAAGGTGGCGCCAACAAGGGATTTAAGTACGAGTCGTTTGCTCATGGGGGTCTCCGGTCAAAAAATGATTTACAAAAGATCGAGGCTTGGGCGGAGATGCTGGGGAGCACACACCACCGGGTGGAGTCTTGGAAGCGGGGTCGGTGGTGGAGTGTCGATACAGCATCCTTTCAAAGTATACGGTTCGGGGTGTGCGGGTTTGTACGGTGCTTAGGCTGCGATCCAGAGCGCGGGCAATGCCGGGAGTGTTCGCAATATCCGGGCCAGCGCACCGCTCTCCACCAAGGCGGTGGCATGCGCAATATCGGGCGCCAAATAGCGGTCTTGTGCCATTTTGGGGATGTGCGTTCGCAGTAGCCCGTGGACCGCTTCGAGGGCGTCTGAGCTCTTTAGGGGGCGCAAAAAGTCGATGCCTTGGGCCGCTGCCAGCAGCTCAATGCCAAGAATGTGCGCGGTGTTGCTGACCATCGCTTGCAGGCGCCGGGCGGCAAAGGTCGCCATAGAAACATGGTCTTCCTGGTTGGCGCTGGTGGGCAGGCTGTCCACGCTGGCAGGGTGGGCCAGCGATTTGTTCTCTGAGGCCAGTGCGGCCGCGGTCACGTGGGCAATCATGAAGCCGCTGTTCAACCCGGCGTCGTCGGTCAAAAAAGGTGGCAGTCGCGATACCGAGCTGTCAATCAGCATGGCGATGCGGCGCTCGGCAATCGCTCCCACTTCGGCAATCGCCAGCGCCATGCCGTCCGCGGCCAGTGCCACTGGCTCGGCGTGGAAGTTGCCGCCGGAGAGCATGGCCTGGTCTTCGGCAAACACGAGCGGGTTGTCGGTGACGGCGTTGGCCTCGATCAGCAGTATGCGGGCCGCGTGGCGCAGCTGGTCCAAACAGGCGCCCACCACTTGGGGTTGGCAGCGCAGGCAATACGGGTCTTGCACCCGGTCGTCCCCATGCAGGTGCGAGTTTCGAATTTCGCTGCCCAAAAGAAGTGCGCGGTAGACCTGGGCCACGTCAATTTGACCGGCTTGTCCGCGCAACAGGTGGATACGCGGATCGAAAGGACCATCGCTGCCGCGGGCGGCGTCAATCGTGAGGGCGCCGATGACCAGCGCGGCCTCCAGTACCGGCTCAAAGACCAGCAGAGCGTGGAGCGCCAGCGCCGTCGAGGTCTGCGTGCCGTTGATCAGTGCAAGGCCCTCTTTGGGCCCCAAGGTCAGCGGTGCGATACCTGCGGCCTGAAGGGCGCCCAATGCGGGCACCGGCGCGCCGTCTATTTGCATGAAGCCTTCGCCCATCAGCGCCAACGTCATATGGGCCAGCGGCGCCAGATCGCCCGAGGCGCCCACCGAGCCCTTGGACGGGACCCAGGGCACCAGTCCGGCGTTGTAGACCGCGATCAGGGTGTCAATGACCACCTCGCGCACACCGGAGTAGGCCCGTGCCAAGCTAGCCGCCTTGAGCGCCAGCATCAGCCGCATCACCGCCGGTTGCAGCGGCTCGCCCACCCCTACGCAATGCGAGCGGATCAGGTTGAGCTGCAATGTGGCGAGTTGCGACTTGCTGATGCGCTGGTTGGCCAGCTTGCCAAAGCCCGTGTTGACGCCATAGACCGGTGCATCGCCGTCGGCGGCGTCTTGCACCACTTGCTGGCTGGCACGAATTGCGGCGTGGCTGGAGTCGGGCAGCTGCAGTCGCACTTCGCCCGCGTGGATATCCATGAGGTGCTCCAGCGTCAGCTGTCCCGGGGTGAGGGTCAGAGTCGGATGCATCTCATCCCGCTTTCATGGGCAGGTTCAGGCCCTGCTCGCGCGCGCACTGCTCGGCGATGGCATAGCCGGCGTCGGCGTGGCGCATCACACCCGTGCCGGGGTCATTCCACAAGACCCGTTCCAGGCGTTCCGCGGCTTCGGGCGTGCCATCGGCCACGATCACCACGCCACTGTGCTGGCTGTAGCCCATACCCACACCGCCACCATGGTGCAGACTGACCCAGGTCGCGCCACTGGCGGTGTTCAGCAAGGCATTGAGCAGCGGCCAGTCCGATACCGCGTCCGACCCGTCTTGCATGGCCTCTGTCTCGCGGTTGGGCGAGGCCACCGATCCGCTGTCCAGGTGGTCGCGCCCGATCACGATCGGTCCTTTCAGTTCGCCGCTGCGCACCATGTCATTGAAGGCCAGCCCCGCCAAATGGCGCTCGCCCAGTCCAATCCAGCAGATGCGTGCGGGAAGGCCTTGAAACGCGATGCGCTCACCGGCCATGTCGAGCCAGCGCAACAGCCCCGCGTTATGGGGGAAAAGCTGCTTCATCTTGGCGTCGGTCTTGCGGATGTCCTCGGGGTCGCCGCTGAGGGCGACCCAGCGGAAGGGCCCAACCCCCTTGCAAAACAGCGGGCGGACATACGCCGGCACAAAGCCCGGGTAATCAAAGGCGTTGGCGACGCCATAGTCCTTTGCGACTTGACGAAGGTTGTTGCCGTAGTCCACTGTGGGAATCCCCATGGCATGAAAGTCAAGCAGCGCCTGCACATGCACCGCGCAGGACTCACCGGCGGCCTGGGTCAGCTCGGCGTGGTGGGCCGGGTCTTTTTGCGCGGCCTTCCAGCGCTCCACCGTCCAGCCACGGGGTAGGTAGCCGTTGATGATGTCGTGCGCCGAAGTCTGGTCAGTCACGATGTCGGGGCGCGGCCCCCCTGCCCGGGCCCGGCGCACCAGCTCAGGCAAGAGGTCGGCGGCATTGCCGCACAGGCCAACCGATACGGCCTCCTTTCGCACGGTGTGGTGGGCAATCAATGCCAAGGCTTCGTCCAGCGTGGCGGCTTGCTTGTCGAGATAGCGGGTGCGCAGGCGAAAGTCGATACTGGTTTGCTGGCATTCGATGTTCAGCGAGCTGGCCCCCGCGAAACTGGCGGCCAAGGGTTGTGCGCCGCCCATGCCGCCCAGACCG
>Ga0114968_10004794_pt1 | contig 10061 bp, 8 predicted proteins | sample M_130807_EF_Meta_FD_87020 | JGI IMG/M metagenome (GOLD analysis project Ga0114968, IMG submission 87020) | Freshwater microbial communities from Lake Montjoie, Canada to study carbon cycling - M_130807_EF_MetaG | ecosystem: Environmental > Aquatic > Freshwater > Lake | place: Lake Montjoie... | reverse complement strand
GCCACGTTCGTGACTTCAACCATGGCACTACAGGTGGCGATGAAGCGGCCGCTCACACCTTCGGCCTTCATTGAGCAGTTCAACCGCCTTGGTGGTACGGAGTTCGAACTCGGCGAAGTGCAGTTCGATGTCGTTGGCGAGGTGATGCTGCCGATCAGCGAGCTCAACCGCATGCGGCGTGATTTGATTGCTGCATGGAGCGAGGGCGCTTCGGTGTCAGCACCTGTCGCGCCGATCACAGCGACGCTCGAATCGCTGATGCCATCCAGGGGCATCGCCGACGATTCATTGCCGCTGCAGCTTCATGCGCTGTGTCGGACGCAGGCGCATGTGGATGCCGCGCTGGTGCTTGGGGTGCCGCGTCTCTACCTCGACTTCGAAGACATCCGGCTCTATGCGGATCTGGTGAAGCAAATCAAGGAGCGCAGTGACACGGCGCAGGTCTGGCTGGCGACACCGCGCATCCAGAAATCCGGCGAAGCGGGTTTCTTCAAGCTCATCCAGCGGGCGGAGCCGCATGGCGTGCTGATTCGGAATCTGGGGGCGATGTCGTTCTTCAAAGATGCAGGTATTCCGATGACGGGGGATTTTTCACTCAACGTCGCCAATCCGCTGACGGCGGAAATTTTGAAGAAGTCCGGGCTGGAGCGCCTCACGATCAGCTATGACCTCAACATTGAGCAGGTCGTCGATCTACTCGCTGCTGCGCCGCCCGCGTGGTTTGAACTTACGCTGCACCAGCATATGCCGATGTTTCACATGGAGCACTGCGTCTTTGCCGCATTCCTGAGCAATGGCACTGACTTCACCAACTGCGGGCGCCCATGTGACAAGCATCGCGTGCATCTGAAGGATCGTGTGGGTATGCAGCACCCGCTCAAGGCTGACGTCGGCTGCCGCAACACGTTGTTCAACGCCGTGGCGCAGACCGGCGCGCAATTCTTTGACGAACTCCGCGAGCACGGCCTGCGCTGCTTCCGCGTCGAACTCCTCGAAGAAAACGCCGATGAGGCCATGATTGTCCTGCGCACCTATCAGGAGCTGCTGACCGGCCAGCGCGACGGCGATGAAATCTGGCGCGATTTGAAGGCGCAAAGCCAGCTCGGCGTGACGCGGGGAACCTGGGCGGAACTGGCCTGAAGCAGTTCCGTTCAGAACACGGTTTGATGTCTGAGCAGGAACTTCCTTGAACGCTGGCGGTTTAACCGCCAGAATCCACCGGCCATGCCTAGGCACGAATTCGACGATTTCAGTTTCCTGCCGACCGTCGATTCGACGGAGGAGGAGATCGTGGAGAGAGAGGAGTTGAGGAAGTCCAGGCAACATCAGCCACAACCGGAAACACCTGAGCCTGAGCATGCTGCGGCGGCGGAACAGAGTCCTGTGGAAGAGCCTGGGCACGAAGAAGCGGTGTTCGAGGAACAGGTGGTTGAAGAGCCGGTCATTGAGGCACCTGTGCATGAAGTGGCGGCGGAGGTGCCACCTGAGCTCCCGCCTAATCTGCCGGTATTTGTCCAGGCACCGCAGCCTATCAAGAAGATGCGCGTGTTTGAGCCGGACGCAGTGCATCCTGCACCTGGGGAAGGAAGCGCCAGCAAGGCTTTGCAGAAAGAACCGGCTGCTCCAGCGGCCAAGATCGAGCCGCCCCGGCAAGCAACGGCGCCCTCCAATCAGGAAGAGGGTGTTACATTGCTCATCCCCCGTGCGCCTCAGGCGGCGCGAACCAGCAAGGAGGCTGAGGGGCATCCCATTGTGGAACCTGCCGCGAGCGTGCTGCAACGCAGCGATGAAGCGCCGCCGGGAGAATCCAAGGGGATCACAGAACTCAAGGCATCCAAGGATGCGAAGCCCTTCGTCGCTCCGAAACCCAAGCCGGATGAGCCGCTGGACCCGGATGAAGTCAAAAAGCAGCACTGGCAAAAGCTGGCCGAAAAGATCGGCCTCCGCACGCTGGGCATGAGTGTCGGCGTGCATGTGTTCCTGCTGCTGACCGCCACTTTCATCGGTGTGAGCCAGGTCATGAACCAGCAGGTGGACTTTTTGCCCGGCGGTAGTTCGCCGCAGTCGCAGGCGGCTGCCGAGGCGCTGACGCACAAGGTGCAGAACAAAAGGAATCCCTGGCTGAAGTCGAAGCCACCGATGCGCAAGGTCACGGTGCAGTCGATGACGGCCGAGATTGTACTGCCGGAGATGCCGGCCATGGAGTCGATAGATTTTTCACAGATCACCAATCGCATGGACCTGAGCAAAGCTCCCCCTATGGGTGGAGCGAGCCAACCCCTGGGCATGGGTGGTGCGGGTGGCGGATTTGGGGCCGGCATCGGGCGTGGCGGCAAATTCAGCTTCGTGGGGCAGACCGCCACCGGGCGGCGGGTGGTTTTTGTGGTGGATGTCTCCGGCTCCATGTCGAACCGGCTGCAAGGTGGAGACATATCCCGTTTTGATCTGTTGAAGAAGGAACTCGCCAAGGCGGTGAGTCAGGTGCCGATGGGCACCGCCTACCAGGTGCTGTTTTTTTCCGACTTTGCCTGGCCGCACAATGAGGTGGACAGCCGGAACTCGAGCGCGATGGAGAAGTATCGCTGGGAGATCAGGCCGGAGGATTACAAGAAAGTGAAGATTCCCAGCTTCAAGTACCTCACGGCCAATCCGTTTTCGTTGCAGGACAGCGTCAAAATCATCCAAGGGGCGGAAAATCCTGGCGGCACCAACTGGGGGTCCGGTTTGCTAATGGCTCTGAACGCGAACCCGAAGCCTGATGTGATTTTCTTCATGACCGACGGCGAGCGTCAGGATGAAATGGGCTGGATCGACATCGTGACGGCGGAAAACAAACGCAAGCTGCCCATGACGGCGATTTATACCAGCGTGATGGCCCAGGTCGATGCCGCGCGCGAGATGGACTCCCTGGCCAAGCGCAACAACGGCCGGTTCACCGTGGTAACGGGCGAGGGCAAAGTCATCAAGGGCGAGGACTTCTTCAAATAAAGCAGGCTCAGCGCTGCAGCCCATGTAGAGCCGCAGTCACCTCTTCCACCGGCAGGCCGACGACGTTGGTGAACGAGCCTGTCATTTGTTCGAGGACCATCTCCGTGCATTCCTGAATGCCGTAGGCACCCGCCTTGTCGATCGGGTTCACCTTCGAGTGGTAGTCTCGAATGACCTCGTCTGTGAGCGGCTTGAAGGTCACATGGGTGATGACGTGCAACTCGTGCTCAACGCGTCCGTCGCAGGCGAAGGCCACGCCCGTGCAGACCTCGTGCGTGCGGGCGGACAGCCGCCGGACCATCTGCAGCGCCTCGCCCAGATCTGCAGGCTTGGCCAGCGGATCGCCATCGACGTAAACCAGGGTGTCAGCACCGATGACGAGCGCTCCAGGCCTGGCGTGGCAGACCGCGAGCGCCTTGCGTCGGGCGTTTTCCAGCGTGAGCTGTGCGGGTGTCAGCGCGGCATCGTGGGCCTCTTCGACCTGCGACAGGACGATTTCAAAGTCGAACCCAGCACGGCGCAGCAGTTCCTCACGGCGCGGAGAGGCGGAGGCCAGCACGAGCGGACGCCCGCTCACGCCCGCTTCTCCACGATGGTCACGACATCATCGGCGCGGATCACGGCATCGCGCTTGTCAGGGGTGCGGTAGCGGTAGTAGCCGGTTTTTTCCTGATATTCCGGCGCGCCTTCACAGGACACTTCACTCCCATCCTTGAGCTTGATTTTGTGCGGCGTGGAGGACGCAAACATGCCCGGCATGGAGCAGGAGACGATAGAAATGGCTGGTAGGATCAGCAGGAGACGGCACATGGCATTCATGGCGGTGAATGGGGAAATAACGACAATCTTTGGACACGACTTTCGGTGATTTTGTTCATCCTGCAGCCAGGTGATATTTTCAAGCGGCAGAATGAAGTCAGTTGAAGCAATCTCCATGCCCCCTACCCTGCGCGAATGAGTCAAAATCTCCCTCCAGCCATCGGTATCATCGGCGGATCCGGCCTGTACGACCTTGAAGGATTTGAAAATCGTGAAGAAATCAGCGTGGAGACGCCGTTTGGCCACCCCTCCGATGCGCTGGTGACCGGCACGCTGGCCGGACGCCGGGTCTATTTTCTACCCCGCCACGCCAAGGGACACCGCATCCTCCCCACGGAGCTGAACCATCGCGCCAATGTCTGGGCCTTGCGCAGCCTGAACGTGCGCTGGATCATCGCCGTCACCGCCGTGGGAAGTTTGCAGGAGCAGTACCACCCCCGCGACATCGTCCTGCCAGACCAGTTTTTCGACCGCACCAGCCGCCGGGACCAGCACACTTTTTTTGGCAAAGGCATCGTGGCGCATGTAGCCTTTGGCGATCCGATTTCGGACGGCCTGCGCGCGCTGCTGCATGACGCCGCCGTGGCCCAGGGCCGCAAAGTTCACAACGGCGGCACCTACGTGTGCATGGACGGCCCGGCCTTTTCCACCCGTGCTGAATCCAATGCGCACCGGCAGCTTGGTTTCGATGTCATCGGCATGACGAACCTGCCCGAGGCCAAGCTGGCCCGCGAGGCGGAGATCGCCCTGGCCACCCTGGCGATGATCACGGATTACGACTGCTGGAAGGTTGAGGAGGAGGCTGTCACCGCCGAGTCCGTCATCGGGCATCTGCATGCGAACGTCGCCGCCGCGAAGGCCATGCTCGCCCACGTCATTCCGAACATTCCAGCGGAACCGAACTGGCCGGAGCACCGGGCGCTGGACACGGCCTTGATGACCGACCGCAAATTGTGGCCCGAGCAGACGGTGGAAAACCTGCGCCCGATGCTGCAGCGGTTTCTGTGATTTTTTCAAAACTGGCAGGAGACAGCGCTTGCCAGCCGCGCTGCAGCAGTCGCATGGTGCGGCATGAACCCGCCTGATCTGCCGCCGCCGCTCCCGCATCTGCCGCCTGCCCCCATGGCTCCGCATAAAGGCACGGGCACGGTCTGGATCGTTCTGATCATCGTCGCAGCGGTGCTGGTGCTGTTTGGCGTGCTCGCCGCACTGGCGGTTCCTGCGTATGAACGCATCCAACAAGCGGCCCAGGAGATGAAGGACCAACAGGCCCAGGCGCTCAAGCCGCCGCGGCCGCTGACTGAGGCGCAGAAGCAGGCATTGGCGCAGTTTGGAGCCGACCTGGCCGAGGCCGCGACCCAGAAAGATTCGGCCAGGGTAACGGCCATGCAGGACAACGAGGGATTTTGTGCCCGGGTGTTTAATAAACTCCCGGCAGGATTTCCCGACCTGGCTGGCATGCGACGCGGATTCATGCAGGGCATCCAGCAGCGCGAAGGCGGCTGGCTCTGGAGTGTGATGAGCGGTGATGTGCATTTCCTGCGAGCGCGCGAGCGGCTGGGCTATCCGGCAGTGCTGCTGCGCATCAAAACAGCGGAGGGCGCGGTGAGCTATGTGGACATCATGGTCAGGCCCGAGGGCGAAGGCTTTCGCATCGTGGATATGTTCAACTACATTTTCGCCACGACGGCGTCCGAGGAGTCGCGCAACGTGATGGCCATGATGCTTTCCAAATCAGCAGGGAGCGGGCTGGCCGCCATGCTCGGCATGCCGAAAATGGATGAGAGAACCGGCGGGCTCTTTGTGAGCATCAACGAGGCCTCACGCGCTGGCAACACGGCCGAAGTGCTGCGCATCTGCGACGGCCTGCCGCCGGAGCTGAAAACCCAGCGCATTTTCTTCATCATCCGCCTGCAGGCGCTGATGACGCTCAATACCTCCAGCAAGTATGACGAGCCTTACAAGGAAGCCCTGCGCGCGGCGCCGGAAATTCTCGGCAAGGACAGCACCACGGATCTCCTCATGGTGGACCTGATGTTCATGGACAACGATTTCAAAGGTGCGGATGACTGCCTGAAGCGTCTGGATGCGATCATTGGCGGCGATCCCTATCTGAAATTTCTGCGCGGCGGCGCGCACATGCAGATGAAGGATTACGCAGGGGTGCTGGAGCTGGCGGATCAGGCGGCCAAAGAAGATCCCAAAATGGCGGATGTCGTCGATCTGCGGCTGGCGGTGCATCTGACACGCAGGGATTTCAAAGCTGCGGTGGACGAGCTACGCGCGTTCAAACGCAACTTTGGCCCGGTGCTGGACCGCAAGGCGCTGGCGGAAGATCCGCAGTATGCCGAACTCCTCACGTCGCCCGAATTTGCGGCGTGGGAAAAGGAGGTCGCGAAGCCTTAATCCTCCATCAGTTTCACGGCGAGGCGGCGCATGAACTGGCGTTCCGGCAGCAGACCGAGGCGCTCGTAGGCTTCGTCGAGATTGCGCAGGATGCGCAGCAGCGTGGCCTCGGCGGTGGCGGGTTCGTGGATGAGGTCTTCCATGCCGGGATTCGCGGCGGGATGGTGCTTGGCCACATCAGCGGCCAGCATGAAGCGCCCGCGGTTGAAGCAATCGACTAGCCAGGTCTTGTCGCGATATTTGACGCGGGAGAGGAAGTGGCCGGGGAAATTGCAGCCTTCGATGGTGAGGCCAAAGCGATGGCCCAGCAGGCGGTAGAGGCAGCAGAGGCTGATGGGATTGCCCAGGCCGGTGTCCAGCACCCAGAACAGATTGCTGTTCGCCGGTGAGTAGTAGTCCTTGCTGTTGCCACGGAAACGGGTGAAGCCGTTGTACGAGGCAAAGAGCCACTGCGCCAGCTCATGCGCATCCATGCGGCCTTTTTCGGCAAAGGCCTCCTCCGCCAGCGCGTCGAGGCGCTTGGCCAGATCAGCAGATTGGGTCTTCCAGCCGTGCAGGAAGGCGGAAAGCTGGCTCAGCCCTTCCTCAAGCTGCGCGTCCGGACCTTCCATCCAGCGCCAGCGCATCCAGGTCTCTTCGAGTTCGATGCGCCGGGCGGGCTCAAGCAGTTGCGCCACCAGCTTTTCCTCATCGGCAGAGAGGGGCGTGGCCAACGTCTCAATGTGCTGCGGCAGCTCGCGCCGCATGCCGTTGAGCTCCTGCCGCACGGCATGACGCACGACTTCAGAGTCGTCGTCGAGCAGTTTGATGAGATGGCTCAGATGAGCGGCAGCGGGCATTTGAAGGTGATAACACGTGTCGAACGTCCGATGCAATCACGATTTTCAGCGTGTCGGATTTTGGCGGGCCGATCCTGCCTGGAAACAGACGTTGTGCTGAGTCTCAGGAAGCTGGATGAATGGGAGCATGAGTGAACTTTGCAATGCCCACACCCATCTTGAATTGAGTGATCTGGGACGAGTCTGCCCGCAGGAGCCTACCAGCTTTTCCAAGTGGATGGCAGGGTTTATCTGGAGCCTGCGCAAACGCAAACTGGACGACTATCGCGCGGCGGTCATGCTCGGCATCGAAACACTGCGGGCTTGCGGCACTACTCACGTGCATGACATCACGAACACCTGGGCGGGTGTTGAGCCTCTGCTTCATTCTGGAATGCAGGGCTGCGTGTACCTAGAGGTGATGGGCCAGAAACGGGAGCGCGCGCTGGTGCGGATGAAGGAGGCCGTGCGCAGGATCACGGATCTCCGCCGCAGCCATACTGAGTCGCCCATGAGCGTTGGGCTGTCATTGCATTCCACCTGGTCCTGCCACCCCGATTTGCTGCGTGAAGGGGCTGCGTGGTGCAGGGAAAACAAGGTGCCTCTGTGCATCCATGCAGCCGAGTCTCCGGCTGAGACGGAACTGCTGCTGACCGGTCGGGTCAGGGAGCTCGGATGGGCGCGGACGCAGATCGGCAGATCTCTGCGAATGCTGCCGCAGAGTGGCCCGGGACTCGGCCCCATCACCTACCTCGCTGCTTTAGGGGTCCTGGAGGCGCGGCCGCTTCTGGTGCATGCCGTTCAGGCCAACGACGAGGAGATTGCAGCCATCGCGCGCGCGCGGTGCACTGTGGTGCATTGCCCCCGCTCCAACACCCTGCTCTCCTGCGGCAGGATGCGGCTGGAGGCATTTCTGAGCGCCGGCATAACGGTGTATTTGGGTACGGACAGCCGGGTCAGCAGCCCTGATCTGGATGTCCGGGCGGAGGCCGCCGCCGCCAGAAAGATGCACGCGGGCAGGGTCGATGGTGAAAAAATCAACGCCATGCTCGCTCCGCCAAATCCCGAAACTTGGTGACCTCATCAGAAAATCACTCCATTTCCCTCGTCGGAAGTGATTTCCTCTGGATGAGAATAGCAATGACCTACCTTCCAGCCCGCCAGTTGTATCAAGAATGGGCCAGCACCTATGAAGATCGTTCCAACCCACTGATTGAGGCAGAAAGCAAGGTTCTGGCTGGCATCATCGGTGATGTCGCAGCGAAGAAAGTCCTGGATCTTGGCTGTGGCACGGGACGCCATGCGATCCTTCTGGCCAAAGCCGGGGCCCGGGTGACAGGCGTTGATTTTTCGGAGGAAATGCTGGCCGTGGCCCGCAGCAATGCCACAGGGCTTGAAGTTACTTTCATCAACGCCGAAGTGGGGGCCGTCCCGCTGGAGGATCAGTTCGATCTGGTACTGTGCAGTCTTGTTCTCAGCCATGTGTCCGACCTGCGCCCGGCGATGAAGGAGATGGCCCGGCTGACACGACCGGGAGGAAGAATCATCATCACCGACCTGCGGACGGACAACTGGTTCAAGAAGACTAAAAAAATCCGAAAATTCGGTGCCTATGCCACGGACGGGTTCAAGCACACCCTGGCAGATTACCGTGCTGCAGTTGCGACTTGTGGTCTGAAGCAAGAGCGCCTCACCAGGATCTACTTTGACGACGCCATTGTGGCCAGGTTTTGGTGGTTCTTTTACCTGAAGTTTGTCGCAGTGGGTTATGCATGGGAGTTCTCCAAGCCGTCCGCATGAACTCCCCGGAGCCAATCCGCGTTTCTACTCCTTTGCGCGTCCTATGGCTTCGACCGGGAGGCTGCCTGCCGCTGCATCGCGGAGGCCACGGTCAGTCGGGCGTACGGCGTGGATTTTTGGAGAAGCTGGCCGCCTTTGAAACTCGACCAAGCGGTCTTACAGCCGGATTTCCATCGCCTTGGCGGCGCGGTGGGCTTTGGCACGGGCTTCGTTGATGGTTTCGGCGCGGGCGAGGGTGACGGCCATGCGGCGCTGGCCGCTGACGCTGGGCTTGCCGAAGAGACGGACCTGGGTGTCAGGCTCGGCGAGGACTTGGTCAAGAGCGCCGAACTGGACCTTGGCGGATTCGCCTTCGACGAGGACGGCGCAACTGGCGCTGGGGCCGTGCTGATGGATGTTCGGGATCGGCAGGCCGAGGATGGCACGGACATGGAGGGCGAACTCGCTCAGGTCCTGGGAGATGAGGGTGACGAGGCCGGTGTCATGGGGGCGGGGGGAGACTTCGCTGAAGATGACGTCGTCCCCTTTGATGAACATCTCGACGCCGAAGAGGCCGCGCCCGCCGAGGGCTTCGACGATGGCGCCGGCCATGTGCTCGGCGGCATCGAGGGCGGCTTTGGACATGGGGTGGGGTTGCCAGGACTCGCGGTAGTCGCCCTTGATCTGGGTGTGGCCGACGGGGGCGCAGAAGGCAGTGCCGCCGACGTGGCGGACGGTGAGCATGGTGATCTCGTAGTCGAATTCGACGAAGCCTTCGACGATGACCTTGCCTTTGCCGGCGCGGCCGCCTTCCTGGGCGTATTGCCAGGAGTGGGCGATGTCGTCGGCGGTTTTGACGACGCTCTGCCCCTTGCCGGAGCTGCTCATGATGGGCTTCACGACGCAGGGCATGCCGATTGTTTCAATGGCGGCGCGGAATTCTTCCTCGGTGGCGGCAAAGATGTAGGGGGAGGTTTTGAGGCGGAGCTCCTCGGCGGCGAGGCGGCGGATGCCTTCGCGGTTCATGGTGAGCTTGGCGGCGCGGGCGGTGGGGACGACGCGGAAGCCTTCGTTTTCGAGTTCGAGAAGGGTGTCGGTGGCGATGGCTTCGATCTCGGGGACGATGCAGTCGGGTTTTTCGACCTCCACCAGGCGGCGCAGGGCCTCGCCATCAAGCATGGAGATGATGTGGCTGCGGTGGGCCACCTGCATGGCGGGGGCGTTGGCGTAGCGGTCCACGGCGATCACTTC
>Ga0114968_10004791_pt1 | contig 10063 bp, 11 predicted proteins | sample M_130807_EF_Meta_FD_87020 | JGI IMG/M metagenome (GOLD analysis project Ga0114968, IMG submission 87020) | Freshwater microbial communities from Lake Montjoie, Canada to study carbon cycling - M_130807_EF_MetaG | ecosystem: Environmental > Aquatic > Freshwater > Lake | place: Lake Montjoie... | reverse complement strand
TCTTTTAATATTAAAAAACATTTCATCATTGAAAGTATTTATTAATAACTTTTTTTCAAAAGCTTTTTTTAAATCTGAAACTGCATCTTTTACAGTGTATTTTGTTTCAAAACCCAATACTTCTTTAATCTTTTTCGAACTAACATGATAAGATCTATTATCGTCAGATTTTGTATTAATTATTCTGACATCATTACCAATTATTTTTTTTACATCTTCAGCCAATTCGTTTATTGATTGATTTTTAAAACCAACATTAAAAATTTCACCTTTTATTTTTTTATTATCAGCATTTAATATTGCTAAATATGAATTTACCATATCATCAATATGAATATTCGGTCTTAATTGTTCGCCTCCAAATACAATCATTTCTCTCTTATGAAATGCATGATTTGTGAGAATGTTGACTACCAAATCTAATCTTTGTCTTTTTGCGTAGCCACATACAGTTGACGGTCTAAGAGTTGTTGTGATAAAATTATCTGATATGTATTTATTTAAAATTTTTTCACATTCCATTTTAAACCTAGAATAGTCTGTTAAAGGCTCCAAGCTAATATCTTCGGTAACGTTCTTCTCCTTTTTTTTAATTCCGTAAACAGAAGAAGAGGATGCATAAATGAAGTTGCTAATATTATTTTTTACACTACATTTAACTAAAGGTTCAAAAGCATCAAGATTTATTGATTTACCAAGAGTGGGATTTAACTCAAAACTAGGATCATTAGATATGCAAGCTAAATGAATGACAACATCATGCTCTGGGATAATTTTATTTAATAATCTAATATCTCTAATATCGCCCTTAATTTTTCTTAATTTTTTATGATCACTTAAAATATTTTCACCGTAAATCATTAAATCAAGAACTGTCACCTCGTAGTTTAAATCTAATAATTTTGGAACCAACTTCGAGCCAACATAACCAGCTCCGCCTGTAATAAAAATTTTTTTCATTATAATTTATTTTTTACAGTTATAATTTAACTTGTTTAAAATTTTATTACAATCATTTGAGAGAAAAAAATTTTATACAAGCTTATTAAAAATTTTAAGATCTGTTATTAATAAAGTTGACTAGAAATAAATTTTGATTTTTAAGCGGACTTAGCCTTGTCAAAAGCTAATTATTTTATTAAACACAGCAAATATCAACGTAAATTAATTCTTCAAGTTAATAAAGTGTAAAATTTTTATTAAATATAAGTAATTTTTTTTAATTTTGTTATAAAGTTATTTGTAAATACAATGCATTATAACATATGAAAAAAAAAATAATAATTTTTGGTGGATCTAAAGGAATTGGCTATGAAATTTTAAAAGATTTAATAAATCTCGACTTCGAGCTTACGGTAGTAAGCAGAAAAAAAAATAAAATAACTAATTTAAAAAATAAAATTAATTTTTTTAAATGCGATGTATTAAGTGAAAAATCTTTTATTAATTTAATTAAAAAATTTAAAAATAATGACTTTAAAGCAGATATAGTGATTCATTGTATTGGTGGTAACATTAAATTATTTAATAAAGAATTTAGCCAAGATAATTTTTATCAAAATTGGAAACTAAATTTTGGACACACAATAGATATTAATAATTTTTTTATTAAACAAATGACAAAAAAGAAATGGGGAAGAATTCTTCACTTATCAGCAGCTGGAATAAAGAGTTACGAAGCACCAATTGCTTACACTAGTGCCAAAGCTTCATTAAATAATTATATCAAACATTATGGAAAAATATTAGCTAGCAAAAATATTATAGTATCCGCTATTTCTCCTGGTCCTATAGAATTAGAAGGTAGGTATTTATACAAACAAATGCTGAAGCGTTCTAAATTTTGGAAGAACTATTCTACCAGACACATTTCCACTAAAAAATTAGTTAAGCCAAGTGAAATTTTACCCTTGGTGAAGCTTTTAATTTCTGATAATTCATTATCCTACAGCGGAGTAAATTGGGATGTTGACGGAGGATACAAATAAATTGTCAAAAAATTTATTTCAAAATGGATGGGACATTTTTAAATGTGAAAATATTTCTTATCTTAATCGACTTAGGGAAGAAATACATAAATCAACACAAGAGATTTTTAATTACAATAATAAAGATATAAAAAATAGTTTTGATAATTTTCATTTGCATACAAAAGATTTAAATGATGCAGATTTAAATGAAAAAAAAATAAAATTAATTAATAAAATTTCGAAAGATACTCTATACGTTGATTTAATTTATAACTCTTTTGAAAATTTAATAACCAATTTTATTGGCAATGACGTATTAGTTCAAAAAACAATAAATATTGTAATACAGCCACCGAATGACAAAAATCCAACGATCCCTCACAGAGATGCTCCTCCTAATTCTTTTTATGAAATGGTTCTATGGATACCTTTAACTGACTGTTCTGAAACAAAATCTATGTACATTATTAATAAACAGGATGGGGAAAAATCATTAGAACTTTTAGATAAAGAATCTGAATGGGAAAATTTTATATCCTCTCTAAGTATTAATAAAAAATACCCAAAAGTAAAATATGGTGAAGCTTTGATTTTCATGCCGAGTATTTATCATGGCTCTGACACAAATCGCACTGATGAAACTAGATTTGCATTAAATATAAGATTTAAAAATTTGTTTACTCCGTCTGGAAAAAAATTTCCTCTTCATTTTTTTAGGCCATACAAAGTCTCAGAATTTACTAGGTTTGCTATTGATAGTAACAAAAAAGAGATACTTATAAATTCAAAATATGAGTAAGTTTTTTTATTCATGTGTAGACAGTTTGATTCCTAGCCCTTTATCGGAACAACATACTGTAATTAAACACAAAGCAGAAAAGGAAAATGGAAGAATCACTGCCTATGGATCTGAGGAAGTAAGAGCGGTACATACGCAGCCATGGATAATTCAAAAACTCAGGGAAACAAAAAATTTAAATGGAGTAATTTTTTTTACAGCGACACAGTTTATGTATTCCGGCAATTTTAATATAAAAGTTTTTCACTACATTCTGGCAAAGCTTGGGCTGGAAGTTCATTTTGCTAGAGAAAACTTAACTTTTAATGAAAAATATAATACTGATCTAAATCAGTCCTTAAATTTGGGACATTTAATAGTTTATAGTCAAATTTTTTTAAGGAAAGATATGGAGATAATATCTATAAACTAATATTTTTAACTCTTAATTAAAACTAATTTATAAATCTTTACTAAACTAACTTTTTTAATATCATTACTTTTTATATATCAAAAGCATTAACCAAATTATAAATCTAATATAAAATAATTTAAATACTTTCTGAATGAGATTTTTATATACTAATTACCCAAAACAGTATGGTCAATTTTTGTATCTTAAAAATAGGTTGTTAACTTTTCCAAAATTAATACTTTTATTCTGCGGTATCAAAATATATTTGGGTAGCAAGAATCAAGACAAATGGGTTATTGAAGAAATTTTTCAGTTTAAAAAATTTGGTTACTTTGTTGATCTTGCTGCAACAAACGGATTATTTGAAAATAATACTTTTATTTTAGAAAAAAAATATAATTGGAAAGGAGTAGCTATAGAACCTAATAAAAAATTCTTTAATTCCTTAAAAAAAATTAGAAAATGCATTGTATTAAATGATGTTATTTTATCTGATGGTAAAAATATAAAATTTATACAAAGTGGTCCTACCGGAGGTATTATAGGAAAAGAATTTGACAATAATTTTACTAAAAGATCAAATTATATAAACCAAAACTCAGAAAAAATTTTTTTTCAAAAAACTAAATCATTATCTACTGTTCTTAAGGAAATAAATGCACCTAAAGAGATTGATTATTTAAGTTTAGATGTTGAGGGCGCCGAAACTTCTGTAATGAATGATTTTTCATTTAAAGATCATATTTTTTTAAGCATGACAATAGAAAGACCATCGAAAGAATTAAATAAACTGCTATTTAAAAATGACTACATTTTTATTAAAAATTATAAAGCTGACAGTTTTTATCTTCATAAAAAACTATACAAAAAAATAAAAAACAGAATTTATAAGGAAAACTTTACACAAATTCCACCAAAAAAATGGTGATTTAAAACAATAAACCATAAACTAAATTCAATTATCTTAATAAAAAATATTAATGATCTAAAAATTTATAAAAAATTAACATGCAGTGGTTTTGGACCTTTATTAGGTTTTATTTTTTTTATTCCCTTTAAATGATTATCTAGATCTTGATTTAGATAGTGGGTAATCGGTAAAGTACCCATCATGGTTTGCGCATCAAAATTAGGAGATGCTATATAATCCATAATTCTTTTATATCTTGTAGATTTAAAAATATCTTTAAATCTTTCTTCTGTGTAATTTCCTATATGTAACTTTGAATATCTTGCGTTAAAAAACTGACCCGAAGGAGCAACTAAACCTGTACCACTTAACTGCAGTAAAAATTGCGGACCATACAATCTATTGTACGATGATACCCCTTTGTCTTTAATTTTGTTCCACTTAGCAATAATTTTTGTTTCTTTATTACTTAAATTTTCTGCTTTTGTTATCAGTGGATACATTGCTTCATATTTAGAATAATCAATTCCCAGAGTCCCAAATTCATCATCTGAACAATGTTTTATAACCGCATAGTCCACCTGTAGGTCTAGGGCTAATTTAGCAAAAGGTATTATTTCTTTTTCCAGCTCTGGTGTAAGGACCATTTGAATTCCAATTGTCACATCTAAACTAAGTTTTTTTTTAAGCTCAACAGCGTATCTGATGTTATGCATAGCCCTATCAAAAACCTCTGTATGCTCCGGTCCTTTGTACATGATTTTTGAATAACCCTCTGGGGTGCCAGCTCCAACTGTAAACCTAATCCATTTCATATAAGGCAAGACTTGGTCAATTTTTTCTTTTTCAAATTCCCAACCATTTGTTGCATTACCAATATCGATTCCAAGTTCTGCCGCATGCTTTATAAATGGCACATATGCCTTTGATATAGTGCTCTCGCCGTCTGAAACTAAAGAAACTGCTTTAACACCCAAATCAGCAAAATCATCTAATAAATTCAACGCATCTATAGTTTTTATGCTTGCTCTTTCATTCGGCTCTTGAACCATAGCATAACAAAAAGAGCACATAGCACCACAAGCTCTTGTCAAAGCCATGTCTACACTCACTGGGGATATCTGTTCTCCTCTTTCCCAGGACTCAACTCGATCAAAATGATAAGATAGTTTATGAGAATCTAGAATTAATTCTCCATCTTTGGTTTTAATAGAATTATTAGATGCTTCTAAAGTGTTTATTGTCATAATTACTCTTGTTTAAAAACAATACCTCTTAAATTTCTTAATTTACTCTTGTCTCCTACAGGTTCCAACCAAATAGTTAAGCCTTTATCAATATTTTTTTTTAATTGTTCTTCAATATCTAATAATAAGAGTCCTCTCTCACTAGATTTAATAGATCTTTCAATTTTTAAAATTATTTGCCCATCTTTATAAACTCTAAAAATTTCAATATCTTTTATTTTGTCGTTTTTCTTTAATTCTTGAGAAATTAGTTTATGTCTTTCATCATCTGAAATATCCAACCAAAGTTTATGTACAGATGGAGTTGGTGTGATGGAGTAATTATTTAACATTTAAGCAATGTTGGTTTTTAATATTATACATGTTATAAAAATAAAAAAATTACCAGGTTTTTCCAATTTTTTTATCAGACTTAAGACTAATAAAGCAAGGTCCGTTCTGTTTAAAACATTTTTTCGTTATTCTCTCAGTTTCGTTGCTATCTTTTGGAAAATAAGATTTTATATTTTTAAATAATTTCATCGTATTTTTATTAATTAATTCTGAATGAGTTGGTCCTAGATTAGGATAATCTGCAAAACCAACAAGTTTCACATTTGCTTTTTGCTGATCAATATCTAGTTTGATTTGCTCAAATGGTCTTTCTATTAAGAATGGCGTTATAGTATACACGCAAGGCTTCAAGCCTTCTAGCGCCATACCAGAAGCTACGCTTATCAAACTCTGTTCACAAATTCCCATATTAAAAAATCTATTTGAAAAATGTTTTCTAAAATCATCAAATATACCATATCCAATATCCCCAACTAACAAAACTATTTTTTTGTCTTTTTTTGCTAAGTCAAATAAAATTTTTCCAAATATTCTTCTCAAAATCCTAACCTTTTTTTTCCAATTAAAATATCACTTTCATTTAATTTTCGAGCATGCCAAACTGGGTTGTTTTCAAATTCTTTAATTCCCTTACCTTTTATAGTATTCAATATAATAACGTTTGGTTTGGAATTATTTTTAATTTTTTTTAATTTTTTAATTATTTCTTCAAATGAATGCCCATTAATAACTTCATAGCAGTTGCAATTAAAAGCATTAATTTTTTCTTTTAAATTATTAAGTGGCAACGCTTCATCTAATCGAGTTAAAGCCTGTATTTTATTATAATCAATTAATATTATTAGATTATCTAATTTATGCTTTGCTGCTATAAGCAAGGATTCCCATGTAGTTCCTTCTTGACACTCTCCGTCACTAATTAAAACGAAAATTTTACCTTTTATGTTTTGAATTTTTCTCGCAAATGCCATTCCAGTGGCGATTGGTAGGCCATGACCTAAACTACCTGTGGTACAATAAATTCCATTTTGCACATCAATTTCCAAATGAGTTTTTAGTGTTGGATTAAAACCTTTTTCACGCAATAAGATAATAAAAGGAAACGAAGCATGCGATTTGCTTAAAATAAATTTATCATTTTTTTTTAAGATAATTTCATAGATAGCAAGTAATATTTCTATCATTGAAAAACATCCTCCGAGATGGGCTTCTTTGTTTTTAATAAAAGCTTTGAAAACTTTTTGACGTAGAATTTTTGCTTTGATTTTTAACGAAGTTATTTTCATTTTTTTGTAAGAAATTATTATATCATGATAGTGATTTAAAAAAAAAAGAAATTTAAAATTTATTTTAAAAAACAGAATAAATCCTTAAATATATTTTCTTCTTATTATTGCAATTTGTGGGATTGTTTTTTATTTTAATTTAATTTAAACAATTATAGTTTAAAAACATCACTTAAATTTCAATTCTGTTAAATCTAAATTAGAATTATTTTTTTGATCAAGATAATGAGGAAAGGTAACTTCATCATTCAATGCTATCGGGTTTCTCTCAAAAGTTAACTCTAGTAAAGTTGGAACATTTGACTTGTCAACTTCTGCTGTATTATTAGCATGGACATGTATTAAAGTAAGACCAATATTATTTATAAATATTTTAATTTTTTCAAGATGTAGATCTACGTCGTGACACTCAATTACAATTCCAGAAATTTGATCTCTAATTTTAATCAAATCATCAAAAATTCTATATTCTGAACCCTCAATATCTATTTTAAAAAAAATTAAGGGTTTTTTTTTATAATCTGCTAAAAAACTTAGCATTAAATCTTTGTTTATAATTTCATCAAAAGATTTAAATTTATGAACTTTATATCCGCCCTTGCCTATTTTATTTTTGAAGAAATAATTGTTTTTCTGAGTAAAGAATAGTTTAAAATTAATAAAATTTAAAAAAGTTGTTAGTATATATTTAAAATTAAAAAAAAATAAAAATACAAAACCTTTGCAAAATTTTTTACACCAAAACAAATAGTCAGTCCAAGCATCGTAAGCAAAAACTGGAATATTTTTTTGTTTTTTAAAATATCTTTCAAAACTACAATCGTCATGAATTCCAAAAGCAATCAAAACATCAGAACTGAAAATAGAATTAATACCAACTAAGTAACCACCGTCATTATTCTTTCCCAATCTTTTTAAAGAGTAAAGCTTTTTAGGTTTTAAAAATTCAGGTATCATCTAATTCTTATGTAATTAAATTTATATCTATAAAAATCTCATAATATTAAATAAAATATTTAATTATTTGATTTTGCGTCACTTCTAAAGGATTTTTTTTAGCAAGAAATTCTTTATACCAAAAAGATGTCAGCCATATAGTTTGGTCAAGATTGTACTTGGTTTTCCAATTTAGCATTTTTTTTGATTTTTCTGAATTTAGCATCAATATTTTACTTTCGTAATAATTTTTGGAAGTATTAATTTTTTTAATTACTTTTACAGAATCGCTAAACTGCCTATTAATTAAATTGATAACTTTATTTACAGATTGATTATTTGATTTGCCTGGGCCAAAATTAAAACTACAGTTAGTTAATTCTTTTTTTTTATATAATTGCATTAGCAACAAAAGGTAACCATACAAAGGGTCAATAACGTGTTGCCATGGCCTTATAGAATTAGGTGACCTTAAGATTAGTTTTTCATTTTTTAGTAAGGAGCGAAAATAATCAGGTAAAATTCTATCTTTAGAAAAGTCGCCACCCCCAATAACATTTCCGGCTCTAGCTGTAGCTACAAAAATATTTTTTTCTTTAAAAAATGAATAATTATAAGAATTGACTGCTAATTCAGCGCAAGATTTAGAATTACTATAGGGATCAAATCCACCTAAAAGATCATTTTCTTTGTAATATCTTTTTTTGTTATTATTTAAATAAACTTTGTCAGTTGTAACAATTAAAGCAGATTTTATGAAATTTAATTCATTTAAAATATTAAGGATGTTAATAGTACCTAAAGTATTTACTTCGTAAGTATATTTTGGATCAATGTATGACTTTCTAACCAACGGCTGAGCCGCCATATGCACTACAAAATCTGGAGTAAATTTAGAAATGCATTTTTTCAAATTATTATAATCTCTAATGTCTGCAATTATAGACTTATGAATTTCTTTTTTTAATTCAGTTAAATCAAATAAATTTAATTTTTCTTTAGGTTTCAAAGAATAGCCAACAACTTTTGCTCCAAGTAAATTTAATAAAATAGAAAACCAACTTCCCTTGAAACCCGTATGTCCTGTTATGAAAACTTTCTTACCTTTCCAAAATTTAGTTAAAATATTAAAATTATTAGTCATTCCAAATTTTCCAAGGAGCTTTTTTTGCTAACCAAAGACTATTTAGATGTCTTTTATCTCTTAATGTATCCATACAATACCAAAAGTCTTTATGTTTATAAGCTGCTAATTTATTTTTTTGAGCCAAAATTGGCAAAATATCGCTTTCAAATACTGAATTCTTTTTATTCAAATATTTAAAAATTTCTTTTTTAGAAACAAAAAAACCACCATTTATCCAATTTTCTTTTTTTTGATTTTTTTCTAAAAACTTAGTCACTTTATTACCATTAAAAATAATTTTTCCAAAACGCGGGGTTGGTTTAACAGCGGTTAAAGTAACTATTGATTTATTTTTTTTTTGGAACTGTATTAATTTTTTTATATTTACATTACTTAAGCCATCTCCATATGTTAAACAAAAAGTACCATCTATGTACTTTTTGATTCTTTTTAACCTTTCTCCGGTATTACTATTTTTTCCTGTATTTACAACTTTAACTCTCCATGATTTATTTAATTCTTTTCTAAAATTCTTAAAATAATTTTTAATAATATTTATCTTATAACCGCCACAAATTATAAATTCTGAAAATCCAAAAACTGAATAGTATTTTATAATGTGCCACAATATTGGTTTTTTACCAATTTTGACCATGGGTTTTGGAATGTAATCAGTCTCTTCTGAAATTCTTGTGCCTAAACCTCCGGCAAAAATAACTAATTTCATTTTTAATAATTAGATTAAACAAAAAAATTTTTAAATGATTTACCCTATAATTGCAAACAGCGTAGTAAGTTTTTTAAGTTTAAAAATTAATAATCTTAAAAGCTACTTCTGATTACAGCAGACGTTTATCTTGGGAGGTTGATAAACTAATTTATAATGTCTTACTGGATTTCTTATTATGAATAAATAATATAAGAATAATATTTAAAATCAATTAACATTGTAATTTGTATCTAAAAATTTTTTCAGTGCATAAATCAAGCCAATTGAGCTATTAGTAACGGTAAGCTTAACGTGTTACCACGCTTCCACACCCGTCCTATCAACGTCGTAGT
>Ga0114968_10004790_pt1 | contig 10064 bp, 7 predicted proteins | sample M_130807_EF_Meta_FD_87020 | JGI IMG/M metagenome (GOLD analysis project Ga0114968, IMG submission 87020) | Freshwater microbial communities from Lake Montjoie, Canada to study carbon cycling - M_130807_EF_MetaG | ecosystem: Environmental > Aquatic > Freshwater > Lake | place: Lake Montjoie... | reverse complement strand
TAAATTATTAGCTAGTCCAACGTTTCTACTTGAATAAACAGTTCCGCTCGGTCCTGCAGGTGGATAATAAGTGATTCCGGTATATCCCGTATTACTTCCAGTGTATCCAATTCCCGTCACTCCTGTTGGGCCTGTAAGAGTCCAATATATTGAATCTAGACCTAAACCGGCTGGTCCAGTAAATCCTTGAGGACCAGTGTAACCAGTGGTACCATTGTATCCTTGTGAACCAGTTTGACCTGTTGCACCAGTCGGTCCTTGTGAACCACCACCGCCTCCCAATGAATAAGTTATTTCACTAGTATTTGGGTCATAACCTAATGTATAACTACTTGAAATTACGTTACGAACTGGATTCACAAAGAATCCTGTAGTTCCAGCATTCACATCTGTTCTAGAAGAAGCGTTCAATACAATACTGTATGGCGATTGTCCATTTACACCAGCATAATACCCAATTGCAATTGAATTTTGGTCTTGATTAGTATTACCAGCGTTGTTACCGATTGCAACTGCATTTGAAGATTGACCATTTCGTCCCGCGCAATTACCAATTGCAATTGCAGAATTTTTTTGACCAATAACACCGGAGTCTACACCAATTGCAACTGCATTTGGAGATTGGACACTTCGTCCTGCGTTAGCACCTATTGCAACTGCGCAAGTTCCTTGACCAGTTTGGCCTGCTTGTAGACCAATTGCAACTGCATATTCTGCTTGACCATCTTGTCCAGCTTTATCACCAATTCCGATTGCATTTAGTCCTTGATTATTATTACCTGCATTATAACCCATTGCAACTGCATAATCTTTTTGATTAGAAAGTCCTGCATCTACACCGATTGCAATTGAATAATTACCCTGAACAGTTTTACCCGAATTTGTACCAATAGCAACTGCTCCTGAGGATTGAGAAGTGCTACCTGCATTATTACCAATTGCAATTGTATTCATTTGTTGACTGCTGAACCCTGCATTAGTACCTAACGAAATCGCATATTGACCTTGATTAGTATTACCAGCATTTGAACCAATGCTAATTGCATAACTATTTTGATTGTTAGTAGATGCATTTTGACCAATTGCAACAGAATATTGACTTTGAGTGATTCTACCGGCTTCAGAACCGATTGCAATTGATTGTTTTGATTGATTTCTATTTCCTGCGTAATTTCCAATTGCAATTGTTTGTTCTTTTTGGTTTCTAAGGCCAGCTTCATTCCCAATTGCAACTGAACTTACTCCTTGATTACGACTACCTGCGTTATACCCCATTGCAACTGAATAATAACCTTGACCAGTAAACCCTGCAAAAGCACCAATTGCAACGGAATAATATCCTTGGGTTGTTTTACCTGCTTCAAGGCCGATTGCAATACTTTGTGTACCTTGATTTGTATTACCAGCATCCGACCCGATTGCAATTGCATATTGTTGTTGATTAAATCTACCAGCGCCAACTCCTAGTGCAACTGTATATTCTGCTTCATTAATTTCGCCCGCATTTCTACCGAGATGAACACTTTTACTTCCTGCAACCCAGTCACTGCCATTCCAATAAATATAGTCTGAATAATAAAACCCTGTAGTTCCAGCAGCTCCACTTTCTCCATTTACAACAATAATACCACTACTTCCTGGAGGACCTTGCGGACCTACTTGGTTTTCTATGTTAAACAATGGTTTACTAAAAAAATTATTATTGATAATATTATCCATTTTATATAATAATAAAATATGAAAATTCTTTAAATTTAGCTTAAATATATATATATTTATTATAATATATATATACATGAATTTTGATTTGACTATTGATAATTATAACATAAATGAATTAAGAGATATGTTTGAATTACCTGAAAATTATGATAAAAATATGATTGATAACAAAGAGTCAAAAATAATAGATAATATTATCAAAAATAAAAATATAAGTGAAGAAAAAAAATTAAAAATTATTACTTTTTTATTGAAAGCTAAAAATATATTACGTGAATATGTGTCTGATAATCAAAATGAAATGACCATTGTAACCAAAAAAACCCATACAAATAAACAAGTTTCTAATACAAATATGAATGCGTTGCCAAAAACAGAACTCCTTAGTTATGACGATCATATGGTTCAAGTGCGAACTCCGGATGGTTATCCTCCTGACCCTACATTTGTTAGAGGTATACTCAATCCTTTAAGAAAACGAGTAATATCTCGCACAATAACAATTGATTCGCGGTTTAGAGAAAATTATTTCAATTCATCTGCTACTAATTATAACATTCAATTACCAATGATTTTGGAAAATGTATTATCCATGCAGTTATCTTCAATAGAAATGCCAACATCTTATTACGTTATATCCAATCAATACAATAACAATTTTTTTACTATAACAGTAAATGGTATAAGTGAAGTAATAGTAGTTCCGAGTGGAAACTATACTACATCATCACTTGGATTATTTATCAACACTCAATTAAAAACTCTTGGTGGTAACTTTCAATACATTACATTTGCAATTAATATTGCAAGTAGTTTTGGCGGTTCTGGACAAATGATGGTTGGAATAACTGGTAGTCAAAGCGGCGCATCAGTATTGCCGCCAGGTGTTGTTATAGATAGCATTGAATTAAATTTTCAAGCCGATAGATTTGGTAACGATGATAGAAATACACCACTTCCATTAAAGTTCGGTTGGATCATGGGATTTAGAAATGGTATTTATACTGGTAATTTAAATTATGTGTCAGAGGCAATCATGGATATTTCAGGTCCAAGGTATTTTTATTTAGTCGTTGAGGATTTTAATAACAACAATAACAATGGTCTTTTTTATACGGCATTTAATTCTTCTATTTTGAATAAAAGTGTTTTAGGACGTTTTCCTTTAAATACATCACTTTACAGTCTTTTACTCCAAAATAATTTGAATGTAGTCGTTCTAAAGAGAGAATATTTTGGTCCAGTAACCATACAAAAATTAAATATTCAATTGTTGGACGAATTTGGGCGTATAGTAGATTTGAATTATATGGATTTCAGTTTTTCTATATTGATGACAATTGCGTATGACATTTAAGCAACTTTTAGAAATCCACCTTTAGAAATCCACCTTTAGGAAAGGTGGAGCCAAACTTTTGCACCACTTTTTTGAAAGGTTGTTTTGGCTCCACCTTTTCTAAAAGTTGTTTTGGCTCCACCTTTTCTAAAGGTGGAAAAGGTGGAAAGAAATAATAAAGGTTTATATTAATAAGATGGCTTACACTTTACCAACAAGATTTTTTCCAACCACACCAGGTAGAAAAGCTTTTGGAGTAACTATACCCGTTCAAAACGCAGGAGATTACATTTTAAATAAAAAGACAAAAAATGTATATTGTAATATCAGTCTTTGTAGACCTCAAAATAAAATAAAAAATCAAAGTGATTTAATATTATTAAGAAAATCAAATTATTTATATAATAGATGCGTTTCGTATAATTTTAACAAAACAAATTTAAATATTAATTTATTTACCAAAATGGATCTAACCGATGTAAAAGTTATAGCAAGTGCTAAAACCGGTGCATCTCCAACTACTATTATACCACTAACCCAAGCAAATCTATCATATCTTACAGCAAACCCATATTATACTTTGTATAAAATAGACCCATGTGGTGAATTATTTGGTAATAGTGCATGTGGTATTAATAATTATCAAAAATTTGTTGTTTATAATCCACCTTATCTAGCGTTAGATAACCAAAGCAATAATTCTAAATACAATTGTATTAATGACAAACTATTATAATTTACATTTATTCAACGTTTAGCACCCATTTTAACCAACATTCTATTGGCTTTTTTAGAAACATTTCTGTATTTTTGACCTCTTGTTCGGTATTGACGAGCTCTAATATATGCAGCGTAAACACCTTTGGAGCTGACCTTGCAAGTATTTTTTCTGCATATTGGGAAAGATTTATTAGGTCCTAAAAAACATTTTTTACCGCATTTTTTCATCATAACTGTTCTTTGATGATATCCTGGTTTTTGTGATTTCCAACCGCGAGTAGCAGACCCACGACCCCTATTTTTACGTGTAGTTGTCATACTGTAATATATTATGACTACATATTATTTTATTTTGTTTATTGTATATTTCAACAAATAAAATAACATAATATAATAATAATTAAATTTTTGGTAATGTCATCAGACAACGAAGACAATGAAGATAAAAATAGTCTTGATTCTGAATATAAAAAATTAACAAACAATCAAAATAAACGAAACTTTCAATTTAACGGCTCGTCGTCAGGATTAGTTTTTTCTTCATACGAAGATGAAAAATTACCTGAAAACGAAGAAAACGATATATTGGATGAATTAATTTTGCATAGTATTCACAATCAAGATGAAGACGCACAAGATGCAGAAGACGCAGAACATGCAGAACATGCAGAACATGCAGAAGATGATGACGTTGAAAATGAAAATATTCAATTTACTACATTAGACCCATCCGGTAATAACACAGACCCATCCGGCAACACTACAGATCCATCAGGTAATAACACCACAGACCCATCCGGCAACAAAATCAATCCATCGCCACAAAAAAAACAAAAAACAAATGAAAATAAATTAACAGTTGGTAAATATACATTTAAAGAAGTTGAAGATGACATTAAAAAAAATTATTTTGAAGAAAATCACAGATTTTCTAGTTCTTTGGACATATTAGCTAGTTATTTAAAAGGACAAAAATTAATCTATATGGAATCAAAAGCATATTGTGAAGGAGAATTGAACAAACTCATGATGCCAGCCATAGTGTTATCAACATCAGCAACTGTATTATCAACAATAATAAAAGATTTTACTTGGGGTGTTTATTTTATTGCATCGGTGAACGGTGTTATAGCTTTTTTACTTGCATTGGTAAACTATTTTAAATTAGATGCTGCATCTGAAGCACATAAAACTTCGTCCCATCAATACGATAAATTACAAACATCTATTGAATTTTTATCAGGTAAATCTTTATTGTTTCCTGATACAATTGCAAAAAAAGGTCAATCAACAATAGAAGAAGTAATAAGTGAAAAAATATCAGATGTAGAGAAAAAAATAGGTGAAATCAAAGAAACGAATCAATTTGTTGTCCCTAAAATCATAAGAACATTGTATCCGATTATTTATAATACAAACGTGTTTTTAATAATTAAAAGAATAGAAGACTACAAAAAACGAAAAATAAACAATTTGAAAGAAACCAAAAATCACCTGAATTATTTAAAAGCCGTTTTATCTGCCAAAACAATGAATATGAATGACGATGATTATGATAATACTAAAATAAAGAGTTTGCAACAAAAAATACGATCATTGTACGAGCTTAAAAATGATTATGTAAAAGAAATATTAGTATTGAAATCAGCATTTTCTATTATTGATGAAATGTTTATTAAAGAAATGGAAAATGCCGAGGTAAAGAAAAAGTATTGGTTACGTAATTATGTAATTGGACTATTTGGAAGCACCTTTTTATTGGACACCTTTTTGAATACAAAAGACCCAAAAGAATTGAATGAATTTATCATTAATATTATGAATCCTTTCAAAAAAGATGATCTAGATATTAAAATTAAAGCTCAAATGGATATAGTAAAACAAAAAGAGGCTGCGAATGAAAAACGATACAGAGAATTGAAAAAAATCAAACAAAACATGGATAAAATAAGTATTAAAAATTATAAAATGACAAGCGAATTAATTAATAAAAATATGAATTTGACCAAAAATATTTATGATAAAATAGAGGAGGGTATCATATGTCAGAACAATAAACCCCAAAAAACTGGTGTTAATAGAATTTTTAGTTTGTTTGACATTGGAAATAACGAGAAAAAAAATGATTATATTATTGATCAGACGGGAGAGAATTTTAATTATAATGCCAATAATACCAACAACCTTAATTTGTTTGAAACACAAAGTTATTGTAATAGAAAAAATTCAGACTCCGATTTTTCGGATATGGATATCAATGTGGAAACCAAAGTATAAATATGTATACATTTAGCATTATATACATATTTTGATTTTTATTGAAAGTAGTTATCCGGCTTACTGGATTTGAACCAGTGACCTATTGATTACAACATTTTTACCTCTACAGTCAACCGCTCTGCCAACTGAGCTAAAGCCGGACATATGTTATATCCGTATTTCTTTAAGCTGTTTATTTGAAGTTGAATAAATGGTTCAATCCATTAGGATTTGGCGGAATATATCTAGAATTAATTACTATGTTTCTGTTGTTATTGTTATTAAACAATAATTTTGTTGATTTAATTTCAGCGATTCTATTTCTCTCGTTGATTGCATTTACTTTATTAATAACAAGTTGTTTTATTAATTCATTCTTTGTCATTGGTCTCCTTGGTGGATCATTTTGAACCTGTAACGGATCTTTGTAATCCTTAAAAAATTTATTATATATATAACTGCTTTTGTCAAGCTGTGGTGGCGGTTGATTAAATGTAACTTTTTTTTGTTGTTGTTGCTGGGGTTGTTGTGGTTGTCTGGCTTGTTGTGGATATTGGGTTTGTTGTTGTTTTGCTACAATATTTTGTAAAACATCTTTCTTAATAAATTCTAATTTACCATCAATTACAACTGTATTCATAGAAGATAAAATATCATCATAAGATATTTGTTTCTTTTTTGGAGCATTATCTAAGTTTTTATTTACATTTATGATTGGCCGTTGTCGTTGCTTTTGTGGTTGATTTACTGTTTGGGCTTGGGCTTTATTGTATTGAGTGTTTTTTACAACTACTATATTATTATAATCGTCATTTGAAACCGTCTGCGATAACTGTTTATAGTTTGTTCTTTGTTGTGCACTTGATTTTGGTGTCAAGTCATTATAATAAGTATTATTTTTATCTATAGTATCTAATTCTGTAAAACTGAGTTCCATTATTTATATTATTTATAAAAAAATAATCTATATTTTCTATATAAAACTATGTTGGACACATTCATTAAAAATAAAGGAATTACAAAAACAATTATTCATAACAACAATAAAAATTATTACAATGAGGTTAATTGGGATGCAGATTATGATGGAGAAAAAGCAAATATTTCTTTAGATATTGATGAAAATGGGAAAAAAGGACACATAGAAATGAAAATGAATAATGATGAATTAGCAGAATTATTGAATGTACCCAGTGAAAATACTACATTGGATAAAAGATTGTATAGGGATTTTTTAAGTAAACGTTCAAAGAGAGATCATAAGATGATAGAAATAGAAATACCTAAAAACTATGATGATACTGTTCCTAAATCTATTTTATACAGACATCCAAGAGCAAAAGATTCACTTATTAATGAGAAAAATAACAAAAGAGTTCACTTTCAAAATGAAAAGCCATTGTCATTAGAAAATGAAATGACTGAAAACATTTATACACACATCTCAAGTCCTGCAGCACAAGAAGAAATAATGTTCCCTTTAATTGTAAATGAAACCAAAACACGTAAGCATAGTAGACATCATAGAAGACCGAAATCACATGTTACTTATAAGATTTATAGAAAAAATAAACATTCTTCGTCAGGTCCATCACCGACATCTTCTCATTCATCTAGAAAAACGCTACGAAGACATCATAAGCATAACAATAATCGCTCACGCAGAACATTTTAATTTTTGGGATGATGATGGTTGTGACGGATTTTGGTTTTGCATTATATTCATTATAAGAGTTTCATCTTCTGAATAACTTCTCTCTCTTTTGTTCAAGTTATACATTTTAGCAATGTGTTTATCCATCATTTGTGTTGTATAAAATTTGGAGGCAAATAAAATATTGTTTGTATCATTATCATAAATAGATTCAACATAAATTCCTTTTATAGTTCTAATTATTTTGAGAAATTTGACAATGTAATCTATGTTAGGATCGGAATTTTGAAAACTCAAAGTAATTACACAGTGATTTCTATTATAACGAAGATTATTTTCAAATTCAAAATCATTGTAGTAATAATTACAACCGTTTTCCAGTGCTAAACTGATAATAAGGTCTCGTGTTTCAGAAATATTGTGTTTCAATGTGTTGAAGGATACTTCAATATTATACGCCATTATAATAGCTAAACATTTTGTTATATAAAAAAAAAGTAAATCTATTTTGCTTTAATTTTTTTCTCTATATATATAGATTCACTTCATAAATAAAAACTATACTATTTCAAAATAAATAAATAATAATAATAATAGATTTTTAACATTTAAGTATTTATTTTATATTAAAATCAAATATATATTTATATAAAATGTCATTTAGAAGATTTGGCGGTATTAATCGTGCTGCTAATAATAATATTATTAGAAATAATGTAACTACAACAGATAATTTACTTGTAACAAATCAAGTTGGTGAACCGAACTCTACAATGGTAATTGAAAGTCAATTCAATATAAATAATAATGTGCAAATAAGTGAAAATTTGTTTGTTGGTGGTAACACAAGAATAGATGGTAGTACATTGATTATCGGTGATTTGTTGGTTCTTGGAATTATAAAAGGCGGTCATACAGGACCTACAGGTTATACTGGTTGCACTGGTCCACAAGGGTTTACCGGTTTCACGGGACCAACCGGAGTTCAAGGTTCTACTGGTAGAACCGGACCAACAGGCCCTCAGGGTTTCACCGGTTTCACGGGACCAACCGGTGTTCAAGGTTCTACTGGTAGAACCGGACCTACAGGTCCTCAGGGTTTCACCGGTTTCACGGGACCAACCGGTTTCACTGGTCCAACAGGTTTCACTGGTCCACAAGGGTTTGGAAACACCGGTTACACTGGCCAAACAGGTTTTACTGGTCCAACAGGATCAACTGGACCGACGGGACCTCAGGGTTTCACTGGTTTCACTGGTCCAACGGGTTTCACTGGTTCAACCGGACCGACGGGACCTCAGGGTTTCACTGGTTTTACTGGTCCAACAGGTTTCACTGGTTCAACAGGACCGACGGGACCTCAGGGTTTCACTGGTTTCACTGGTCCAACAGGTTTCACTGGTTCAACAGGACCGACGGGACCTCAGGGTTTCACGGGTTTCACTGGTCCAACAGGTTTTACTGGGCCTACAGGACCAACAGGATCTCAGGGTTTCACTGGGTTTACGGGACCAACCGGTTTCACTGGTTCAACCGGACCGACGGGACCTCAGGGTTTCACGGGTTTCACTGGTCCAACAGGTTTTACTGGTCCAACAGGTTTCACTGGTCCAACAGGACCTCAGGGTTTCACTGGTTTTACTGGTCCAACAGGTTTTACTGGTCCAACCGGACAAACCGGCCCTCAGGGTTTCACTGGTTTTACTGGTCCAACAGGTTTTACTGGTCCAACTGGTTTCACTGGTCCAACAGGACCTCAGGGTTTCACAGGGTTTACAGGTCCAACAGGACCTCAGGGTTTCACTGGTTTCACTGGTCCAACAGGACCTCAAGGTTTCACAGGGTTTACAGGTCCAACAGGACCTCAGGGTTTCACTGGTTTCACTGGTCCAACAGGACCTCAAGGTTTTACAGGTCCAACAGGACCTCAGGGTTTCACTGGTGAAACTGGGCCTACAGGACCTCAGGGTTTCACTGGTTTTACTGGTCCAACAGGTTTTACTGGTCCAACAGGTTTCACCGGTCCACAAGGCTTTCAAGGATTTCAAGGATTTCAAGGTTTCCAAGGTTTTCAAGGAGTTACAGGAGTCACCGGTCCACAAGGCTTTCAAGGATTTCAAGGATTTCAAGGTTTCCAAGGAGTTACAGGAGTCACCGGTCCACAAGGCTTTCAAGGTTTTCAAGGTTTCCAAGGTTTTCAAGGTTTCCAAGGAGTTACAGGACAAACTGGTTCACAAGGATTCCAAGGCTTTCAAGGCTTTCAAGGAGTTACAGGAGTCACCGGTCCACAAGGCTTTCAAGGATTTCAAGGATTTCAAGGTTTTCAAGGTTTCCAAGGAGTTACAGGACAAACTGGTTCACAAGGATTCCAAG
>Ga0114968_10004789_pt1 | contig 10066 bp, 12 predicted proteins | sample M_130807_EF_Meta_FD_87020 | JGI IMG/M metagenome (GOLD analysis project Ga0114968, IMG submission 87020) | Freshwater microbial communities from Lake Montjoie, Canada to study carbon cycling - M_130807_EF_MetaG | ecosystem: Environmental > Aquatic > Freshwater > Lake | place: Lake Montjoie... | reverse complement strand
TCACGCAACACATCCAGCAAGGGACGAGTCCACGGTTCCATCTTGGCAACGAGATTCCCGGGTAAGAACCCGTGCTGTTCGTCTTCTACGCCAATGGCCGGTCGTGTTAGGATGATGCGTTTTGCTTCGCCTGATCTGAACGCTCGCACAGCAGCCAACATGGCCAAGTAGGTTTTACCTGTGCCTGCAGGTCCAACTGCGACCACGATACTTTGATCTTGGTTGAGTAGATTCAGTATGAGATTTTCTTGATTTCTTGATTTTGGGATGAGTTCTATGGGTCTTTGTCGTTGCTTGGGTTGGTTAAAAGGAATTGTGTTTTCTACCATGATTTGTTTTTGGATTTGGGCCTTGGCCCCTCTTTGTCTACTCAAGTGCATTTCTCCTAGGTTAAGTTACCTCTCGATAACACGAATATTTAGGCTGGTGTTGTGAGAGATCTATGTATCGTCATTTTGGAGATTATCGGTATAAGTATTAGGCTTTGCGGGGAGAAATCAAAGCAGACCAGTTCTGATCACCTGCCATAAATATCTACATGGACGAAAATATCTTTAAGAACCATCAAGACTACTGGATGGTGGCCGACAACATCCGTGATCTTTACTTGAGTGAAGGTAGTTTGCTCACGCTGTTGGATTTTGAGCGTGTGCTGGACGAACTGGATATCTATGCATTTCGCAACTGGGATCGCGGTGAACTGGTACAGGGACCCGACATAGGCAAATACAAAGTGGGCTGCATATTCATGTGGCCCGAGAATCTCATGCCAGACCCACGCGGTGGACGACGCCTGCTGCCGTTTGATTGTGAAGTGAAGTTCAAGAAAGTGGACATGAAGATCCCAATCAAGGTCACAGAACCCAGCGACTACGAAGCAGGCACACATATCGCTAGATTGATAACTAAAAAAGTATGGTTGGTAGAGATAGTCATGCCCAAGAACCTCATCGCAGACATACGCACCGGCAGTATTGATCTGGAAGGTGAAGAGATTGATCTGCAGGATCTTGATGACGCCTACGCCCAAGACCTTGACAAGGATCAATATCAAAATGAAGAGAAAGCCAATGCAGCACAACAACAACTTCAGCAACCCTCAGCAGCCCCGGGAGGTCTCGGTGCACCACCGCCAGCAGCTTAATGAAGGCCTAGCCTACAAAGACATGGAGGGCATGATGAAGCCCACTGTGCATATCGACGAGTTCTCCAGCAAGATGGGCGAAGATGCTGATGTGATTGTTGTGAGCTTCTTTGTGCGTGACAAACAAGCAGCCAAAGATCTCATGGCATGGTTTGAAAAGGGTTATGATTTTGTGCTGGATGCCGACACCAGCCCAGGCGAAATCAAACCCAATCGTTATCTTGTGTACATCGAAATGCGACGTCGCAATGCTGCTCCCAGACAGATTGAAGAAATCCTGGATGATCTTGGCACACTCACAGAATACGATAGTAGCGACTGGAGCATGGTGTACAAAAAGAAACGTCATGACTGGAGTCCGGAAACTTTTGCCCAACTAGTACCACTCACGCCCAGGGAATATCGAGAACGCACAGAAGGCGACTTGAATGAGATGCGTGTGGCTGCCGGAATCGATACCAAACCCATCTACACCAAGGTGAGCCCGGACCTGCAGGCTCTGCAGTCAGCTGCTGGCATACTTTAAAATAACCGATCAGATAAATATATGCATGTGGTTATTGCATCTTCTTCCTGACAGTTTAATTGCCTGGATTGTCAACCTTGTTTTATTAGCCGGCGCGGTGATCACTGTGGCCGGTTTTTTCGTGCGGTTTATTCCGTTTGTGAATCAGTATCGCATCCCGGTACAGATAGCGGGTATACTATTGTTGACCACGGGCGTGTACTTTCATGGTGGCTATACCACAGAAATGGCCTGGCGCGAGCGTGTGCGTGAAGTGGAAGCCAAACTGGCAGCAGCAGAAACTCGCAGTGCAGAAGTCAATACTGAGATCGTGACCAAGACAGTTACCAAGACAAAACTAGTCACACAGCGAGGAGATGACATCATCCGGTATGTGGACCGTGAAGTTGTGAAAAATCAAGAAGTGATACAATTTGTAGAGAACTGCCCTATTCCAGAAATCATTATCAACACACACAATGCTGCTGCACGGAATCAACCCATTGAGGAAAAGAAATGAGTTTAATCCGACTGAGTATTCTTGTGATCTTTATTGTGTTGGCATTTTTAATCACGGCCTGTTCAACTGCGGTGCCAGTCACACAGAATTTTCCCGACGCACCAGACATGCTGAAAGAAAAATGTCCTGAATTAAAGACCATCCAAGGAGAAAAGGTCAGCATTGTAGAATTTACACGAACAGTAAGTGAGAATTACACAACCTATTATCAATGTGCCGGCCGAACAGATGCCTGGATTGATTGGTACAATCAACAAAAGAAAATATGGGAGCAAATGAAATGAGCAATTCAATACTGACATCGAGCCAATTACGACAAATGGTCCGGAATCCGCATATCGACCACTGGTATGAAGCCCTTGATCAACTGCTGCCCGACTACGGTATCAACACACCCGAGCGTGTGGCAGCATTCGTGGCACAATGTGCTCACGAGTCTGGCAATTTTGCATTCATCAAAGAAAATCTCAATTACCGAGCCGCCAGCCTGATGAAAACATTTGGCAAGTATTTCCCCACCATGGATGTGGCTCTGCAATACGAAAAGCGTCCAGAACGGATTGCCAACAGAGTATATGCCAATAGAATGGGCAACGGAGACGAAGCATCAGGTGATGGATATCGTTTCTGTGGCCGTGGGCTGATACAGTTGACCGGGCGTGACAACTACACATTCTTTGCGGGCAGTCTTGACATCCCTGTGGAAGAAGCTTCGGATTATCTGGCCACATTTGAAGGCGCAGCACAAAGTGCCTGCTGGTTCTGGGAAACCAACAACTTGAATCGCTTTGCCGATTCAGGCGATATCAAAGGGCTCACACGGGCCATCAATGGTGGATACATTGGATTGGAAGATCGTATCAGACATTACGAACATGCACTGCATGTGATGGGAGCGTGATATGGGCATAGTGGTTGGGCCGGGAATCGAGATTGGTTCAGGAATCACTTTTGCCGGTGATTTTGTTCCAAGTGTGACCTTGGTGTACAATCTTGACGCAGCCAATTATTCAGCATTGCCCGTGAACGGAAGTATAGTAGATGGCACAGGAAACTTCCCTATAACAGTGTCAAACAGCACCGGCAGACTCAGCTGGGGCAGCGCCAATGGCGGTGTGTTCTCATTCACCGGTGCTGGCGGATCAACCACTGATGTCATGTATGGCGGCCCTAACTGGGTCACCGGACAGAGTTATAGTGTGTTTATGGCGTATCAGAGAACTGCCACAGTAGATGGTAGATTACTAAACACCCAGAGTGAAGCCAGCGCCGATTGGTTGATGGGCCTTTACAACGGCAATCCCAACACATTCTATCCCAATGGCTCAGTAAACTTGCCCTCAACCGGTGCTGATCTAGTATGGCACTTTGGATGGGCCACATTAAATGTTTCAACCGGCGTGGGGCAACTTTGGATAGCAACCAACACCCAACCCACCACTTTCACATACACAGCTACCAATGCTGGGTTTCGTGGTTTCAATCAGTTGAGATTGTTCAGCAGATCCAGTGGCACTGAACCGCAAACCGGCAATATAGGACTGGTAAAGGCCTACAGTGGAATATTGACCACAGCAGACATACAGGGATTGTATGCTCAATACAAGGCTAGATTTGGATATTAAAGGAGAGACTCATGACAAGAAAATCAAAAATAACACAGTCAGAACAACAAAAAGAAGACTGGATGAATTCAAAATGGCGCCCCATGATGGGTTGGATGTACATGATAGTGTGCTCATTTGACTTTGTGATCGCACCCATACTGTGGAGTCTGCTGCAAAGCTTCAGCCAGGGATCTGTGCAAACACAATGGCAACCACTCACGCTACAAGGTGCAGGCCTGTTCCACATCGCCATGGGTGCTGTGTTGGGTATCGCTGCTTATGGTCGCACACAGGAAAAACTGGGTGGTGCCAACAATGGTGGCATACAGTTACCCAGCAATGCAGGCACAACATATGTTCCGCCTAGTAGCAATACCAACACCAATATCAACTTGGGTAATCAGCCCATGCAGCCCAGGATGAACACAGGATTTAGCAGCCAGCCACAACCTGTTGTAAATACTGGCTACAGCACAGCACCTGTCACAACAGGTTGGGGTGGCAAGAAGGCACCCCCAGAATCAGACTTTCCAGAGATTTAAGGAGACATCATGAGCATATTGAAACATACAGTATTAGTGTTCGCGGTGATATTGTGCATTTTGTCAATGGGTTACAATCGACCTGTATGGGCCGAGACCACACAGGTGTGCGTGGATCTCAAGGACGAATTAGGCAGGCCTTTAAAGGACAAATCCGGACGAGTACAACAACGATGCCGCACCATGAAGAAGCACGAGAAACTTGAAGGCACGCCAGTCCCTGAAAAGAAATGATGTCACGCTGTGTGTATAATTACACACGATGACAGATTATTACGCCACACTGGGTGTTGCCCGCACCGCCTCCGCTGATGAGATCAAACGGGCTTTTAGAAAACTAGCCAGCCAACATCACCCGGACAAGGGCGGGGACACAAAGAAATTCCAAGAGATACAAGCAGCCTACGACACACTGGGCGATGACAAAAAACGTGCGGCTTATAACAATCCGCAACCGCAGATGCCGTTTGGAGCGGGCGGTCCTGGAGGATTCCATCAGAATTTTGATTTCAATGAAATCTTCAATATGTTTGGGGCCAAGTTCCAGCAGCCACAGCAGCGTGGCCATGCCCGAATGACCTTGTGGATCAAGATACAAGATGTAGCCAACCCCGGCACCCGGGTAGTGGCCATGGGCACAAACACCGGAACACACAACATTGAAATAACCATACCCAACGGCATTGAAGATGGGGACAATGTGCAGTTTTCAGGACTGGGCCCCGGCGGCCAGGATCTAGTGATCACGTTTAGAATACATCCTGACCGAGTCTGGCAACGCACAGGCAACAATGTCACTGTGGACCACACGACCAGTATTTGGAAATTGATCGCCGGCGGCACCATGACCATGGTAGACATACGGGGCAATCGAATAGAACTCAGCATCCCACCCAGAACACAGCCCGGTAGTCTGTTGCGAGCCCGTGGTCGCGGCTTGCCAGATCGATCGGGCAAGATTGGAGACATGATGATTCGGGTTCAAGCCGAAATACCCGCAAACATCCCTAACGAATTATTGGCTGCGATACAGTTGGAATCTACCAAATAAGTATGATATAGGTTGTTCACAACCAAAAAATCAAGTATACTACTCACATGAGCAACTCACACGGACACAACGCTATGCAAGACAATCCCGAAATCGACGCCATCATTGAAGGCGCAGTGACCATCGCACGAACCTGGCGGCACGAATATGTGCTCACAGAACATCTTTTGTTGAGCTTGATTCGTCACGAACCATTCCGCAAAACCCTGAACAAATTTGGCTGCGATGTGGCCATGCTGGAAACAGAACTATGCGGCTATCTTGACAGTTGCCAGAGTCTGGTTAAAAATGATGAAGCCACTCCACGCAAAACACAGGGCCTGGAGCGTGTGTTTAATCGTGCGCTCACTCAAGTGCTGTTCTCGGGCCGCAGACAGATCGTCACCATTGATCTTTATCTAGCCATCATGAGTGAGACCAACAGCCATGCACACTACTTCTTGTTGAAGTTTGGAGTGACCAAGGGCGAGTTTGCTGAGTTTTGGAAACGCCATTACAAGTCAGAAAAGTCAGCTGGCATGAATGATCAACAGGCCACAGAAGTGCTGGAAGAATACTGCACCAGTCTCACCACGCTGGCCCGGACAGATCGACTGGAACCCTTGATTGGCCGTGCCAAAGAACTGGAAGAAATGATTGCTGTGTTGGCACGCCGATTCAAATCAAATGTGCTCATGGTAGGCGATCCAGGCGTGGGCAAAACTGCCATCATCGAAGGTCTAGCACAAGAGATCGCCCAGGGTCGTGTGCCAGAGTTCTTGAAGGATCACGAAGTATGGAGCCTGGAGATTGGTAGTCTTGTGGCAGGATCTAAATATCGCGGCGACTTTGAAGAAAAGTTCAAAGCAGTTATCTCTGCCTTGGAAAGCAAGAAGAAATCGATCTTGTTTATTGACGAAGCACACACCATGAAAGGTGCAGGTGCAGGCAGTTCAGGTAGCTTGGACTTTGCCAACATGTTGAAACCCGCTATCACCAAGGGCAATTTAAAAGTGATAGCGTCAACCACCTGGGAAGAGTATTACGAGAGTTTTGAGAAAGATCGTGCCCTCATGCGCCGTTTCTACAGGTTGTCAATTGACGAACCGGACCGTGACACCACTGAGAAGATCTTGATCGGACTCTCACCCAGACTGGAAGCATTCCACAATGTGATGATCGACACAGAGGCCATGACTGCTGCTGTGGATCTGGCAGGTCGGTATATCCATGACAAGAAGAATCCTGACAAATCCATCGACTTGTTGGACGCTGCCTGTGCCCGAGAGCGTGTGAAAGATTCAGGCATGACCACTGTGAACCGAGCAATGATCGAAGAGCAGTTGTCTCGTGTGACCGGTGTGCCCACAGATCGACTGCAGAATGAACGCAGTGTGAAGATTGTGGATCTGGAAAGCAACATCAAGCAGAAGCTGTACGGTCAAGAAACCGCTGTGGATGCTGTGCTAGAGCGTGTGTACATCAACTTCTCGGGCATTGGAACTCCAAACCGACCCATGGCGTCATTCTTGTTCCTGGGCCCAACAGGCACAGGTAAAACTGAATTGGCCAAGCTGTTGAGTGAGAATCTGGACATGCACTTGCTGCGCTATGACATGAGTGAGTTCCAGGAAAAGTTCTCTGTCAGCAGCCTGATCGGTGCTCCGCCAGGCTATGTGGGCTTTGAAGATGGCAATGTGGGTGGCGGCAAACTGATAAGTGATCTCAGCAAACATCCATTCTCTGTGATCCTGTTTGACGAGATTGAAAAAGCACACTCAGATGTCACCAACATCCTGTTGCAGATGCTGGATGAAGGGCATGTGACCGGAGCCAATGGCAAACGGGCGGACTGCAAGAACACCATTATCATCATGACATCCAACTTGGGTGCCAGAGACAATGAGAACAACAACATTGGATTCTCAACAGATTTGGAAAAAAGCGGAGAAGAAGATCGTGCCATGAAAGAGTTCTTCCGTCCGGAACTACGCAATCGTATTGATCGCGTGTGCAAGTTCACCAAGTTAGATACACTTGCTATCAAGAAGATTGTGGTGAAGTTCTTGGATCAGCTCAAAGTGAGTGTGGCGGAAAAGAATATCCGGTTGTTCTTCTCAGAGCCTGTGATTGAATTATTGGCGGAAAAGGGATATGACAGCAAAATGGGGGCTCGTCCGTTGAATCGCAAGATTGATGAATTGATCCGTGTGCCACTGTCAAAGCGGATCTTGTTTGATCAGCTGTCAGACTGCACATTGAATGTGGTGTTGAATGGCGACCGGATTGAGTTTGAGACTGCGGTGAAAACAGAAATCTCCGAGTCCTTTCTAGTATAAATACAGCATGGCAAAAATACATGAAGAAATAGTTGTGATCAAGCTATCAAAATTGATCAAGGACGGCGCAGCACCTGTGGAAATCGCCAACGAGGACATGATCTCTGCACTGACATCAGTGGTAGAGGAACTTGCTGGTGAGCACATCATCGTGGAAGTGGATCGAGCATAATGGCCATCACCACCGTCACTTTATTGCCCTTCACTGAATACGGTGTACCATCGGGCAACTATGACGGTTCTAGTGAAGACTTTGTGGGTGATCCACAAAAAGCAGCCAACTACTATCGTGGTCGTGGCAGCATCCAAACCTTGCGTTGGGTGTTCCGTGGTGTGCAGGCCGAAGTGGTGATACAGGCCACCCTGGACAATGATCCTGCTGAATCACGTTGGTTTGACATAGCCGCTTATGGCGACGGCAGCTCGGCTGATAGCAGCACCATAACAGACACTTACATTGAAGCAGTCATGGGCAACTTTGTATGGTTGCGAGCTGTGGTGACAAATTTCAAAGACGGTGTGATTGAAGTGGTTCAAGCCACATACTAGCATGGATACAATCAAATTTAGTTGTGTGATCGGCAGTACCAATATCACTGTGCCCCTGGGCATGGAAATATGGTTAGATGATGAGAAACTCTTGGATCTGGACCATGTGTATCAGACTCATCAAGTGGAATATGAAATGCCCGATAACGATGGTGACCACGAACTTAGATTTGTTCTAAAGAACAAACTGTCAGATCACACAGAGGTGGATTCCTATGGTAATATTGTAAGTGATGCAACCGTGATGGTGAGTGATATTCAATTTGATGATATCGATTGCGATTATCTCACAGTGAAATTGGCTCAATATTATCACGATTTCAACGGTAACGGTGAACCCACTATTGACAAATTCTACGGTGAAATGGGCTGCAATGGCACTGCTAGTCTGAGGTTCACCACGCCCATCTATCTCTGGTTATTAGAAAACATGTGACTAAATACTGGGTATGAAACAGTTAGTCATCATGCCCGGTGGTTTCCACCCTTTTCACGCAGGCCACCTAGCACTTTATCAGTACGCCTTGGCAGCATTTCCCGGTGCTGATGTCAAAGTGGCAGCCACCAACGACACTTCTAATCGTCCTTTTCCTTTTAAACTAAAAGAAAAACTAGCACAGTTGGCCGGTGTGTCGCCCGGTGATTTCTATCAGGTGAAGAGTCCATTCCGTGCAGAAGAGATCACCAAGAACTATGATCCTGCTGACACACAGTTGATCTTTGTTCGCAGTGAAAAAGACGCCGACAACCCACCCTTGCCTGGTAAAATAAAGAAGGATGGTACACCTGGATATCTGCAGCCCGTTAGTGATCAAATGGCGCCAATGACTCAACATGCTTATATGGCTTACGGGCCTACAGAAGAGTTCGGTCCAGGTATGAAACATGCCAGCCAGATACGCACAGCATGGCCCGACTTGACGGAACGCCAGCGAACAGCCCTGGTCATGAGTCTGTATCCCAACACACAAAAGAATCCTCAGTTGGCCAAAACTGTGGTTAAAATGTTGGATACTGCCATGGGTGCGGAGTTGACAGAAGTATTAGACACCAAGGCAGGAACATCTCATCATGCCGATTGGAACACCAGTGATCCGGACATGGTCAAATTCAACTTCCGTGCCAGCAATGGGGTAGAATATCAATTGGATTTCCTGGCACCGTACATTGGTCCAGAGAATATGAGTCCATATGATTATTTTGATTCCGATGAAGTGTTTGATAACAGCAAGTTTGTGAGTTTTGAGCAACTGACCAATGACATCAAGGGCGGACATCCAGTGGCCAAACAAGGCATTGAAGGCACAGGATCTGCCGCAGAAGTATTTGGTATCGTGGTGCATGCCATCATCCAATATGTAAAAAAAGCCCGGCCTGCACTGCTGTATTTCCAGGCCGCAGAACCCAATCGTAGAGCATTGTATGCCAGAATGATCCAGAGAGTTTTGCCGTCATTGCCTGGTTGGGCCAGCATGACTGTTGGCAATGGCGAATTTGGAATATACAACAAGCGAGCAATCAAATCTGCCATGGGTGCGGAAGTCTCAGAGGCCACAGGCGATGAGCGATTTGATAACATAATGAGTAGGATTCGTCAAGAACCAACTATTCCTGATCCACAGATGCCTCCAACTGATATAAAAGATCTATATCATTGGGCAGTGAAACACCACAAGCCGTATCATAAAATCTTTGCTCACTGGGCCATGAGAGAAGGATACAAATCTGTCGCACCAGCATTACAGAAAGCAGGCAATCTGGACAGTGATGCTTTAGATTACTGGACTCCCGACGTTTGGAAACTGTGGTATGGTCCTGATGCAGAAATGC
>Ga0114968_10004787_pt1 | contig 10068 bp, 12 predicted proteins | sample M_130807_EF_Meta_FD_87020 | JGI IMG/M metagenome (GOLD analysis project Ga0114968, IMG submission 87020) | Freshwater microbial communities from Lake Montjoie, Canada to study carbon cycling - M_130807_EF_MetaG | ecosystem: Environmental > Aquatic > Freshwater > Lake | place: Lake Montjoie... | reverse complement strand
TTAAGCCCTCGTTTTTCCGCGAATAGCGCAGCCATCCGCACGTTTAGAAGCAGACGACACTTTGCCGCCTTTTTTAAATGCTGGTTGTGTCTGCATGTTGAATGTTTGATTCATGCCGCCATTCTGACCACCAGCTTGTGGCTGATTGCCATAGAAAGGGTATGTAGGCTGCTGCGTCATGCCGCCATCTGCGTACTTTTTTACTTTGCCGCCTTTTTTGAAATAACGACCGCCTTCGTTTTCAAATGCAGCCTCTTCTGCTGACATGCTACGCACAGGAGATCTGGTTGTGCCACCCATAGTTGGCTCAACTCTTTCGCCTCTTGTGCCTGATTTCATTTGTCTACGAGCAGCAAGAGCCCCCGCGCCGGCAGCACCAGCAAGACCAAGACCGGCAGCAAGAGCCGCTTTAGAAAGACCAGAATCACCTTTAGGTTTAGACTTAGAACTAAAGTCTTGGCTACCCATTTCTTCAGCACTAACTACGCCGCTATAACGTGACTTAGGTTTTGGATTTTTCTTAGCTGGCATCTTCACTTCATTATCGTCACGCTCAAACTTTGACTCGCCAGACTTAAACCCAGAAGCTATACCTTTAGGAGATTCAGTTTCTGTCTCTGTAGTAGTTTCTTCTTTAATGGTTTCTTTTGGGCCAGAGAATGGAGATACTGCACCAGCGCGTTTGCCAAGAGACGCATAATCTTCTACGCCGCTAGATTTTGGACGGTCTTCCTCATCCCTGCCAAAGCGTGTGCGAACTGGCTCACCAGAACCAGAGCGAACTGGATTACCGGAGCTATCTACAACATTGCCACCAGCGTATTTTTTTACTTTGCTTTTCATAATTTTTCCTTTTAGTGGGCTTTGCCGCTAATAAACCCCAAGATTGCGCCAACAAGGCCGCCGGCAAAACTGCCAATAGCTATAAGCATCTTCCACCCACCTTCAGCAGAAGCTAACTTATTATTAATGTTTTCCAAAGATAACTTTATATCACTGATATCTTCACGCATCGCATCAACGTCATCTTGCAAATGTTTTATATTGCTGGTGTGTGTAGCAAGTTCTCTGGCAGTTTGAATTTCGTCAACCATATCAACACTTCCATCTTTTAAGTGAAGCCGCTTTGCGGGTAGGCTTGCCATTCTCATCTTTCATCGGGCCTGGCATCCCAGACATACGAGCGCAAAATGACTTCTTGCGTGGCCCGCCTTCAGGTTGCGGTGCTTTTAAGTTAGACCCAGTTGCTGCGTTGTACTTAGCACGACCTTTGGCAGTAAGCCCCGCCCCTTTAGATACAGGTAGCTTTTCGCCGCGACCAATAGCAAGGGATGGGGTTTTCTTAGCCATAAAACACAGTGACACTTGCTAGATTAGACATGGTTGCATAGACATTTGCTGTACACAAAATGCCTTCGCCTGGAATAATTACATTAAACGAGTTGGGATTAGAGTTACTTGGAACATCTAATTCCAATACATTGGTTGTCCCGTTATATATAACCAAAGTCCCTTTTACGCTTGCATTAGCACACATAATTACACTTTTAACTCTAGCGCGACCTTCAAAAATTGCGCCTGAAGTATTTAAGTGCTGTGACTTAACGTCTGTTTGCATGGTCATAATGACCTCCTATTAGACGTTCTGTTCGCCAAACAATGGATCATTAACAAAATACGTAATAAAACCACCAAACGAACCTACCGCTGAAGATGCGCTTTCAGTAGTCAATACTGTCAGCGAAGTAGCGTTGGCAGTAATACCAATGCCAGCGCCATTGCCTGGTGATCCGGCAGTAATTGTTCGTACTGTAGAGGCCGCTGTATTAGCGTAATAAGATGCGTTAGAAACACCGCCAGTTAAGGTTGTGTAGCCAACATTAATTGAGCCAGAGGTCAGTGGAGTCGTAATAGTCAACGACATAATAACTGCATTAGCTGGGAGAATTACTTGTACGGTTGGTTGGCTAGATGCTACAACAGCGTTTCCTGAAACTGCTGCGTTAGCAACGTAGAAGCCTGCGGTCATTACACCAGTGCCACAATAAGCTGTGCGAGTTTGATCGCCGCCGCCCGAACGCCAAATGCTTTGGGTGGTAGAAAGTGCCATTTTAAATTTTCCTCACATGCGAGTTAGGTATTGGCAATCTGCATGTCGTCAGCCGGGACTGTTTGCCATACCGGGTTACCCGGAAATTTTCTACTTTATAGCATAAATTTTAAAAAAAAGGGGGACTTTTATATCCCCCTTTTTAGCGCATTAAGCGCCTTGCGAACCGAACATACCTAGTGGGTCTGACCAGCCGAAAGAATAACGCTCACGAGACTTGTAACGGACGTTACCAGTATCGAAATCACCATCCATCGAGTTCGACAAAGGTAAACGAACAAAGTGCTTCATGCCGTTTGGAACGTCGGTAGTCAAGTACCAGCCGTTTGTGTCGGTCAAGAAGTGGTTGATTGTGTAGCCTTCTGGAATCGAACCATTGTTCTTCAGGGCGTTGATATCGTTATCATTGGTGCCAACGCGGAGGCTGGTTTCCAACAAACGAGTAGCAACGAACTGGAGAGCCGATGGGACAATCAGCTTGCGTGGTTTAGCAGCGATCAACAGATCACGTTCGTCAGTCCAAGCGGCGATTTGAATAACTGCGTTTTCCAACGAAGTTTCATTCAAGTCAGCTTGGGTAGCTGGCGTGTTGCTGTTAGTACCGCCGGAAACCAAAGGATGCTGAGTTGAGAACAATGCAACACCGTCACCACCTGGGTATGTAGCGGAGAAGCCGTTGTTCAAAACGGCAGCAGCTTTAACCTGCTTTGTGTACGACATAGCACGAGCTAGTGCCTTTGTATAACGAGCCGACAGGCTGTCATACAGGTTATCCTCGATAGCCTCTTCGGTCAGCGAGAAACCAAGAGCAATAGTTTCGTGGTTGTATCGTGCTGTCCAAGCTTCTTGGCCGTTGTCATAACGAATGGCAGAGCCTTCATTCTTGACAGGTGCGGCGCTGAAACCTGAAAGTTTAGTTTCTTCTTCGAAAGAACGCTCAGAGGTTTCAGTTTCGTAAATCTCTTTGTGTTCTTCACCATAACGAGCATACTCCAAACCGAACAAGGCGTTCAGGCCAGGCAGCAGCTCTTTCAGTAGTTGTGCGCGTGAAATAGCCATGTCTTACTCCTTAAACACCAGTTGGGTTCAAATACTGGTGACCACCTGTTACAACAGTAGCTACAGTGTTACCTGGGCTAGTGAAAGTGGAAACCATGTACGGGGCGTTGAATTTGCAAATAAACTCGCAATAGCCGTTAGAGCCATTACCAGTATCAGGAACAAGATCAACGATACGGATTGGGAATGATGCGGTAGTTGCAGTGTTGCCACCAAAAATACCAACAGCCGAATCACCTGTGCTATTAGAGCCTGCATTTTGTACTAGAACTGCATTCTCGCCAACAATAGCGGGGCCATAGAAAGCCACGGTTGTGCCGGTAGAAACAGTTACTACTTTGAACAAAATATCAGGATCATCTACAACAATAGCCTGCGCATCAGAAGCGGAGGTGCCAGCAGGCCAGCTCTGATAAAACAGTTTTTGTTTAGTGCTTGGGTTTGTGTAAGTACAACCCATAAAGATACCAACAGGCGTAGCGGTGCTAGTGCCAGTGTCTTTTTCGATTGTACCGTTAGATACACGCTTTACTACGTCGCCAAAGAAAATATCAGTGCCATAACCGTTGGCAATGGTGAAATAGCGAGTAGAACCAGCGTACACCTGTCCGCCGATCAAATTGACCGGCACAAGCCCATAGGGCTTATTTACAGTTGGGTATGCCATTTTTTACTCCAAAAAAATTAAGTTGCCACGCCTTTGGATGACGAAGATTTCGACTCCTTAAACAGTGGCATACGAGGGTCATTTTGCCGCATCAAATTGTTATCTACAGACTTGATCTGATCTTCAGATTGTTTGAGATAGTGGTTATTACGCTGCTCCACAAACTCAAGCGGGGTCTTGCAAAGTAACAATCCGCCGACTTCAATACAGTCTTTAAACCGACTGCCTTCATCGACTAGCAGTTGAAATTGTGGTTGCTCTTCAATCTTGACTGGTTCCCAACCTTCTCTGAGTTTGGCAGAGTAGTTGCGGGGATCAGCCGATCCTTGAAGCCCAACACGAATCCATCTATACGCATATCCAGGGAGCTTATCTGGTTCTGGCAGAAGCTCTGCGGGTTTCCACTGCTTAGGGCGTTCCGCTTGGACGCGTGTTTCTACATTTCTGGGTGTTCTATTCTCAGCCATTTGAAGCCTCCAATTTCATCATTTCCTTGACGTACTGCTCCGGTGTTAATCCTAATTTCTTGGCAATCAGGACTTGCGACTGTTTCAACCTCACCTTTTTTGAAGGTGTGCTGCGGTCAGCGGAGGCTACGACAGGCGAGGCCCTAGAAGATCGTTGCGGTTTTTGTGTCGCCCTATCTTCTTCCTCTTCCCCAAAATGTTCTGGGAATCGACGCTTTATTGTGTCGTCGACCTTTTTCCAATACTCATCTGTAGACGGATATGACGTCCCATATTGAGCGACTAGCTTCTGATGTAAACCCAGAGCCAGGCTAGTCATCTCCTCATCCTTACCAAACCATTCATTGCGCTCTTGCCACGCAATCGCACGTTGGTCAGGGCGAGGAGCTGGATTTGTTGCGGGTTGTACAGGATCTTCTTCAGGCTGTACAGACGGAACAAATGATCTTGCCCTTTGGATTTTGAATTGCGCATTGTTTAACTTTTCCTGCGCATCCAGCAAACGATCAGAATCGCCTTGGTCATAGGCATCTTTGTAATCACGCTTGGCATTTTCAAGCTCAAGTTCTGCTGCTGATGTATAGGTGTTTATAAAGTGTTGCTCACCCGTAGATAGCCGTCCTTTTAAAGAGCGGTTTTCTTCTTGAACTTGTTTGGCATAGGCAATAGCTTCTTGCTGCTCCCGTAATGCTTGCTCTTTCTCGCGGCGTTCGTCGTGCCAGACTTTCTTCATCTGCTTCAGACGTTCCTTCACCCCTTCGCTATAGTCCTCAAGCTCATCTTCTTCAAGATCTTGAACCATATCTTTTGGCAAAGGCTGCCGATTCCGATCCTCCGGCGGAGTATCGTCTTCAATCTCTATCTCAAAATCATCCGCCGCAGCAGATGGTTCTTCTTTCTCATCGGGGAATTTAAATTCCTCCGCGTCCATTTTTGTAGCCATTTGTTTCTCCTTTTTTAAACCCTAGATATTCCGCGAGGATCATCCACAACCGCCTCAACCACATCGTCGTTAATGAGTCGAAACTCACGACCATGAATCTTTAAGCGGGTGCCGGTATTGGGACGGGCGAGAATAAAATCCCCTTCCTTGCACCATGGGCCATTGGGGAACCTTTTTGCATCTTTGTAGCAATCTGGCCCCATTTTGATTACGAAAAATACGGTAGCCAGAATCTGTTCGTGATTCATGGTTTGGTCTGCTTTTAACAGGCCGCTCTCGAATTTTTCCTCTTTGTCCGGCAGTCCTACTAGGATGTGATATCCCGTTGGCTCCGGTAATTGCTTCGCTTTCTCCTCTGCTGTTTGGGGCAGAGTTGATACCTCGCCGTCTTCGGTGGCGATTGCGATTTCACTCATTAGATAACTCCATAGTTTTTGCAAGGTCAAGAATAAAACCCTCCGCAATCGAGAGACCCCGAATCTCGCCGCAGAGTTTTTGATATTCAGAATAGTCTTTGGCTGCGTTGTTTGAGACGGCCTCGACTACCTGATGACGCTTATCTCTCACTTGTTGAATGAGAATTTCTAACGTCTTATCCATAGTTATTTACCTTTCGGTGTTTGTGGCTTTGGTGGATTCAATGTTTGATGAACATTGAGGTCGTGCTGCCTCTGTTGATGCTGCATATCCATTCTATCTTTGGCTATTTTGCTTCCAAGCTCAACGCCTTTAAATTCCAATTCACCCTCAAGCTTGGCTTTTTCAGAAGCAACTTTTGCCCCTGCTTGAACTCCAGCAATCCGTTCTTGAGATTCGATTTTTGATTTCTCCAGCTCAATACGGTCTGCTTCTGCCGCAGCGTCCATAGCAAGTTTCTTCTCTTTGATTTCCACTTCCTTGGCTTTAAGCTGCAATTCTTGCTGCTGCATTTGAACAATCGGGTCTTGAGCCGTTTGTTGTGCCTGCTGCTGCTGTGCTTCCGCCTGATCTTTCTGTAGCAGTTTCTGTGCTGCCATAGCCATCATGCGAGATACTTCTACTTCCATATCTTTTGACAATTCTTTGTCCATATCTGGCAAAGGAATTCCCAGTTGTTTCTCTATTTCTTTGCGGTATTGGAATGCCACATGCTCATTGATATGAGCCATAGCAGCAGCCTGAATCATTTGCGCTTTTGGATTTTGGCCAACCATCTGCATGATTTTTGGATCTTGCATAGCGGACTGGTGAACTTGGATGTGCGCTTCATGATCTTGGTAGATGAACGCCTTAACGGGCTTTCCGTTAATGATGTTCATATTCTCTTGAACAGGATCTTTAGGCTTGAAATCTTCCGCGCTAGGAACTAATTTGCCAATGTTCTTAATGCCAAGAACCTCTAACATTTGGCGGTTTAATTCAACCAAGTCATAGATCTGCGGATTGGCCTGCGCCATCTGCATAACCGCCTGATATTGGACTACCTTCTGCGCCATAGTGGCGGCGTTGGGATCTGATACTGGAATTACATCTACTAAATCGTAGTCAGATTTTTTAGCGCGACGCGAACCCTGCACAGGTTCATACTCATATGTTTCTGGCGTGTAATCACGAATAATGTCTTTTAATAATTTAAGTTCCTGCTTCATCGCATAGTGGATGCGCGCTTGAACAGCCGACATTACTTTGAGCGTTCTTTCCAAAATAGCCAGTGTTGTGCCAACTGGTGAGTTGGACGACATATCTGCAATCTTCAAATCTGCTGCGCCAGCAAACCGTCGACCTTCGTCAACGATCTGGTTCATCAAAGCTAGGAGGACTTGACTTGGCTCTTTGTACGGAAGCGGGAGAATATTGTCCCTGATTGTTCCGGCGGCAACATCCACATCTCGGAACTCGCCGGGAGAAATTGGAGTGTCATCTCCCTTGACTCGCATCCCCTTAGTCTTAAGACCGCCCGGAAGGTTTGATAAAGTGCCAGCATCAACCAACTGACGAATAATAGAAGTGCCAGACTTAGCAAAAGCACCAATAAGATGGATAAGACCGAATGCATAGAAGCCAAAGCCGGGGATATATGGGTAGTGTACAAAGTGGTTCCTCTTTTGACATGTTTCATCTTCAGGATGCCAGTTTCTTCTGATAGCTAAAATCTCTTGAGATGTTTTTTCGATAGTTACAATGTATGGCAATCCAATCCCAGTCTTCTTGCCCTTATCATCTTTGTCTTCATATCCTGGCAAATCTAAATACACCTGCATCTCTAGCAGTTTGTACCTATCGTCTGACGTAGCACGAAAGCCCATGCGCTCCGCGATCTTTTTTTCTACATCGTCTAACGAATTCTGCGGTTCCGGCAGGTCTATATCTTTATAGAAGCCAGCAACCATTAGCCTGCGCAGGTCATTCTTGGTTTTGCGCATGACATGGGTCATACGATTAGCTGTTTCTAAATTAGAAGCGCCATAAGGAACGACTACATCCTCTGCCGGTATAAACAAAGCCACCTGTCTATCCAGGGTTGGGTCAAAGTACACCTTCTTAAATGCGTTACCAGACAAACCTAAGCCCCAAGCCATGCGCTCATGCTCTGGACGGTACTCAACCATAACTTCGGTGAGTTCATAATTCATGTCATCTGCTACGCGCTCCGCAGCATCTTTCTTGGCCGGTGTTTCCTTGCCAATAATCTTAGTTTTAACTGGCCCCGCCGCCGGAAACGTCTCCATGATCGTCTCGGCTTGGAATTTGACTAGAGCCTCAGACAACAACGGATGATAAACGCCACATGCGCCTTCCCATGGCTCTGACCGTTCTTCTATTTTCATGCCCAGTAGCTCTAGACCGTCAACATATGTCTGCATCCAGTCTTTGCGGGCGTCAATATCGTCGTCAAAGTCAGACAACAAGTCTCCAGCCAGCTCTTCTAGCTCGCTTTCATCCATTAACTCAGCTAGGTTGTCGTCAAAGTCATCGTCTTTTTCTTTTTTAGGGTCAATATCAATCTCTAAATCACCTATACCCAAGTGAACAGACTCTGGATCTTCAATTTCAATCTCAATATCTCCACCCATATCCTCTTCACTCATGCCTTCTGGTGCTTGATATAGAGCTTTGTCAAAATTTGTCGCCATATTAGTCCTTAGTAGTAACCACGCTTGCGGCGGAACTCCGTAGGCTCGTCTTCTTCGTCAGAATCAAGCCGCAAAAACCCGCCTTGTCGAAAACGCATCAACGCCTGCACGGTGGAGTCCACCAAGTCATCGTGTTCTGCGTTAGGAAACCTTGCCATTTCTTCTATAACCTCGTCTGCCCACCTAGTTTCTGGTGCCCATACCTTGCCAGATGAGAATAAATCGGTAACGCTGTTCAAACGGACAAACTTATCGTTGCCGCGAGTAGGTGTGTAGTCTTGTACGTACACTCCCATCCTTCTAAGTTCAAATATCAACGGCGCGCCAGCAGCTTTTGCTTCAATAATGCAAGAATCAGGCTGCCATTCGTCGTACATTTCCTTTGCCTTTTGCTTTAATTCCGGAAATTCCAACTTATCTTTCCACGCATCCAGCAAAATAATGTTTACATCGCTTTCGTTCTCGTCTTTGCTAAAGACTCCCCACGTTGTACACGCAGAATAGTCAGCCCTCTGGCTCTTCGTAAACGCCGTATCCCAACTTTGGATAATAAAATCACATGCTGGCGCTTTATTTCCCTCCCAGCGTTTCCACCAATCGCGTTTTACCAGCGCACCTTCTTCGCCTGTAGGCTGTTGCTGGTACTGAGCGTTCCATTTGTAAGACGGAAGTTCTTCTTTTAACGCCGTAAGTTCTTCTAGCGGCCAAAATTCTGGCCACAAACTATTGCCAGACGGCAAAATTGCCGGAAGTTCTATTACTTCCCAGTCTGTAGAGTCACTCTTTAACACCTTGCCAGTCAGATCTTTATCCGACCAGCGTGTCATCACAATAATAATTGCGCCGCCAGGCTGCAAACGCTGACGCGGGCCAGATGTATACCACTCGTATACATTGTCAAACACACCTGGATCGCCCTGCGCTAACTTTGCTTCTTGTTCCGAGTGCGGGTCATCTATTATTAGTAGGTCAGCACCCTTACCAGTAACAGTACCGCCAACGCCAATAGCAAAATAATCCCCGCCGTGGCTAGTTGCCCAACGCCCCGCCGCCTTGGAATCCGCACGGAGACCGACCCCTGGGAAGATTTTCGAATACTGGTCGCTATCAACTAAGTTCCTAACCTTCCTACCAAACCCCACAGCTAGTTCAGCCGTGTTAGATGTTTGGATAACTTTCTTGTCTGGATACTTCCCCAAGAACCAACTCGGCAGTAAGTAACTAGCAAACTCTGATTTGGTATGTCGCGGCGGCATGTTGATGATTAGCCTCTTTAACTTACCCTCAGCTATCTCCTCAAACTTCTTTGCCATAAGAGCATGATGCCTGCCGTGAATAAAGCCCGGCCACATTTCATGCACGAAAGCCATAAACGACTTCTGCGCTTTCTCTCGCGTGACAGCATCCTTATACTGGCTCACCTGCTCCAGTAATTTCTCCTGCTCGTTTGCAGGAAGCTTACTTATCAGCTCACTTAAATCCACTGCCCGTTCGCCTTCTTTCTTTCTTCAGCCGGACTATACCCATTATTCATAGTTTCTTCCAATCGATTTTTAATTCTTGATAGCGTAGGGTAAACATCCAGTTCTCGCTTATACCGCCCATGCTCATTCCTGTATACGCAATACAAGATCTCAAAAGCCTCCAGTAACAGTTCTCTATCTGTCACGCCATGTCTCCGGTACAAACTCCGCCGCCTCAGAATAACT
>Ga0114968_10004786_pt1 | contig 10068 bp, 7 predicted proteins | sample M_130807_EF_Meta_FD_87020 | JGI IMG/M metagenome (GOLD analysis project Ga0114968, IMG submission 87020) | Freshwater microbial communities from Lake Montjoie, Canada to study carbon cycling - M_130807_EF_MetaG | ecosystem: Environmental > Aquatic > Freshwater > Lake | place: Lake Montjoie... | reverse complement strand
TGGCAGTTCGCGCTTTGTGCCGGGCGGGCGGCACATAGCCCTTGCCTTCGCCCGCAGAACGCCTTGAATTACAAGCCATGCCGCTCCCCCTCGAAGACCTGTTCAATGATGTGATCGCCAAGTCCATGCGTGGACTTGGCATCAGCGATGCCGCCCTTGCCGCCCAGTCCGGTGCCAGTGCCGAAGACATTGCCGACGCCAAAGCCGGCAAGGTAGATGACCGCGTGCTGCGCAAAATCGCGCCCCATCTACAGCTCGACGGCCTGTCGCTGGTGGCCATGGCGCACGATGAATGGCGTCCGTTCCTCGTCAATGTGGCCGGCCTGGAACAGTTCAACACTCCCTACCACGACATGACGGTGAACTCCTATCTGGTCTGGGATGCGGAAACGAAAAACGCCGTCGCATTCGACACCGGGGCCGATGCCGCCCCCATGATCGACTTCATCGAGAAGAAGGGCCTCAATCTCAGCCTTATTTTCCTCACGCACACGCATCCCGACCACATCCTTGATCTGGCCAAACTGTCCGCCGATGGGGCGGTCACCGCCTTTGTGCATGAGCAGGAGTCCTGCCCCGGCGCGAAGACCTTCAAGCTCAGCGACACCGAAGCGTGGGAGTCCGGCGGGCTGCGCATCGAACCGCGCAGCACCTGGGGCCACTCGAAAAGCGGCATCACCTACCTGGTCAGCGGCCTGCGGCGCCCGCTGGCGATCGTGGGAGATGCGCTGTTTGCCTCCAGCATGGGTGGCGGCGCGGTTTCCTATGCCGACGCCCTGGCCACCAACCGCAAAGAAATCTTTTCCCTGCCAGACAACACCGTGATCTGCCCCGGCCACGGCCCCATGACAACGGTGGAAGAGGAAAAGGCCCACAATCCGTTTTATCCCGAGTTTAAGTAAACCCAACCAGCCCAACCCAGTATGTCTCAAACCGTTGCATTTGTCGGAGTCGGCAAAATGGGGGCCAACATGGCCCGCCGCCTCAAAGATTGTGGTTATAACATCAGCGCCGTGCTCGATGTGAACACCCAGGCCGCCGCCGATCTGGCCGCCGAGCTAGGCTGCCAAGCCTGCACCCACCTAGCTGACGTCACCGCCGCCGCCGATGTCATTTTCACCGTGGTCACCAACGATGCGGCGATGCGCGGCATCTTTCTCAGCGACGGGGACAGCCTGCTCACGAACGCCAGCGGCAAGATCTTCATCAACTGCGCCACGCTCTCTCCCGCTATCCATCGCGAAGTGTATGCCGCTGCCAAAAATGCCGGTGCGCACAGCCTGGAGGCCTGCATGGCCTCCTCCATCAGCCATGCGCGCGAAGGCAAGCTCTACCTCATGCTGGCCGGTGACGAAGCCATCTACCAGCAGGTGCAGACCATGATCGAGCAGATGAGCATGAACCGCCGTTTCATCGGCGGGCCGGGCAGTGCCGCCGAAGTCAAAGCGCTCGTGAACATGGTCATGAACATCAACACCGCCGGTCTCGCCGAGGGGCTGGGTCTGGCCGCTGCGCTCGGTCACGATCTGGACATGATCCGCGAGGTCTTCAGCCAGACCGGAGCCAACTCACGCGTGCTGGAAACCGACAGCGCCGACATGGTGGCCCGCGAGCACGACTGCTGGTTCTCCGCCGAGCACGCTGCCAAGGACAGCGGCATCGCTGCGGATGTGGCGAAGACGGTTGGCCTGAATCTGCCGCTCAACGACGCTACCCATGCACAGTATGAGAAGATGGTGATGCTGCGCCTGGGTGGGCTGGACAAGAGCGGCATCGCCGAGCTGACGTTCAAGGGACGGCACGCGTAGAGTTGATCCGTTGCGTTCCAACTGGAGTTTTTCCTGACCAGTTGCGGCGCAACTGGACTACTTTACTACAGCGCAGCGCCCACTTTCAAAATCTCCAGTTTCTTGCCTACCTTGTGGCGTTTCAGTTCACGACCGCCGGTAGAGGTCTTGATGATGAGGGTCTGGCCGATGCGGACGGGAATCATCGCCTCCTCGCCGGCTTCCAGGGAGCGCACGAACAGCTCATTGTCCGCCCCAGGTGAAAGGCCGAACATGCGCACAGCGGAGGTGTGATTGTTGGTGACGACAACTTCCGCAGGATCGCCGACATTGGGCGGCGGTTTGACGGAGGTGGCGGACGAAGGCAGCGGTTTGAGCGGCGGCATGCCGGTGGTTTCACCCGCCGGTTCCGCACGCATGACCGTCGGCGCGGCTGCGGGTGCATTCGCAGACGGCGGCGGTGCATTCATGGCGGGAGCCCGGGTGCTGATGAAAGCGGGCTCTTTGATTTCAGCGGCTCTGGCTGTGTTCGCGAGACGCTTGGGCTCCTTCGCCGCACCGCAGTCGAATTGATCGAGCAACTCCTCGCGGCGCACTTCCAGCGGCAGGTCGCGGTAGGTTTTCAAGGAGCGCTCGCGGCGCACGAGATCATCGATTTCAGGAGTGCTGAATGCGGTGGGATCAAACGGTGCCGTGCGCTGGCGATCGAGCGTTTCAAACTCATTGGCGAGCACTCCGCGGCGCTGCAGCTTGAGGTTTAGATCCGCCTGGGCGGTTCCCGCATTGCGATTGAACTGAGTCTGCAGATTGACGATGTTCACGCCCATCTGAGCATCCTGGTTTTGAATGACCTGCATCTGCTGGCGGATCTGCTGGATCTCCAACTGGTGCTGCTGAATCTCCACCATGATGGCCTGCGAGCCCGCGCCGGGCTGCACCATCCCAGGCCGCATGCCGGGACGCATGCCCGGCTGCATCGTGGGAGATTGCGGCATCTGCTGCTGCGCCGCCGCCTGCATGTTCACCTGATCCTGCGCCATGCAGGCGGATATTTGCTGCAGTCTGGCACTCAGCGCCTGCAACTGCGCGGCGTTGGCCTGCCGCTGCTGCGTGAACCCGGCCACCTGCACGCGATACTGCTGGTCAAACTGGTTCACCGTGGCCTGCAGCGTCTGAATCTCAGGATCGAGTGCGGCCACCTCCTGGCTGAGCGCGGTCTGCCGCTCCGCCAGGCGTGCGACCTCGGCGTTGCGCTTTTCCGTGATGCCCGTCATCAGGGTGTTGCGCGCGGCATTCTCCGCCGCTTTGAGCCTGCGGTATTCTTCCGCCACATGATCACGCGCCTTCACGCATTCGGCCTGCATCTCTCCTTGAAACGCGGCCAGCAGTTCGCGCTCCAGCAGCGCGGCGTCGCCCGCGCGGAGCTGCTCCTGCCACGGCCCCTTGATCAAACCCAGCCCAATGCCGCAGACATAAGCCGTGTCCTTTGCGGCCTGGGTGGCTGCACGACTCCCGTAATGATTCTGCACCAGCGAGCGCATCTCACGCATGGCCTGCGCCGGCTGGTGCAGGCAGAGGGTCATCCACAGCCGCGCCTCACAGGCACGGTCCCAGGTGGTGGTGTCGCTCTTTTTGCCGATTGCCGCCGCAAGGCCCTGCTGCGCCGCAGGGTAATCTCCCGCACTGAGCAGCGCGAGCGCGCTGGCGTAGTTTACGCTGCAATCATTGGGATCCGCCTTCAGCGCACGCTGATAGGCGCGGTCAGCCGCTGTCTTCGCCTGCGGTGAAGCGCCCCAGCCTTCGTTCAGCATCGCACGCACATAGCCATGCAGGAGTTCATTGCAGGGCTTGAGTTCAAAAATGACGTCGCCATCCTGGTCGCACTTCACCGTCAGCGCGCCGGTAAAGGGCTCGCACTCGGGGGCGTCAATGGCGACGGTGTAGCTGCCTTCCGCGAGATCCTTGGCACGGTATGCACCTTTAGCATCCGTCATGAACGGCTGGTTGAGCGGCGTGGGGAGACTGCCCGCAGGCTGAAGCACCAGCCTGGCGTTGGCCACCGGCACGCGCGCATCATTCGCCCGGTCGTTGCCGCTGCTGATGCGCTTGACGACGAGCACTGCCAGCTCGCACTTGTCCCGCTTCGGGGGAGTCTTGGACAGGAGGAAATCATGCACATACTCCAGCGTGCCCTGCGGCACCGTGAAGCCGCGCCCGGCGTCCTCGGTCGCGAAGCCGGCCGCCGTCACCCGATAGGCGTAGTCCGCCGGCGGCAGACTCTTGATCTCATAATAGCCACCGGGCGAACTGGCCGTCGCCGTGGCCACCACTTTGCCACCCTGGCCCTTCAGCAATTCGACCTTCGCCCCGGGCAAGGGCCCGAGGTTTTCGCCTGTTTCATTCTGACCGTACACACGGCCATGCACGGCAGGCTGGACGATGTTTGACTGCGCGGGAGCTCTGCCCTGCTTGGGCTCGCGCGTGAGGAGGAAGTCATGCACAAACTCGCGCGTGTCCGGCGGCATGGCAAAGCCGCGCATCTCATCCTCATCACGGAATCCAGCCGCCGTGACCTTGTAGCGATACGCGCCCGCCGCCAGCGTGGCGATCTGGTAGTAGCCGTACTCGTTCGTCGTCACCGTCGGCGCGGCACCACCTGCTTCAGTTCTCAGCTCGATCTTCGCATGGGCCACGGGGCCGAGGTTTTCGCCCTTTTCGTTCTGACCGTAAACACGGCCATGCACGCCGCCATCAGCCGCAGGCAGCCATGGCGCACTCAGGAGGATGAAAAGAGGCAGGAGCGTTTTCATGGCGTGTTGTCAGGGACGAGACGGACTCCGAGCACACCGACGGCGTCCGTCGCATCCGTGGTGTTGAGCGCCACCATGTAGGTGAGCGTGACATACATCGTGCCGGTGCCCGCCTGGGCGGTGTAGGCGGCCAGATTGAACGGCGGCGCGGCAAAGGAATAACTCGCACCGTTCACCGGATCGAGCGGATAGCCGGCAAAGTTGTTCGCCGCCAGACGGTCAAACCGCAGCGGCATGTCCAGCAGCAGCAGCGGCTGGCTCTTGGCCAATGGCGCCGCAGGCACCAGGCTGGTGGTTTGCAGTGTGAAGAACGGCTGCGCCCCAAATGGCAGGGGCACGACATTGCCGGCGGTATTGCGCCGGATGGGGCCGCTGCTGAGTTCCGCACGCGCGAGCACCTGGCCCGTGGTGGCAGGCGAAGAACCACCCACGAATGCAAGGTACGCCACCGCACGCAAGCCATTGGCCCCTGCCGGTATTGGCACCAGCCCTTCAAAACGCAGCGTGATCAATTCACTGCCACTGCCGGTGGGGCGCGCCGCCGAACTCCAGGCTGGCAGCGTGACCGCGCCGGGGATGTTCTCATGACTGGCAAACAGCAGGCCAAAATGACTGCCATGCTCGGCGGTGAGGCTCCACGCTGTGCGAACGGCCAACGGATCAGCGAGTGCCATGCCCTGCCATTTCAAAAACGGCGGGGTCACGGCAGGAGTGACCTGAAAACTCGGTGCGGGGGCATTGCCAAGACCGAAGGGCGGCAGAATGCCCCCGCGTTTGAGCCCCACATTGGCCGTCGTGGTGCCTGCCGGAAACAATGGCAGCAGCGAGCCATTGGCCGCCGTCAGCACATTGCCAAGGGGCCCCAGTGCGGTGACCCGTGGCTGCACATAAAGGTAGAGCGCCTCGGCGGAACCCGGCGTCAGCAGGCCGGCAATCGCCGCACGATTGATCGGCGGCATCACCATGCTCGTGAAGCCAGGGAAGCCACCAATTTTGGTCGCCATGGGAGTGATCAACACGGGCGCGGCTTTGTGCGGCAGGACGGCAAACAGATCGACCCGCCAGGAGGTGATGCCGGAAATGTTGCCGCCCACATTCCAGTTCACCGTCACTGCATCACCATCACACACAATGGGCGTGGCCGGGGCGATGCGGACACCGCTGATCAGCGGCACAGCGGGAGGCGGCAGCGGAAAGAGCAACTGCGCCAGCGCATTGAGCAGCGGAAACAGCCCCCCTCCACCCGGAGGAGGCAGACCGCCTGGCAAAATAGTGCGCACCGGCGGCAGCAGCGGGGGCGGAGGCAGAGGAGGAATGGGCGGGACATTCACCAGCGGCGGCACGGGCGGCGGTTCGGGCGGCAGTGCGACCGGGGCTCCCCCTGCGAGCTTCATGCCTGATTTCCACACCGGCACTTCCACTGCGGTGGCCGTGGGGCGCATGAGATCACCAGCTTCATTAAAATAGGCCGCAGGTGTCAGCCAGAGCGCGGGCAGCGTCTTCTGATCATCCGGCTGCTTGTCACTGTCATAGATGACCTGGCCATCGGCCTCGATCTTCACACTCTGCAGTTGCGCACGGTCAGGGATTTTGTTCGTCGGCCCGCCGCTACCAATGATGCCCACGCCCGGTGCGCTCAGGACCTCCTTCGTCAGCGGATTCATCGCCAGCTCGAACGCCGCCAGGTCAAAGAGCTGCGGCTCATTGGCATCGCGCAAGGGATCCATCTCCGACGACAGCAGGAACTTCCGCGCACCGGCCACGAGATAGACCGGATTGCGCGTGCCCTGCTGCGGCCCCTTGCCGCCGGTGAGCGTGATGCGCAGGTTTTCCACCTTGGTGCCCGCCGACTGTGCAGGATTCCATGCCTCACTGCTTTCTTCAAACCACGGCACCGCCCCCACGACGCGCCCGCTCAGCGCGCGGACCAGCGCATGCTCCGTCTTCAGCTCCGCCTTCTGATCGTCGGTCAGATTCGTCGCATTCGTTTTGGCCTCGTACTCCGGCAGCAACTGCATGAGGCTGGCGCGGCTCGAAGCCAGTTTTTCCTGCGCCCGCGCATCCACCTGGCCGTTCGCGGCAAAGAGTTTGCCGTTCACCTCGATGCGATAACCCGCCAGCACCCAGTCGCTGCGCCCCTGCGAAGCAAAGCCGATGCGCTGCAAATCGCCACACTTGACCTCCGCCAGCAGTTGCTGCGACGTGCGCAGCGCATCGAGTCCGGCATCATCGCCTTTCGCGGAAAATTCAAAGGTCGCCATCTGCCCCGGCTGGATCGCATCCGCCATGCCTGCCAAGGATGACTTGTGCGGAAACGCCGCAAAGGACGGCTCGCGTCTCACACCGCCGAGCGGGTATAGACGCAGCGGAAAGCCGAGGCCCAGATGCACATCCACCGGCTCGCTCAATGCCGCCCCCCCGGTGCCGATGCCCAGCGTAATCTTGATCGACTCCACCGGCTCATCCGGCGGCAATGAGCCTTTTTCAAACGGCGCGCGAGGCAGCCCCTCATCCTTCACCGGGACATCCACTTCCTCGCCTGAATCTGTATCAGCGGTCGGCTGCGCTGGTGCTGTCAGCTTCGCCAGCAACGACGGATCCACCTTCGTCACATACAAGGCCCCGGCCCCAAGCGCTCCGCCGAGGAGCAGGCCCATGAATAGCTTGCCCCATCCTGAGGGAGGCCTGGGAGAAGAGGATGAATCGTCAGGGGAACCGTCGCGCATGGCATTTTCGGGGTTTGAGTCGGCCTGATCCATACAGACAAAACCTGCATGGGATTGGTTCGATATTACCGCCCGGTCTGGCGTTGGTGCAATCCCAATCTCAGGCCAGAGCACCCGGCATCTCAAAACTCCCAATGCAGCCGGGCGGCGAAGATGTGCATCGGGCCACGGTCGCCGTTGTAGGCCGGGTTCATCGCAAACTGGTAGTCAAAGGCGAGATGCAGCCACGAGGACATCGCGATGTCATAGTAGGTCTCGATGATTTTTTCGGCCCCGTAGGACTGCGTGCCATCACCCACCAGGATGCCGTTGCCGCCCTGCTGATGGTAGGCGCTGTGAACGCTTGAGATGCTATTGACGATGCAGACCAGCGCAAGTGTGTCGTTGGGACGCTGCCAGGCTTTTTCGCCATCATATAAATTGAGTCCAGACTCATTTTACATGATGGATTGGATGCAACGCTCAGGACGGCAGGCAGCTCTTCACCACGGCCATGCTGGCGGCAAACTTGGCCATCACAACCTGGCGCGCTTTCTCCGCCTTCGCTTTGGCTCCGGCGGGGTCTTTCGCCATGGCGAGCACGGTGGCGGCGACGCGCTGGAGTTCATCCTCCTGATCGAGATCAAACAGCCAGTCGTTCAGGCCGATGTCACGCCACATGTAGCCCTTGCTGGTCTGCTCGGCCCAACGGCAGACGATGGCGGGAATGCCATTGCCGATGCACATGATGGGGCTGTGCATCTCGTGCCCAAACAGACCCGCACTGCGGCGGTAGGTGCTGAGTGCCTCATCGGTGAGCCAGTAGTTTTCACGCCAGACCACCCGGGACTTCACGTCCTCCGGCAGCTTGTCGTAGAGCATCTCCTTGCTGATCTTCATCTGCGTCTTGTCCTCCGGACAGAGCAGGATTTTGAGATCGGTGTTTTTGATCACGCTTACGATTGCATCCAGCAGCGGTTTGCCGTCGTGGTCTTTCATCGCCTCATTGCGGGCATGCTTTTTCTCATCCAGCGCCGCCTTCTTTTCGGGCAGGGTCCAGTAGGGCGTGTTGCGCAGCCGTGGGATGCAGCAGAGGAATTTTCCTTCTCCGAGATTGTTGGCCTTGAGAAAGGCCTCGGCCTTCGCGTCGTCCTTCAAATCGACCGCAAAGGCGCCATCGGGGCCGAACTCCAGGCGCGGGCAGGTGCAGCCCATCTTCTTTGCCAGCTCCAGCGACACCGAGTCTCGGAAATAGACAAACTTCGCGCCGCTGAGCACGTCGATCGTTTGCACCGGCTTGACGGACTTGTCCTTGATAGTCTTCGGATTCTGCTGGCCGGAGAAGGTGATGCCATACACGCCGTAGGGCTTGCCCGTGGCCTGGCTCCATTTCACCACATCCGCCTGGGCGACCAGTGAGGGGCCGGAGCCGTGCAGCAGGAAGTCGCACTCTTCGAAAGCCTTCTTCACGCCCTCGCCGCGAATGACCTGCACCTTGGGAAAACGCGCTGCGAGCATTTCGCCCACGCCGTTGTCCAGATTGCTCGGCCACAGCCGCACTTCCACCTCCGGCAGATGTTTCTCCAGCAGCGCCAGAACGCCCGGCGTGTGCGCGATGTCGCCGATGTTCACGGTCTGCCATGAGGAGCGCAGGATGAGGCGCTTCGGCCTCTCTGCAGCGATGGCGGAGATGAGTGGCAGTGCGGCGGCGGTGTGGATGAAGTGGCGGCGGTTCATGGATGACTTGTTTTAACGCAGAGCACGGCAGGCATGCAACTCCTCAAAAAAGGCGCACTTCTCCCCATTGCATGCGTCCGCATACAGCAGTCCAGTCCTCCATGAACTGCAACCCCCTCTCCAATCTGCTCTGCGTCCTCGCTCTCGCATCCTGCGCCACGCCGACCGATCCGGAAACCAAGCCGATGGGTGAGAATGTGCTGAGTCAGGACGCGATCCACGCCGCGAAGACTGGTCCCGTCGATTTCGCGGCGCATGTGAAGCCAGTGCTGGAGGCGAAATGCGTGATGTGCCACAACCGCAAGGCGCTGCCGGGCCGCATGAGTCTCGAAAACCGCCAGGAGGCCATGCGCACGGGTGCGCTCGGTGCTTACATCGTGCCGGGACATCCAGAGCAGAGCCTGCTGGTGGCGAATGTGAAGACCGCGCATCAAAAGGTCAGCGTCATGCCGGCTGTGGGTGAGCGTTTGACGACGGATGAGTATGCGATCCTGACGAAGTGGGTGAAGGAGGGCGCGCCATGGCCTGCGGGCAAGGCGGGGGTGCTGGAGATCATTCGGTGAAAGTGGAGTGGCTAAACGGGTGCCTTGGAAAAATAATGCGCCGGTATCAGCGGCTCATCGTCACGCAGCCTGAGGTCAGGGTACACCTCGTCCAGTTCGCCCAGTTCATATCGTGCGAGTCCTGAGACGTGGGCCATGCATTGGCTCATGTCTCCCATGGAACGAAAGCGCCCATCCGGGTGGAGCGCCGCCCATGCAACTCCATGGGCGATCAGGATTCCTACACATGCACCCGTGTCAGCATCCCAGAGACGGACGGTGCCGTCAGTGCTGGATGAGAGGAGCAGCAATGGCGCTTTTGGAGAAGCCCTCCAGAATGCCACGCTCCAGACCACGTCTGCATGCCCTTCCAGCGTGCGCAGACTCTTGCCGCTGGCCGCATCCCACAGCCGCAGCGTGGTGTCATCCGACCCGCTGGCGATGCGGCTGCCATCCGGGCTGAAGGCCACGCTCCTGACATAGCCAG
>Ga0114968_10004784_pt1 | contig 10069 bp, 5 predicted proteins | sample M_130807_EF_Meta_FD_87020 | JGI IMG/M metagenome (GOLD analysis project Ga0114968, IMG submission 87020) | Freshwater microbial communities from Lake Montjoie, Canada to study carbon cycling - M_130807_EF_MetaG | ecosystem: Environmental > Aquatic > Freshwater > Lake | place: Lake Montjoie... | reverse complement strand
GAGTGAAGGCCGTTCCGGCCTGAGATCATCGGTGTATTGAAGCGTGGCTTGACCCTTTTCTTTGGTTACTTTCTTTTGGGTCAGCGCAGCGATTCAAAAGAAAGTCACGCCTAGCGGCGAGCGAGTTTTTAAATCAGACTCTGAACTATCAACCGAATCGAACTAAACTTAGCCACTTTTGTCACTGTAGCCAAAATGACATCTGCCTCACTTTCTGTGATGGCTAAGCTGGGAGCAATTCGTACCGTATCCGGATTATTTAATGTAAATGCAACCAAGACGGAATTCTCTTGCTTCAAACAGCATGACGCGAATAACGCGGCGGTGTAGTGTTTAATGAAGGGGAGCTGTAGTAACAACGTTTGTTTTAACTCTATTCCAATCAACAGCCCTTCGCCTCTTACCTCTTTAATGATGCCTTTTCCTTCCAAAGTCTTTAATGCAGTCATAAACTTTTCGCCAATTTTTTTTGCGTTCTGATCCAGCTGTTGGGCTCGGGCATCTTCTAATGCGTTTTGGCTGATCGCACTGGAGAGGTTGTTAGCGTAGTACTCTTTAATGCTGGACGTATAATTTGCATTGGTTTTTTCCGCGTCGATAAGCACGTGTTCTTTAAATAAAACGGCACCAATAGGGCACACCATATCGGATAACCCTTTTCCAATGGTTACAATGTCCGGCTGTGCGATTTTTCCCTCATAGTTTAAAAACTTTCCAGTTCTAAATAATCCTGTTTGGATTTCATCCACTCCAACCAAATATCCTTTTTCTTTTTTGTTCGCATCGATGGCTTGAAGTAGCGCTGTCGGAATCGGTTTAATGCCTGCTTCGCCCTGGATCATCTCAAACCAAACGAGGGCAACGGTGCTGGATTCTACGGCTTTTTGAAATTGTTCAACGGCATCTGGTGCGCTTGGGTCGATACATAGTGTATGTGCATAAAGCGGTGAAAACGGTTTGATGTATTTTGTCTTTGTTGTTCCGATTAACGACAACAATGTTTTGCCCGAAAACCCATTTTTAAACGTGATAATGGTTTTCTTTTTGGGGTTGGCCATTAAGGCGGTGGTTAGTGCAATTTCTACAGCCGAAGCCCCACTGACTGATGGGATGACATCATCAAATCCGGATAATGTTAGCAGTAGTTGTTTTAAACTTTTCCAATGGTTTTTTTGCGTATTAAAGTGGCGCAAGAGGGTTGGGATATCGCTGGGATTATGGCCGCGGAGGCTGCTTGCAAAACTGCCTAAGGCATCAATGGTTGTGACGGTGTTTTTGTCTTTTTGCCATTTTAAGATGCTGCCGCCCGCATACGAAATGGTTTTGGCCATGCCCATCATTTTTAATAAGACAACCAGTTTGGGGTTAATGTAGTTGTAATACAGTTTGTAGACTTCTTTTTCCGTCAGTGAGTGATAATGCCGTTCCGTTTGAGGGATTTGTAACGTGTTAAAAAGGGATTCGCATAACAATGTGGTTACCGCAGCATTTCCACCGAATGTGGAGGTATGCAGCAAACAATTGTCCAAGGTGTTCCAAACGGAGTATAACGATTCTGTTGCCGAAAATCCGCCGCAGGGAAGCTGGTTTTCTATGGCGTTTTCGCCAAAAATTACGCCGTCAACTTTTAATGGGAGTTTTGGTAGGAATTGTAAGTTCATTTTGGAGATATCAAAGACAAGATTGGTATTGGATCTGGAAGCGAGCTTGGAATATTGAATCATTTCATATTCAGACAGCAGCGGCGATACCGTTAAAATGACGGCGGATACCGCAGGGTTTTGAATGGCGGTGCTAATTTCGCTTACTTGCCCTAACCATAAGATCTGAGGGCGTAGGTTGTGCTCGGGTGTGATAGAGGGCGATAGCGCCGCTTGCAATGTGGAATCCGGGTCAAAAATAGCAATATGTGTTTTTTCCCGTTTTTGCTTTTGAGCATTGTGCCGCAGCAGCTTGATCATTCCATCTACCGCTTCGAGATGGGAATTGGCAAAAAATGTTTTATACGTTTGTAAGTTTTCAGCCAAATTATTGATCAGTTGGTTTATTAATTCAGCCGCCCGAGCTGTTGATTTATGCATAAACGACTGAGTAAGAATGGGCTGATGGGCTGTAACAATACTGTGCAATGTGGCAGTGGTTTGCGGTGAGGGCGTTAAAAATACATTCTTTTTAGGGAAATTGTAGGCGGTTCCTTTCAGATAATTCAGCATTAATTCTTTGTTGATACTAGGGCAAAACATATGCTGAAGCGCTTCGCTGGTATGCGAGGTATCGCAGCGTTGATTGTCCTGTAGGCAGATTTTGCTGATGCTAAATCCAGGTTGCTTTAGTAAGGGTAGATAGAGCGTAAACGGATGGTCTGGAAGCGGATGTTTAATGGCGTAGGATATCCAATCTTTTTCCGGAATTTCTTGGATTTTTGGCATGATTTTGATTAACGCTCTAACCATTTGTGACCATGAAATGGGGTTGGGGTTAACGATGTGGTAAATGGCTTCCTTTTTCTCACGTTGAGAGAGTTCTGTAATCGCTTTTGCGGCGTAGTTAATGGGGGTCATGTCTACGGTAATCGATAATCTTGGGATGTGCTGGATTTTGATGCAGTAGTCGACAAAATTGGTTAAAAAATCTTTTCGGTTATACATTCCCGTTTCGCTGTCTCCGGTGATGGAGCCTAGGCGGTAGGTGGTTACTGGAATACCGCGTCCTTGTGCAATTTCTACAATTTTTTCGGCAACCCATTTGCTTTGGGAATAACCTAATGTAAGTCCTTTGTAGGTTGTAGGGAGGGGTGCTTCTTTAAACTGATTTTCGTGTTGGGTTTGCTCGCTGAATAAAACGGAGTAGGTGGATAAGTAGGTTATTGGAATAGGGTTTTTAAAGCAGCTAAGCTCTAAAATCGTTTGAATGCCGTTTACATTCGTACTTTTTAATAAGTAGTAGGGCAATATGAAGTTTACTAAAGCGCCGCAATGGTAGATATGGTTAACGGTAGTGGCTAAGTTTTCAAATTCTTTTGCTGAAAGCCCCAATTGTTTTTTACTAAGATCGCCGATAACAGGGATAATTCTGTTTTCAAATGCAGGTTCCCAAAGTCCGTATGTTTGTAAGGATAGTTTGATTTTTGCTTTTCCTGCGGCACTATCTTTTGCACGGATAAGGCAATAGGCGTCCGCCGATGTTGAGGCTAATAGCTGGTGTAAAATATGGGTTCCTACAAATCCTGCTGCGCCAGTAATAAAGACATGTTGTAGAGCAGTGGGGTGGATTGGTTTTTGTTTCGGGAAAATAGTTGGATCGAGGTAAACGTCCTCTTCTAATGAGGTTTTTTGTAAGTTAAGAACCGGTTTTGCTAAGGATGTTTCGCGTGCTTCATCAACAAATGTTTCGATTTCTTTTTCAGGACTTTTTCGTGAAAAATAGGTCATATCAATCTCCCCTCTTGCCCCGTGATATGGGCTATTTGTCAGTATAGCCCTTAATAGCAAAAAACCCTAAAAAATTAAGAAAAAAAACGATTTTTCTATCTTTTATACCGCTTTTATTACTAAAAACGTAATATCATCCACATATGCTTTTTGTGTAAAGGTGTTGATATCTTCCAGGAATTTTTCTTGAACTACTTCTGCTTCAAGGTGGGCATGTTCCGAAAGAAATGCCGTTAATCTTTCTTCACCATACTGTTCTGCTTTGGGATTCCCGTTTTTGAAGGCTTCGGTGATTCCGTCTGTGCAGAGGAATAGGACATCGTTGGTTTCTAAAGAAAACGACTCATTAATAAAAAGTTCTTTTTCCAAGTCGGGGACAAACCCAATTCCGAATGGAAAATGATCGATACGGTGTGTTTCGACTGTTTTAGTTGCCGCGCGGTAGATGTAAATGCCATCGTGGCTGCCGTTCATTAAGAATGTTCGACTGTCCTTTGTGGAAAGTGTGACTAAGGTCATGGGGCGCGATTCGGATGTGCGCTCGAAGTTTTTGCACAGGATGATGTTTGCCAGGTAGTTGAGATCGCCAGGGGTAAGGCTGTCGTGGCTTTGTAATAACGTTGTTACGATCGATTGGACCATGAACATTACAAGGCCCGAGGCAACGCCATGGCCGGCAACGTCGCCGAGGATAATCCAGGAGGTGTCGTTGTTATGGTAGACATCGTAATAATCTCCGCCTACTTCCTCAGCTGGTGCAATAAAACAGGCCAGTTCAAGTTGGGGTAGGGTAGGTTTTTTGGGAAGGATGTCGGTTTGGATGCGTTGGGCAACGTCCATTTCCGCTGCAACACGGGTTTTGTGGATACGCAATAAATGGCCTGGGATTTGTGCCGCTAGGGATGTGAACAGGTCGTAGTCGTCGGCATTAAAGGCTTCTTCGGATAGTTTTTTGCCAAGTAGGATGATGCTAAGGAGCTGGTTATCCGGTGTGTACGTTGCGATGGTTGCGAAGATATTTTGTTTAAGCAAGGGTTGAGCGATTTGTGGGTCTAATTCTTTTGTGAATAGAACGGGGTTTTCCGGGGAGTGCAGGGTGAAGATGGGGGTGTGAATAATATCAAAACCCGGTAGCTCGGAGGTTGTGTTTTTAGAGTGGGCGATAAGGTGTGAAGAAATGTCTTTTCGGTTTTCGAATTCTTGAGGGAGAAAGATATGTGTGGTTGAGACTTCGATATCGTCTAGGAAGTCTTTTTGGATGACAGTTACAAAATCTGATACGGACGCGATAGTTTGTAGTTCGGATGTGATTTTTAGGAGGGTTTGGCGGTAATTGTATTTGCCTTTTACGAATAGTTTTTGGGATGTGGTGATCATTGCTGTTTTGAGTTTGTCGAAGGTTAGGCCTGTTAGAATTAGGAATGAACAAGAAAAAATAGTAAAACTTATTGTCAGTTTTAAATCTATATAATGAAGATATATACCTTTTAAAAAAAGGTATAAAGTACAGTATAAAATTGAAGTTAGTGTTATTGCTAAAGTTCTTCCAATAATAACTTTAATATCTAATAGCTCTTGTTTAGTAATCGTATAAGCAAACGAAAGTGATAGGAATGTTGAGCCGGAATATCCTAATGCCAAAAGATTGTTAAAATTTAATATGGGGAGTAATAAATTAAAAATGGCTCCAAGTATAAATAGACCGCTAACCCCAGTAAATAAAACTATTGCTTGAGATTTTAATTTTGCAGATGTTTTGGACATTTCAAAGAGGTTAATAATAATAGATATGAATAGAATGCAAATAAATATTGCATAAAAAATATAACCCAAAGTATCAGAGTAAATTAGCTGATTATGAACTATAGATAAAACAGTAATTTTGTTTGAAAAAATAAAAATAGAAAAAACTATGCAAATTATTAAAAATAAGTAATTTAAAAATGTTTTTTTTGACTTTAAAAAAAGTGTTGTGAAAATAAAAATTGCAAATGTGAAAAAAAGTGCGGAAATATGTTGGATTTGAGATAAGAGATTGATTTTTTTTAAAACAAAATTAGGATGTAAAGTGATAGCGTATGCAGTTAAATTCCAAAATGAAACACCTAAGTTAATTAAAAAAAACCATAATGAAAGCCTGGTTTGCGATTTAAGGTAGGTTGCAATGCCTAATATTAATAAAAAAATACTATTAAAAAGTAAAAAATGGATTAACATTTCTTTTTATAAAAAATGTAATATTGGCGCCGCATTCTTGGCTAAAAGAAAGTATGGACATGCTACGAGCGCGCATCCCATAAATCCTTCTGGAATAGCGGAAGAGGTAGTTCCTACAAATATTTGAGAGTAGGTTACATTTTGCGCTTGCCCAATTGCTAGAATACTTCTACATATTTTTTCTTCTAGAAATAGAGGGGATATGTTTTCTGGTAAAAATCCAATATCTTCCATAAGTAAAATAGCAGCTTTTGATCGATCTTTTGGTATACCTATAGCTATTCCTGCATAAATTTGACAGGGGCCTTTTTCAATAAGATATTTTGTCGCGCAGGGGACATGTGATCCTGGCATAAAAGGAAAAAGGGGCGATTTTGGAGTTCCTGTAATTTTTGAAAATGATTTAACAAGTGTATTTGCATCAAAAATAGGCATAGAAAGCTTTTGTGCTAATTCTGGTATTAGAACATTGGGAATATCCGGCAACATGGCATCTAATCCAATAACCTTACCTTGTGGCCCACAAAATGATGAAACGGTTATCATATTAATTTGCCCAAGATTTGCCGCTTTGACTTCTGCTAAATCAAACGCTTGGATACGGTCTAGATTGCTTGATCCAGAATGGGAAAATAATATCGGAACTTGTGCAGTGGAGTAGTTAACTCCTAAAAAATAATGATGATTGTAATTTCTTTGGGGGAAATATCCTTCATTATAGCTATCAAATTGACTTAAATAATGGTTTAAATTTTGCATAGGTAGTTCCTTTTATTTTTTTGCAGCTCTTTTGAATAGGTACGTATAGTTTCTGGAAAAAGTTTGTAAGCTGATTCTATGAAAGCTCTCGTTGAACCTTGAAAAAGTACAAGATCATTGTTGAGGTAAAAATGGAATGGAACCCATTGAATACTAATTCCCCAGTTAAATGCTTGGCTTGAGGTATTTGTCCAAAACAACATTGCAGGAGTCTTGTAATTGTGAGCGTACTTTATTGCCGGGTAACAAAGATACGGGGAAAGTAGTTTTGAGTATAAGCTTTTTTCATTATGAGGTGCGATTCCAATTTCTTGTATTACTAAAACAGATTCAGCATTCAAAATATTTTGATAAAAATGTTTAGTTCTATTTACTGATTCTTTTTTTTTATTTGATGGTAATGAATATGGGAAATCTTTAGTATTGATATTAGAAATGGATTTTAGTTTGCATACGATAAATCCAACAATTGTATGGTTGTGATACAACACGCCTATAATTGGGATGCCGTCTTCTGGAGAAGAGATTTTCTTTAGGCTTTTTATTGCAGAAGAAAGTGTCCAATTTTCTTTCCATGAATTGTTAAAAATTGTACAAAAACAAGAGGCAAGCTCTTCTTGCTGTTTGTTTTCAAGATCGGAGATAGATTGATTGAAATAGAATTTTATTTGGTATGGGGATAACGAATAAATTGTTTTTAAAGAACTCGTTAAGTTGGTATCAATCGATTTATTAACTTCAGATAAAAAATTATTCTTTTCAGGTTCTATATAGGTCTGGGTAAGAGGTAGGAAATGAGAGTTTAGAGGATGCTTATTTGAAGCGTTTCCTATATTGTTTTTTAATACATCATTTGCAGCAATATTTTCTACCATATGCTTAGTGTTAAAGGGGAAAAATGTTGGATAAAACTATTTCAGCATAACACGCAAAAATTGGTTTTCAATGAATGCTTCAGTAAAGGTTTGGATGTGAAGAAGTATCTTTTAGGATGTTTGCCTTTTCTCGATAATTTTTACTTTCTGAAACTCTATCGCAATTAGGCTTAGATCATCCGAATCTATATCATTTGGATTTCGAAACTCATTCCATTTATTAACTAAATAGGCAGTGAGAGATGCCCTTCCAATTGCTTTTTCATGATAACTTTGCAAAGCATTTTGTACTCTTTTTAGTCCGAAAAACTCTGACTTACTATTTTTTGCTTCAGTTAGACCATCTGAAAATATTAATAAAATATCATTATCTTTCAGCTGAATGTTTTCTTCATCAAATGTTGTATCTAGTGTCATTCCTAATGGAGGGCCCCCTGCGTTTAGATCTTTAAATTTTGATTGTGAAAAATGCAGTCCAAATTCGCTGCCTCCATTACAATATACAAATGTATTAGTTATTGGATTTAGAACTCCATAAAAAATAGTTAGGCTGTCATAAAGAGGGTTTTGATAAATTGCTATATTGAGTTTAGCGATAACTTCCTTTGGGTTGTCATCTTCAGTAATTAAAGCCTCTTCAATTCTTTTGAAATTGGCAGTCATTACTGCTGCTTGTATTCCTTTTCCAACAGCATCTGCTAATAAAACTCCAATGGTTCCATTAGAAAATGGAAGAATTGAAAAATAATCGCCGCTTAATTTTTGTGCAGCAATACTAGCTGTTTCAAAATGATAGTTTTGAATTTTTGGGGTTGATTGAGGCAATATCCTACTTTGAATTGATTGAGCTAGTTTAATGTCTTGATCTATTTTTTTCTTTTCACGGATTTCACTTTCTTGAGATGAGATTTTTGACTGAAGGTAAGAATTGTAATGAGTAAGTTTTCCAGCATGTTGTTCTAATTTTCTGATGCCTTCAAAAAGCGCCACAATTTGATTGGTGATTGCTGAGAGTAAAAATAAATCGGATTCACTAAAAGAATCTCCGTTTAGTTTCGGACTAAAAATAAAGATTCCGAGTAATTCATTTTTGCTGTGGACAGGTAAAATGAGCGCGGCATTATCAAAATGAAAGAGTTTCAGGGAATCTTTGATTAGTTGGGGGAGTTCTAAAAATGAAGTTGGGATGTCATGGTTTTGAAAGAAAACTGGTAACGGATGTGACTTTAGAATTATGTCATTTTCTTCTTTGTCAGAGAGGCGACTTTGAATTGAAAATTCAGAATTAGAATTAGGGACAAGGATGTGAACATTTTGAAGCTCCATTTTATCAAAACATTCATTGGCAATTAATGTTAAAACTGCAGGTAAATCTAATGCTTCCGGGAGTTTTTCGGAAATGCTGTGAAGAATTTCATCTGTACTATAGTAACCTTTTAAAAATAGTTTTTGAGAAGTTGTAATAAGCTTAATTTTTAGTGTTTCGAAAGTAAGCCCGGAAATAATGAAATAGATACATGATAAGGAGAGAAAAAGAAGATCGATTTTGTTTGAAATATGGTTATGATAATACATGATTAAAAAACAGTACGTTCCTACATATAATAAAGATGTGATTACAATAGACAGTGTTTTAGGAATAATGACGGTTACGTTCAGTAGATGTTTTTTTGTGAAAGAATAGGCAATAACTCCTGTATAGCCTGTAAGTAGTAAGTTATCAATTCGGATATGTTTTCCGGTGAGGATCATAACAACATAAATGATTGCTGCTAAGACAATTAATATTGTTCCAAAGATAAAATATTTTAATTGTTCTTTTGTTTGTCCTGTACTCTTTTTTAATTGTAAAAAAACTTGAATAACTCCCCATATTGCTGCACTTACTAAGTAAAACATAAATAAGTTGTAGAAAATATCTCTCTCTATAATTAGTTGGTGTGTTTGCGATAGGGTGAGTGATTTGAAAAAATGAAAATTGGCTAAGAGCGTGCCTTGAAAAAATATACCTAGCATATAATGTGTAAAAAGCACTGGTTTTCTAAGAGGTTTTTTTATAAATAAACTAATGAAATGGATATAAAAAACTGGAGAAAATATAGCCACAACATTGGCAACTTTATACCAAAATAAAGGTGTTAGATAATGAATTAAAGGCGTTCCGAAAAAGAAATCGCCAAATATTCCAAAAACGCCCGTTAGTATAAATAGTGCAAAGATCTGATTGATTTTCTCTTTTCGGTTTGCTAAGAAAACAAAAAGGCAAAGAGCTGCTGAGGCTAGAAAGGACACAATAGATATTGCGATATTAATACTCATTTTAGACACCTAATTGTAATCAATGTTGTATCATCGGTATTTTTATGAGTTTTATCTCTAAACTCTGCCCAGCTTTCTGTAATGGTTTCAATGAGTGAAGTAGCGTGCTCATCGTTTTTAAAGTGTTCAACAATTTCTTGGATTCTCTGAACATCAAAGCTTTCACCTTCGGTGTTTTTTCCTTCATTTAATCCGTCTGTATAGAGTAAGAGAATATCATCCTGTTTTAGATGAATAGTGTCTTCTTCATAAATACTGTCACAATCTGCTCCGAGTGGGTTTCCCCCTGTATTAAGGTTTTTAAATGTATTGGAATAATACAGACCATCTTCATGTCCTGCGTTGCAATAGATAAAGGTGTTTTTAGTAGGATCTAAAATGCCATAAATAAGTGGGAGATATTGTTCATGTAGATTATTAGCGCACATGACTTCATTTAGTTTGGATATGGTTTCTTTGGGGCTATTT
>Ga0114968_10004776_pt1 | contig 10075 bp, 6 predicted proteins | sample M_130807_EF_Meta_FD_87020 | JGI IMG/M metagenome (GOLD analysis project Ga0114968, IMG submission 87020) | Freshwater microbial communities from Lake Montjoie, Canada to study carbon cycling - M_130807_EF_MetaG | ecosystem: Environmental > Aquatic > Freshwater > Lake | place: Lake Montjoie... | reverse complement strand
TTTCATGAGCGTTTCCGACCTGCCGGCCCTCAATGCCGGCCTCAATGCTATTTCCACCCTCCTCCTCCTGGCCGGATTTATTTTTTTCAAATCCGAGAACAAAATTGCCCACCGCAACTGCATGGTCGGTGCTTTCTCCGTCTCCTGTGTCTTCCTGATCACCTATGTGCTGCACAAGATTTTGGTCAAAGGGGTCCACACGCCATTCGGTGGCGAAGGCTTCTGGAAAACCTTCTACTACGGGATGCTCATCTCCCACATCATTCTGGCTATCGTCATCGTCCCGCTGATCTTAGTAACCATGACGCATGCCATCAAAGGCCGCTTTGAAAAGCACCGCGCCTGGGCACGATGGACATTCCCCCTCTGGTTCTATGTCTCCGTCACCGGCGTTCTTGTTTACTTCATGCTCTACCAGTGGTTCCCTAAAGTTGCTTGATTCGCCACCGCCTTGGTTCAAGACCACCCCGCCTCACAAGGGTCTTAAAACTTAATTCTTAAAACTTAAAACTTCCCAAAATGAGCACCACCGCCACTTCCCGCCGCCCGATGGGCCTCGAACACCCAGCTGTCCTTGACGCCTTCGCCCACGACAAACGCCGCGATACCCTCGTCTTGGCCATGTATGAAACCCGTCCGTGGAGCGGCGAGGAAGCGCACATCCTGCAGCTTCAGGAAAAACTCAACGCTTACGCCTCTTTCATCCTCGACGGCGAAATGGGCGAGTCATTCCCCCAGTTCGTAGGCAAACCCATCGAAATCCAACTCCGCACCCAGCATCAACCCGATCCCCTCACGCTCGGATTCCTCAACCAAGCCAAGGACCAGCTTTCACTCCAACAAATCACCATCGAAACTATCCGCATCGATTCCTCTGAGGAATTTGAACCTGCCCTGGTCGCCCCATCTCACTCCTGCGGCTGTGGCCACGGCGGCTGCGGCTCGTAAGGCCTGCTCAGGTTTGCACTATTCGAATGTGGCGCATGCGTCTCTCGCCTGCGGATCCCGGGACAAGAGCTCTTTACGGAGTAGGGAGGCCTTTATTTTTTTACAAATCACGTGAGCGGATTCTTGCAATACCCTGACCAGAGGGAATGCGTCAGCCGAGTGTTTCGTAAAGATCTTTGGTTTGCTTGGCGATTGAGGCCCAGGAGAAGGTGTCGATGGCGCGCTGGCGTCCGGCGTTGCCGAAGCCTTTTTGCTTGGCTGGGTCGGCCATGATTTCGTTGATACGAGAGGCGAGGTCTCGGGAAAAACTTTCGGGGTTCACTGGTTCAAACGGGCTTTCCCTCATTTGCTCGACGGGGATGAGATAGCCGGTTTCGCCGTGGACGACGACTTCGGGGATGCCGCCGACGGCACTGGCCACGACGGCGCGTCCGCAGGCCATGGCTTCGAGATTGATGATGCCGAAGGGTTCGTAGATGGAGGGGCAGACGAAAACTCCGGCGTGGCTGTAGAGTTCGATCTTGGATTTGTTATCGAGCATCTCGTCGATCCAGATGATGCCGTCGCGCTGGCTTTGGGCTTGGGTGACGGCGGCTTTCATTTCGGCTGCGATCTCTGGTGTATCGGGCGCACCGGCACAAAGGACGATTTGGAAGCCGGGGTCGAGGTGCTTGATAGCGTTGACGAGGTGGATGATGCCTTTTTGGCGGGTGATGCGGCCGAGGAAGAGGACGTAGGGTCTAGCGGAGTCGATGCCGAAGCGGTCGAGCACACCGCGGGTTGTGACTGCCTGGTATTCGGCGGGGTCGATGCCGTTATAGATGATGTGGAGGCGGGTGGGGTCTATCTGGAAAAGCTTTTCCACATCGCGGCGGGTGCCTTCGGAGACGGCGATGACGGCGTCGGCCATTTCAAGGGCGGTGCGTTCGAGCCAGCAGGTGAAATCGTAGCCACCGCCGAGTTGCTCGCGTTTCCAAGGGCGGAGTGGCTCGAGCGAGTGGACGGTGATGACGAGGGGAATGCCGTAGTTCAGCTTGGCGAGGATGCCGCCGAAGTGGGCATACCACGTGTGGCAATGCACGACACCGGCGTCGATGTTCGCGGTGTTGAAATCTAAGCAACGCTGGAGTGCACCGAAGACGGATTGGAGTTTTTTGGGAGATGTCCACCCGCCCGCGTCGAGGGCGAAACCTTGTGCGGCGAGTTGACCTGAGGAGGTGTTCTGGTCGCCGAAGCAGCGGACATCCACGGGCATGAGCTTGGCGAGTTCTCGGCTGAGGTATTCGACATGAACGCCGGCGCCACCGTAGATGTGTGGTGGGTATTCGTTTGTGAGGAACAGGGCTTTCATGAAAAGGCGGGCGGGTTTGTTACATCAAACGGCAGGGGATGGAGAATTGGAGCTGGCCCGCGCCGGGCTCGAGCCATGGGGCGTCGATGGCGGTGAGGGAGGCTTTTTTGACCAGCACGGCTGCGGGCTCGGGAGTTCCTAAAAGCTCGCCGATGGCTGTGCTGAAATCGGGTTCGTGACCGACGATTAAGATCGAGTCGCTGGCAGCGTGTGGCGCGAGGTGTGCGAGCAGGGTGGAGGTTTCCATCCCGCAGGCGAGCCAGCTTTCGATGGCGACTTCGCGCCCGAGCGCTCCGGCAACAATCTCTGCCGTCTGCCTGGCGCGGGTCACGGGACTGCTCAGAATGACGGTGGGTTCGAGGCCGTGACCGGCGCAGAATTTTCCCACCTTCGCCGCTTGCTGGAGTCCCTTGGGAGTGAGTTTACGGTCGAAGTCCGACTCGGCCAAATCCTCGGCTTCGGCGTGGCGCAGGAAATAAATAGTCATGGAGGGAAGGTTCCTTTTTACATGCTCATGCCGCCATCCACCGCGAGCACTTGGCCGCTGATGTAGGAGGCTTCGGCACTGGCCAGGAAGCTCACAGCAGCGGCGATGTCATCCGTCGCGCCGAAGCGGGCAACTGGAATCTGTGAAAGGGCGCCTTTACGGACTTCTTCGTTGAGGCCGGAGGTCATATCGGTCTCGATGAAGCCGGGTGCGACGACATTGACCGTGATGCCACGGCTGGCGATTTCGCGGGCTATGCTTTTGGTCATGCCGATGAGGCCGGCTTTACTAGCGGCGTAGTTGGCCTGACCTGCGAGGCCCATCAGTCCGCTGACGGAGCTGATATTGATAATGCGGCCGGAGCGTTGCTTAACCATGGCGCGGAGGACAGCACGTGTGAAGTTGAAGGCGCCTTTGAGATTGGTCTGAAGCACGATATCCCAGTCGTCGCTCGACATGCGCATGGCGAGTGTGTCGCGAGTGATGCCAGCGTTATTCACCAGGATGTCGCAACGGCCGAAGTCGGCGAGGATCTGATCGCCTGCCTTCTGCACGGCCTCGAAGTCCGCGACATCCACCGCGTAGGGCTTGGCTGCACCAGGCGAGAGGGCGTTGATGGCATCCGCCGTGCGTGCAGAGTTCGACTCCGTGCGACTGACGACCGCAATTTTCGCGCCTTCGGCTGCGAGGCGTTTTGCGATGGCTTCGCCGATGCCGCGTCCTGCTCCGGTGACGACGGCCACCTGATTTTCAAATCGTTTTATGCTCATGCTGAAAGGCACAGCAGACCACCGCCGAAGCGGATTGGAAACAAAAATTTCTATCGTCCCGCGACCGTGCGTGAATCGGGCCGGGCGAGGTTTTTTATGACGGTCATGAGATAAACCGGCTCGGGGTGTTTATCCCTGTATTTGGTGATCTCGCGCTTCTCGACAACGCGGAATCCAAATCGCTCGAAGAGCTTGGCGCCGCGCCGGGATTCGAAGGTAACAACTTGGCCAAAGACCTCCTTTTCGCCATGCGCGCGCAGGAAGTCGAAATACTTGTTGGTCATGGCCTGCGTGGTGGCGATTTTTTGCGCCTCGGGGAGGACATTGAAATGGAAATGCGCGGTGCGGCGGGGCGCGGCAGGGACTTCGCGCCAGGAATTTTTAAGAATCCACCGAATGAACCCTCGCGTGGCCTCGTTGTAGCCACGGTAGCGAAGCATTCCGATGCCGAAGAGGCGGAGGTTTTGAAAAAATCCATACCACTGGTGACGCAGCGGACGCCGGGAGCCGAGCAGGTAGCCTTTGACCTCACCGTCCTGCTCGAGCACGAAGGCCGCCTCGGGCTCCACGTCGGTGTAGTAGGCGGTAAGGTAGTCGGCGAAGAGTTCGCGGTCCTCAAAAACCTGATCAATCGGCTTGCCGAGAAAACCAGTCTCGCAACAAAGCCTCCGGACCGCCGCACGGTCGCGGGGCTCGTAATTGCGGATGATGGTATCAGGCTGGAGTGCCACAGCGAAGATGCTATGCGCTCCCCCCGCCTCAGAGAAGGAAATTGACGACTCATGCTGCGGAGGAAATTTTGATAGCTATGCCCTAGTTTTAGTGGTGCGCAGACCTGGCTGATAAAAAGACGAAAGAACTCAGCGGGGCTTGGGTTTTTGGAGGCTTTGGAGAACGACGAAAAAACTGGGGACGAAGACGATAGCGAGACAGGTTGAGGCGAGCATGCCGCTGGCCACGGCGAGGCCGAGGCATTTGCGGGCGCTGGCGCCAGCGCCGCTGGCTAGGAGGAGCGGGAGGACGCCGAGGATGAAGGTGAGCGAGGTCATCATGACGGGGCGGAAGCGAGCGCGGGCGGCTTGGATTGCGGCGTCAGGGATGGATGCGCCTTCGGCATGGCATCTTCTGGCCATTTCCACGACGAGGATGGCATTTTTAGCGGAGAGGGCGATGAGCAGAACGAGGCCGATTTGCACATAGATGTTGTTTGGGACGCCAGTGGCCTTGAGAGCGAGCACGGTGCCCAAGACGGCAAGCGGAACGGCAAGGAGAACGGCGAGCGGGGTAATCCAGCTTTCGTATTGGGCGGCGAGCACGAAATAAACGAGGACTAGGGATAGCGTGAAGACAAGGAGGCTGGCGGACCCGGCGAGTTTTTCCTGATACGACATAGCGGTCCATTCGTAGCGCATACCTGGGGGGAGGATCCGGTCGGCGAGGCGCGCCATGAGCGCCATGGCCTCACCAGAGCTGAAGTTTGCGGCCGCTGCGCCTTGGATACTGGCCGAAGGATATACATTGTAGAGCGAGATCACGGCGGGACCATCGTCACTATTGATCGAGGCCAGGGAACCCAGGGGAACCATTTTTCCCTGTTCGTTGCGAACGGTGTAGGACTTGATGGCTTCGGTTTTCGCACGGTATCCGGTATCGGCTTGCGCAAAGACATCAAAGGTCATTGCAAATTTGACGAATTGGTTGACGTAACTTGATCCGACATAGGTTTCGAGTGCGTCGAAGACATCGGCCGCCTTCACCCCGTAGGCGCGGACTTGTGATCGGTTGAGGTCAAAGGAAAGCTGGGGGACATCGGCGCGGAAGGGCGTGAGGACCATTCGAATGCTCGGAGACTGCAAGGCTTCGCGCACAATCGCATCGCTGGCTTGCTGGAGTTGTGAGTAATTAAATGAGCCGTCCACCGAGTTGATTTGCATTTGAAACCCGCCGGAGAGCCCCAGGCCTTGAATGGGAGGCGGAACGAGGACGAGCGTGTGAGCGGGTAGAATGTCGGCGACAGCGGCGTTAATCGCGTCATACATCGGCAGAAGACCTTCCTTTTTGCCACGCACATCCCAAGGTTTCAGCATGGCGTAAATGATGCCGGCGTTCCCGAGGGCGGCGTTGTTCTCAATAGGCGAGACGCCGCCGATTTGGATGGTATGGGCGACTCCAGGCACGCGTTGGATGGCCTTGGCCAGTTCGGACATGACGGCTTGGGTTCTACCGAGGGATGCGGCGTCGGGCAGTTGAACGATGGCCATGACATAGCCTTGATCCTCGGTGGGAATGAAGCCGGTGGGGGCGCGGGTGAGACCCCAGATGGAAGCCGCTCCCAGAAGCAGGCCGATACAAAAGACGACGCGGCTATGGCGGACGAGCCGACCGATGAGGCCCGCATAGATTTTTTCCAAGCGGTCGTAAATGGCGTTGAATCCGCGAAGGACGAAGTTTTTTCGCTTGGATGGATCAGGCGCGCGGAGCCACAGGGCGCATTGCGTGGGCTTGAGCGTGGCGGCATTGATTCCACTCAAGATGGCAGTGACGGCTATGACCAAGGCAAATTGGCGATACATCTGGCCGGTGATACCTGGCAAGAAGGCGGCTGGCAGGAAAACCGAGATGAGGACAAGCGTGACGCCTACGATGGGCCCGAAAAGATCATCCATCGCTGCGATGGCTGCATTCTTGGGGGTCTTCCCAAGTTCGATGTGCTTCGCCGCACCTTCCACGACGACGATGGCATCATCCACCACGATCCCAATGGCCAGCACGATGGCGAAAAGTGTGAGGGTATTGATGGTGAAACCGAGCGCCGCCATGCCGGCGAAGGCACCGATGATGGTCACTGGGACGGTCGTTGCCGGGACGAGTGTGGCCCGCCAGTCCTGCAGGAAAAGCATGATAACCAGAAGCACAAGCAAACCGGCTTCGAGGATGGTTTTGTAAACTTCCTTCACGGACTCGCTCACAAAAATCGTGGTGTCGAAGGGCACCTCGTAGTGAATGCCGGGCGGAAAGGATTTCGCTAGGTCCTCCATTTTTTTCCGAACCTGAGTGGCGACATCAAGCGAGTTGGAGCCGGGAAGTTGGAAAATGGCAACGCCGCCGGAGGGTTGGCCATCGAATGCAAAAAATTGCCCATACTGCTGCGAGCCAAGTTCCACGCGAGCCACATCACCGAGACGTGTGATCTGTCCGCCGTTCTGGGTGTCGGATTTCACAACGATCTGCTCAAAATCCGAAGCCTCGCTCAGCGGGCCATTGACATTGACCGTGAAGGCGAAGGCTTGTGATTCCGGCGCTGGAGAGCCGCCGATTTGGCCAGCGGTGACATCCGTGCTCTGCGAACGGATGGCTTGGATGACATCGTTCGGCACAAGCGAGCGGTCTTGAAGGGAGGCTGGATTCAACCAAACTCGCATGCTGTAAGGACCAACGCCAAAGACGGTCACCCCGCCCACGCCGGGCACGCGTTCGAGCTCGTTTTCGAGATTAAGGGCTGCAAAATTATTCAGGAAGAGCGCGTCGAATTTTTTATCGGAGGAGGTCAGCGTGATGATTTGCAGGATGGCGGTCGATTTCGTGCGGGTCACGACCCCTTGGCTTTGCACGCTGGCGGGAAGCTGGGCGACGGCGGATGAGACGCGGTTCTGGACAAGAATCTGGGCGGCATTCGGATCAACTCCGATATCGAAAGACACGATGAGGTTGTAGTTTCCCTCGTTGGTGGAAAACGACTGCATGTAGATCATCCCCTCCACGCCGTTCACCGCTTGTTCGATAGGCAGGGCCACCTTTTCGATCATCGTTCGGGCACTGGCGCCGGGATACGATGCCGTGACCTGAATCGTCGGGGGAGTGATCGCGGGGTATTGCGAAACGGGGAGCACCCAAATCGCCACGCCGCCGAGGAGCATCATCACAAGGGCGATGACATTTGAGAGGATCGGGCGCTCGATGAAGAATTTCGACAGCATGGGTGGCTACGCTGTGCTTGTCCCGGGCTTGGCGGTGGAGCGTTCCTGCCAGCGCTGGAGGACCACAAAAAACGAAGGAACAAAAACGACGGCCAGACAGGTTGAGGCCAGCATTCCGCTTGCCACCGTGATGCCCAACGACTGCCGCGATGCGGAGCCTGCGCCGGTCGAAAGAATGAGCGGGAGGACGCCGAGAATGAAGGTGAACGATGTCATAAGAATCGGACGAAATCGCGCCCTGGCAGCCGCGACGGCCGAGTCCAGGATGGAGTCGCCCGCCGCGCGGTGTTGGCGGGCCATCTCAACCACGAGAATGGCATTCTTGGCCGAGAGGGCGATGAGCAGGATGAGCCCGATCTGAACATAGAGATTGTTTGGCAGGCCGGTGATCCACAGAGCGGTTACAGTTCCAAGAACCGCAAGGGGAATGGCAAAGAGGACGGCCAGCGGAAGAATCCAGCTCTCGTATTGGCCGGCGAGGACGAAGTAGACGAGAATCAGGGCCAGAACAAATGCCGCAACAGTCGCCGCGCCAGTGAGTTTTTCCTGATACGAAAGTGCTGTCCACTGGAAGCGCGTGCCCTGCGGCAAGAGGCGTATCGCAATGTCCTCCATGACTCGCAAGGCCTCACCGGAGCTGAATCCTTCGCCGGATGAGCCAAGGATCGCCGCAGAGGGGTAGAGATTGTAGAGAGGGATAGAGGAGGGGCCAAAGCCAGGTGACATGGAGACTAGGGAGCCAAGCGGAACCATCTTCCCGCCGGCGTTGCGAACGGTGTAATTCTTGATCGCCGCTTCGGTCATGCGGGCGGCTGAGTCGCCTTGCGCATAGACATCGAATGTTCGTCCGAATTTCGTGAACTGGTTCACATAGGTTGATCCGAGGAAGGTCTGGAGGGCATCGAAAACATCGCTCACCTGGACCCCATAGGTCACGGCTTCGCGTCGGTTCAGCGTGAGGTTGATCTGCGGAACCCCTGCGCGGAAAGGCGTGAGCACACCCTGCACTTCGTGATGCTTTCGCGCCTCAGCCACGATCGATTCGGTCACGCCTTGCAAGCGGGCATAGTCGAAGGAGCCATTTGTCATTTCGATCTGCATCTGGAAACCCTCGGAAAGCCCTAGGCCCTGAATGGGCGGTGGGAGTAGGACGAGGCAGTTCGCTTCGGGGATGGCATCCACCGCATCCATGATCCCTGCTTTCACCACATGGAAATTCTCAGCGCGGCCGCGTTCGTCGGAAGGTTTCAGCACGGCGTAGATCACGCCCGAGTTGAACAACGAGGCGCTGGCATCGATCGGCGATGAGCCGCTGCCGCCGACCACGATTGTATCCGCCACTCCGGGGACTTTTTGAATGGCTTTGGCGAGAGAATCCATCGCTGCGCGGGAGCGTCCGAGCGAGGAGGCATCGGGCAACTGGACCGCCACCATGACATAGCCTTGGTCCTCCGTAGGCAGGAAGCCCGTGGGTGTTCGGAAAAAACCGGCCAGCGCCAGCATGATGAGGGCGGCTGCGATCAGGGTCATCAGCCCGCTGCGGTGCACCATTCGGCCAATCAAACCGGCATACCAGCGCTCCAGCGGTTCATAAATCGCGTTGAATCCCCGAAAGAAGGCGTTTTTGCGTTTCGAGGGGTCATGTTGCCGCAACCAGAGGGCGCATTGGGTTGGCTTGAGCGTAACTGCATTGATGCCGCTCAGGATGGCTGTGACGGCGATAACGAGTGCGAACTGGCGATACATCTGGCCGACGATGCCGGGCAAAAAGGCGGCTGGCAGGAAAACCGAAATGAGCACGAGAGTGACGCCCACGATCGGACCGAAAAGTTCATTCATCGCGGCAATGGCGGCATCCTTCGGCGACTTGCCGCCTTCAATGTGTTTCGAGGCCCCCTCCACCACCACGATGGCATCATCGACCACGATTCCGATGGCCAGCACGATGGCAAAGAGTGTGAGGGTATTAATGGTAAATCCCATGAGCGCCATGCCGGCAAAGGCTCCTATGATGGTCACCGGAACGGTTGTTGCAGGCACGAGGGTGGCCCTCCAATCCTGCAAAAAAACAACGATGACCAGCAGCACGAGCAGGCCAGCCTCGAGGAGGGTCTTGTAAACCTCCTGCACGGATTCAGCTACGAACTTGGTATTGTCGAGCGGCACGGAGTATTCGAGTCCGGCTGGAAATGTTTTCGAGAGGTCCTCGAGTTTTGCCCTCACCTGCTTTGCCGTATCGAGCGCGTTGCTGCCAGGAAGCTGATAGATGGCGACACCACCTGTCGGGCGGCCGTTGAATTGAGAGAACTGGCCATAGGAAACCGCTCCCAATTCGATGCGGGCCACATCGCGCAATCGCGTGATTTGCCCACCGTTCTCGGTATCCGATTTCACGATGATGTCCTCGAACTCTGCGACCTGATTGAGTTCGCCATTGGCATTGATGGTGAACTGAAATGCCTGCGTGTCGCTGGCAGGAGGGGCTACGAGTTGTCCAGCTGTGACCTCTGTATTTTGCTGTTGGAGGGCCGTTACGATATCG
>Ga0114968_10004774_pt1 | contig 10076 bp, 10 predicted proteins | sample M_130807_EF_Meta_FD_87020 | JGI IMG/M metagenome (GOLD analysis project Ga0114968, IMG submission 87020) | Freshwater microbial communities from Lake Montjoie, Canada to study carbon cycling - M_130807_EF_MetaG | ecosystem: Environmental > Aquatic > Freshwater > Lake | place: Lake Montjoie... | reverse complement strand
TTTTATTATATTATAAACAATGAAATAAGTTCATTAAGATAAAATCATTCCAGGATTTTTATACCCACCTTGTTGCACAACTTCTAACATTTGTGTTGGACTCAAGCTCTCTTTGTCCCAACCTTTCTTTCTACAATAGTCGAGTACAAACTTCTCTCTGAGTACATTTTCATCTTCTTTTGATAACTTAACATTACCTTTTATTAAATGTTCATCATCTCTTTGCATAACTTTATATTATTTTTTTTATATATCAAAAAAAAAACCTCCCAGTTTGGGAGGTTTTTTTGAACTTCTGTTATTAGTTAAGAAGTGCTTCTGGATCGAATACGTTGATTTGCATGAACTGCTTCTGAGGGTACCAACCCACTTCAGCAACTGCATATCTTGAACGAAGTAACAATCTTGGAGCGAAAGTTGCTTCAGAGATAAGGCTGATAGACTGAGCCATTAAGTATGGTACGAAGATGATACCTGGTTGATCAGTGTTATTCTTTCTACCAATAACAACTCTGTTATCGTTGTACTTCATATATGGATCAACATATACTTGGATATCACCGATTTGACCAACTGGATAAAGTTGACCAGAACCATTGATTTTAGACTTAGTTGGGTTGATTGTGTAACCAGCGATGTCCATAAGAGCTGCAGCTAAACCTCCGTTTGTTACTGCGAACTGAGCAGGTCCAACACGACCTTCAGTTGCGATGAAGTTAGAAGCATGTACCATTTTAGTGATAAGCTTTCTTTGAACAGCATGTGTAGTTTCACCACCAACTGAAGTACCAGCGTAAGTAGTATCTAAGTCGAAGATAGTAGAAGCTGTTGCATTTAATGCCGTGAAAGATCCCTTAAGTGGAGCAGAACCAGTTCTGTTTAAAGCACCCATTTCAAAAATCTTAGCAACGATTTGCTTAGAGATAGTTTGAGAAAGTTCATTAACAAGGATTGACTCCATTTTCTGAACGATATCCATACCTGTGTTAGCTTTGATATCTTCGATTTCAGTTCTTCTAAGAGCTGAAGACACTTCGATAGTACCAACTGCGATTGATTTAGAAGAAACTTTTGGTCCGATAACACCAGCGTATGAGTTATCATCAGATAACCTATCCATTGGATATGAGCCAGATGCATCAGTAGCAGCAGGTCCACCAGTCCAGTTTGCAGAGAAACCTGGAAGATGATCTTCAAGAGCAGATACCATCTCAATAGTTACACTAGCTACCGAAGAAGTACCGATAACTTTGATCTGATCAACCATTGAAGATGTAGGGCTAGTGAATGTGTTCTGAGAAGCATCAAATGTATAAGCATAAGATGGAGTAGTTACTCTCTCAGAGTTAGCTTGTCGGTAAGATCTGAAGATAGGATGTCCATCAATACGTGAATAACCTAAGAACTCGACAGCACCACCATAAACTGAAGATGGACCGGTAGTTGCTACCGTACCAGTTGTGTTATTCCAGAAAGTACCAGCAGCACCTGTAGCAACAGTTAAGAAAAGTCTACCACCCTGTAAACCATCAGATGTGAGTCTAAGGCTGTTAGAAGTGATATAACTATTAAGGTTAGTTTTAACCGCAGCCAAAGTTGTTCCACTCCCAACTGCAGTGATTTTGAATACTTGAGGACGACCAGTTGTACCAGCAGCAGCGACATCATCATATTGGAAGTCAATATAAAGAAGGTCTAATTTTGGTCCTGGTGAAGGTTTTACAGCTACTAAGTCAAGACCGATAGTCTGAGCAGCAATCTTCATAGCAACTGGAAGAAGGTTTTGACCTAAATCTCCAGAACCGAAGTTACCCTTTGTTGTATCCCAAGTACCTGAAGTTTGTGTTTGTTGGTTATAACCAGCAAAGAAAGATGGTTGTGGAGACTGTACAGAACCCATACCAGCTAAAGTAGCGTTAACATAAGCGTTTTCGTTGATTGAGTGGAACTCAGCATATTCTGACATCCAATCAAGTCTTTCTTCGCCTGCAACACCCATGTTTTCTAAAACAGGAGCCCATTTTTTAAGAGCCTTCTGTTTGTCAATTCTAATGTGTGACATATTTTTTTTTATTTTTTTTGTTATCTATATATTCTCCTTAAAAAACTTTAAATTTTCTAACCTGGATTTTTTATAGATTAAAGGCTTTTGAATCTTTCTAAGATGGATTTAACTTCACTCTCAGCAAGTCTATCTTCTTGAATGATAGGATCTACTGAAACAAGTTTCTTAGTACCAGATTCTTTTTTCTTAAGAGTTCTAGTCATCCAGAAATGTTCAATGTTAGATTCTGTTGTTAAATCAGGATATAACCTTGCTTGAGACATAACGGACTTCTTAGAAGACTCATTAAGTTGGGACCAGATTGGCTTAATGTTTTCGGGCATCAATCTAATCAATCTCTCTTCGAGAGATTCATTCTTAGTTGATAATGCTTCTTGGATAAAGTTTAAAACTTCAGCTTGAGAAAAATAGCTCTTTTCATTTATATAAAGCTTTACTTGCTCTTGCTCTTCAAGTGTCAGATTATAAAAATCGTCAGCTTGACGTTTGTTTAAAAACTTCAAGAAATGCATTTCAGACGTTTCAGAAACTTTACGTTTTTTAGCCTCTTGAATTAATTTATCAATTTGTTGTGATAATTCTGTATCGGAATTCTTTTCGAATTTTTCTTCCCCATGACCTTCTTCTTCATGAGATTCTTCCTCTTCGCCAGACTCCCAAGAATAAGTGTCTTCACCTTCTTCTTCTTCATTTGACCAAGCTTGAGATTTAATTTCTTCTTCAGAAGCAACTAAGTGTGGAAGTTCTTCTTCTTCATTACCCATCATAGTTTCTTCTTCCTCTTCTTCCATTGGATTCATTTCAAAACCCATTTCTTCTAATGTAGGAACTACTTTCTTAGAAGATCTTTTTGATTCATTAATAGAACCAGAGTTTAACTTTTCAGCAATTACACCAGCATAAGAAACTGTTTTGTCTAAGTTCTCAGCGATATACTCAGAATAAGCAATATTATCATCTAAGTGTTCAGCGATATACTCAGAATAAGCAATGTTACCTTCAACATGCTCAGCTAGATACTCAGAATAAGCAATAGAGTTATCTAAGTTTTCTGCTAAATATTCAGTGTAAGAAATACCTTTGTCTAAGTTTTCAGCGATGTACTCAGAATAAGCAATATTCTTATCAAGATTCTCAGCTAAATACTCAGAATAAGAGATGTTCTTATCAAGATTTTCAGCGATGTACTCAGAATAAGCAATGTTCTTATCAAGATTTTCAGCTAAATACTCAGAATAAGAGATGTTCTTGTCTAAGTTTTCAGCAACATACTCAGAATAGTTAATAGCCTTTTCTAAGTTTTCTGCTAAATAATCGTTGTGTGAGATCAATTTCTCAGTAGTAGTTCTAAGAGTACTGTTTTCATTAACAACAACTTGAACTTTCTCAGCTAAATAATCTAAATATTTAACCATTTGTGTGTTTGTCTTGTTGAGCTCTTCATAATACTCAAGAAGTTGCTCTAGTTTCTTCGGATTGATATTACCAGTTTTAACAGCAGACTGAACTTGTTTCTTAGTAGATGAAATCTCATTAATAAGATACTTAGAGTAATCAGTCAATTGTTGTTTGGTAACGAATTCATTCTTGTTCATAGTGAATATATCGTTTATTTTTGACTCATCGGACATTTCATATATCCTAAAGTTAGTTTCTTTTTTAAATCCTAATGACTCATTAATTGAGCTCATTCTTGCTGAAGCAAAACCTGGATCAGCAACAATATCATAGGTAAATAATTTTTTCAGAGTTACAGTGCCATCAGACTCGGTAATACCAGCCGCTCTTGAAGAAACAAAAACAGGACAGTTATCATCAACAAGTGATTTAGCTTCTTTACCCCAATATGTGTTAAGGAGTTTAATCTCTCCATCAACCCTATTGGACTCTTTCATAAAATTGGTTCTTTTAATGATGTGTGAAGCTCTCGAAAGAGAAGTGTCAAACACATCCGGATGGTCGAATTCACCATATACAACACCCATAGTATTGATACGCTCATTCAGTTCTTTTAGACAAGGAAGAAACTTATCAGCAGTATAAATCCTTTCATTACGGTTTTTAACACCGAACTCAGTAAAAATACCACCTAAGATATATTCTTTCTTACCGCCACTAACCTGAACGTTTTCCTTCAATGGATTCGTATTGTTTTCAACAATTAGAATTGGTTTCATTTATTGCGATTTATTTTTTTAGTATAGTATATATTGACCTAAAAAAACCACATTTTTTTCAAGAAGGATTTTTTATGGACTCAATGAAAACTTTACAAACATTAGGTTATATAAAAATTACCATGGAATTACACAAGGTTAAAATTTTTCCTAAAAATGAAGATTTCCTATCAGAACTATTAGAATATTTGTTTGAAAATTCGCCCATTTTCAAAAGAGAATTTTCTATTGATAATATATTAAATCACCATGTCTCTCCCGAAGAGATTTTCAAAAAACTATCACCAATAGGTATAGATGAAAAACATGGAAGTACATTCCAATCCCATCACAGAAATAATGAACCCTCATATATATCACACACCATACATTCAATATCCATTGAGGAAGATAACTACTATGCTAATATAGAACTATGGAGTATAGAATATAATGAACTAATGATTCTCAGACCAGTTTATCATAAACCAAAAGGATCAACAAAATATAAAATAGGAACTTTTGATATAGATTACGATATAACAAAAGATATAGCGGCATGATCCTAACTAGAGAAATATTAATAAAGGTAAATGAATCAAACTACTCATATTATGAGGAGTTGGGTTATGATGTTACTATTGGAGAGACTCTAGAAATCCCAATTGAACTATTATCCACAGGAAGTCACTATAAAATAGAATGTAAATGTGATGGGTGTGGTGTTCAAAAAGAAGTTCTTTTTAAAAATTATGTCAAATACGACAATAGATGGGGAGAATACTTTTGTAGGAAATGTTCAGAATCTAAAAGAAAGGCAACCCTAAAACAAAATTGGGGGGTTGAATATCCAATCCAAAATAAAGAAATCCGAAAAAAGATCGAAAAAACTATGATTGATAAGTTCGGAGTTGATAATCCCTCTAAATCTAAAGAAATTTTAAGTAGGAAGATTAAGGGTTAAAACTCGAACTCTCCCTCAGCACCTCCTTCTCCACCAGCTTCTGGCGCTGCCTGAGCACCACCACCTGCTTGAGCCTCTGGAGCTGCTTGTGCACCACCTTCTGGTGCGGCTTGAGCACCTCCACCAGCTTCCATTCCACCAGCTTCAGCACCTCCCTCAGCACCTCCTTCTCCACCACCCTCGGCAGCTCCACCACCTTGAGCAGATTTAATCCAATATGCTTTGTTCTCTTCTCTTTCCTCTTGAGTAAGTTTCATAATCTTATCGATTAGATAATCAATGTGGAAGTAAGGTTTACCATCCGCAGTTTGTATACCAAGGAGTGTACTAAGAATACCACTTCTCTTTTCTAAGTTACCAAGTCTCTTCCACTCTTCAAATAATTGATTAGAAACAAATATAATGTCAACTTGATTCAAGAAAACCTCATCATCCTTCAATTCTGGAAATTCCATGCACATTTGCAATCTAAGTGGCTTAACAATAAGTTCCTTGTAGTTTGCTCTTAATCTATTAACAAAATTATTGAACTTAACTTCATCCCTAGTCATAGAGGCAGCATCATCAAACACAGTACCACCACCACTATCCTTATCAAATCTTTGATGTGGAATCTTAGAAGCTCTCTTCAATACATTATAAAACCAAGTCAATAATATATCCTCATTTAGATTGTGTCCTTCAGGGCTAACTAGTTCCATTGCTGGAGTACCAGCATCTCCCTCTGGAAACCAAATCTGTTTATTATATGGAAGGTGTTTCTTACCATTGATACTAACTGTACCCATTGTATCATCCCACTCAATCTCTTCTGAATAGTCAGCAATCAACTGACCTATTTGTTCTTCAGCACGTTGTCTAGGAAGACCCTTGATTGGAATAGTGAACTTTTGGTAGATTGTGGCATTTATGATGTTAAACATTATTTTGGTTTGTTCCAAAATCTTTAATTGGTTATAAGGCTTTATTAAACCCTCAACATAAGATGTTTCAGCAAAATCATTTTGAGTTGAATATGAAATGAAAACAATCTGTGAATCTAAAAATATTCTTCTCAACTGTGGATCTTCTGGAAACTGTATCCAAAGATTCCCAATAGCTGGTTCATAAGCTGGTACCAATGTTTCTGGTCTCAATCTATTAAAATGGATGATGTTCTTCTTTTTATCATCCCAAACAATTTCAATAGCAACATAACCATCAATTAGATAATCTCTCATCATATTCCAAGCTGTTATGTTATCGTTAAAACCAAATTTATTATAGATAACTTCAAAATACTCTTGGTATTTATCCTTTACATCTTGTGGGAAATCATTTGATAATGGATCAGGTGAACAAAAGTCTTTATCAGTTCCGTATATGATAGCCTCATCAGAAACCGCTGAAACAAAATCTCTGATTTCATCCTTAATAGAATATTCTCTCAAGATCCTTCTTTTATCAGCATAAGATCTATCTAAATAAGGGATTGACTTTTTATTCAATACAGAAGCAACCGCTTTTTGACTGAAAAAATCATACATTGAGTTATTTTTTTGAGAATATGGATCTTCATTAACACCAACACCAACTGTGTTTCTCAAAATCATATCATCATACTTCATACCAAAGTTTGATAGGTTCCTCAAAAGTCTATTGAACAATCCTTTATTTTCAACAGCTGATGATAGGTTTGTTTGATTCTGATTTTGATTATTAAGTGGGTTGTAAGAACTCATTAAAAAAATAAATATTTTATTATTATAGTGTTATATATTAACTTTGTCTGCCATATTTTTCAAGACTTGTCTGCAATCTTTGTATATGACCTCTAAGGACTTCATAATTACTTGATATTTCATCCGAAACATCGAAAAAGTCTTTCATCAACGCACTAGACATTTCAGCATCTCTCTTATCCCTATCCTTTATTTTAGCTTTCCAAATACCATACAACTTTTTAGCATCATATTTATTCTTTGGGTGGCCAGCATATAAAAACCTAGGAACAGATCTCATTTCTATTTTATGTGACAGTTTAATTTGTGCCAAATTATATTCAACAATTGAATATTCGAATCCATATCTTTTCAATCTTTGATAAACACCATTAAAATCAACTTTAAGAGGTAAATCTTTTTCAAAATTTTGCTCAACAATTACATTATCAAAAACACTAGTTCTAACTTCTAATGGGACAAAATTGAAATTCATAGCCATTACTATTTGAAGATTCTCAAATTTCTTAACACTGATAACAAAGACCGGTGAATATTTCATCCAATTAGAATCATCTAGATAATGAAAAAAATAAAACCTACCAGCTTGTATTTTAGATAATGGCACGGCATTTACCTCAATATCAGATTTTCTATACTTTTCATAAAAATATAAAGAATTTTTTTTATAAGCATCAGCGACACCATCTCCATTCACTAAGTTACTTAACTTAACCCTTTCTAATAATTCTCCCATAAGATTGATTATTTAGAATATATATTCAAAATTCAAAAATCTATATGATTAATAGTGCCCCAAGACAATCAAACAAATATAAACAAGGTCTATACACCCCAAATAATAAAGATAAAGTTGTAAAACTCAATTCACAAGGTGGTCTCTATTATAGATCTGGGTTAGAACAGAAGATGATGATTTATTTGGATATGAATGATAATATAATCAACTGGGGAGCAGAACACCTAAGAGTACCCTATACAAAAACAGAATGGTTATCCGAAAAACAAGAGTTTAAAACATCAGAACATAGTTATTATCCAGATTTTTATTACGAACTTAGAAGATCTGATGGAACAGTTTCAAGGGTAGTAGCCGAAGTTAAACCACATTCAGAAACAATCCAACCAAAGTTACATGAAAATCCTACTTCTAAACAACTAAAGAACTTTGAATATGCATTAAAAATGTATAATAAAAATCTAAGTAAGTGGAAAGCAATGATTGAGTATTGTGAAAGAAAGGGATTTGAATTTATTATAATAACAGAACAACACCTAAAAACGTAAACTGTAGGAGGATTATTATACTCAAAACACAAGATATTAAATCATATAGATTTATCCAAAAGTCCTTTTTGACTTTAACAATTAAAAACTTTAATAATCCTAAGATAATCAGTATAGAAAATAAATGAGGATTATCAGTAAAAAGACCCAAAACCATCCAAAAGTAATAAGCAATCTTAGAGATGTAAAAGAAGATCCATCTCTTCGGATTTAATGACTGAACTTCAATATAATCAATTCTCATTCTATTCCTCATTTGGAAAATCTCTACCCAAATGAAAAGTATTGAGAGTAAATAAAATATTGTAGACATATGAAGTTTATGATAAAAATTACCTAAAGTTTTTTTCAAAAATATTAGAACTATCTCAAAAGTTTTGCATATATTTGTATTCTCATTTGGACAGGTGGCGCAATTGGTGAGCGCAGGACTCTTATACGGTCAAGGTTGTGGGTTCAAGTCCCGCCCTGTCTACTTCGGGCTCTTGGCGCAAAGGTCAGCGCAATTGACTCATAATCAAAAGGTTGTAGGTTCGAGTCCTACAGGGCCCACTTTTTTTACACCACCTTCAACTTCTCTGTGACAGGTACTACATAATAATACACACTTATCCAATTCTTTTTTTATATCTTCAAATTTTCTATTTTTCACTCTTGATATACAAAAGTCTTTTTTATTAGGTTCTAAATGGTGAAAATCTAGCGCTCCTATATAATTATCATAACCACAAATCAGACACTTACCACCCTTATAGTCAACACATTTTTGTTTAGTTTCCCTCTGTTTTTGAACTGTATTTTTGTTCAGACAAGATTTACACCATCCATACCCACCAATTTTCCCCCCCTTATTGTAAAAATCTAAAATTGAGCAGTTTTGACAACATTGTGGACAAAATTTATATTGACCATACTCTTTTTTACTACCTATCAAAAAATTGGTTTTGAGATTGTGTTTTTTCAACCAATGTTTGACAGTCCCCTGACTAACACCATTTTTTTCTGCAATCTGCCTAGTGGATAAATTATCTGATATTCCTTTTTCTAATAAATCTTTATTCATACCTCATTAAGTTATTTTTTGGTTTTAACCAATGAGATATATATTAGTTTTTAAAACTGTTTTTTGTCAAATGGAATGTAACCCCATTCCATCATTAGATGACTCTATTGAAATCAATCTAATCTGGTGGTCACTATCACCCTTCTTCTTATAGAGTTCATTAAATCCTTTTGCTAGACCTCTCTTGAAGATTTCAGTGAAGTAAGCAAAAGCATTATCAGACTTCTCTTCATTGAAGTTATGCCAGTTTGAGAACATATCTAATAATCCTGATTGATAGCAATCCATTCTATCATCATTATTATAATATCTCATTTTCTTGATAGTTCTTTTAGCAAGAACTTCCAACATTAATTTGCAGTTTTTTGTTAATTTTCCTTGAGCCTTGGAGACAATAATCTCTATATAAAGGTCTTTATTATGTAAGTAAATAGCTGTAGAGTTATTTTTTAATCCTTAGAAGGATTTTAAAGCTTTCATGTTATATATTTCGATCATGAAAGGTTTGATATAAAGAAAAAAAAACCTCCATTTCTGGAGGTTTTTTTATATTTTAAACTCTTTCTCTATCTCTTTCTCTATATTGTAATTCTCTTATAGCTAAGATTTCCTCTTCAAGTGCATCCCTTCTCTTTCTCAAGTTACCTAGAGCGATTGATAAACTATTTGATTCACCAATCATTTTAATTGAACCTTCAATTTTGCTAATATTTAATTCAACATCTTCTAACTTCAAAGTGATTTCTCTTTCTTTATCTTCTAATTTTCTTTTAGTTATTAATTCTTTACTTAAGTTATTTTCAAAGAAATATGTTAAATC
>Ga0114968_10004773_pt1 | contig 10077 bp, 5 predicted proteins | sample M_130807_EF_Meta_FD_87020 | JGI IMG/M metagenome (GOLD analysis project Ga0114968, IMG submission 87020) | Freshwater microbial communities from Lake Montjoie, Canada to study carbon cycling - M_130807_EF_MetaG | ecosystem: Environmental > Aquatic > Freshwater > Lake | place: Lake Montjoie... | reverse complement strand
TGTTGCCTGGCAGCGGCTTGCCCGCGAGCGTGGCGCTCACGGCACCGCACTTGGTGTGCCCGAGCACCACGATGGTGTGCACGCCGAGCGCATGCACGCCGTATTCGAACGTGCCGCTCGACTCCTGGCTCTCGAAATTGCCGGCAACGCGGTTCACGAACAGATCGCCGACACCCATGTCGAAGATGATCTCGACCGGCACGCGCGAGTCGGCGCAGCTCAGGACGCCGATCGAGGGGATCTGTCCTTCCGCGCCGGTCTTCACCACCTGCTCCTGCTGCCACGAGTGCGACTCCATGCCGCCCCCGACGAAACGCTTGTTGCCGGCCTCGAGCAGCTTGCGCGCATCGGCCTGTGTGGTGCCGGGAGAAATCATCCCGTCCTGGGTGGCCACGCGAGCGGCAACCAAGGTGAGGCATGCGGCGAGGATCCCGACGGTGGCGATGGTGGTCGTGCTGTTCATGCACGCAAGGTAGGCGATGCCCGGAGGCCCCGCAAGGCTCGCACTGGACGCCCCGTAGGATGAACACAATCCATGCAGATCACCATCGACACCCAGGGCGACCGCCGGACCGTCACCCTCCACGGCAACCTGGACGCCACCACCGCGCCGGAGGTGGAGGTACGCATGGACACCGCGGGACTGCGCGAACTGGTGATCGACTTCACCGACTGCCCGTTCATCTCGAGCGCAGGCATCCGCACCATCCTGGTGGCACACCGACGCATGGCCGCCTCGGACGGCACGCTCGTGGCCCGCAACCTCTCCCCCGCCGTGCGCGAGATCTTCGACCTGACCGGCCTCTCCAAGGTGATCACGCTGGCGAAGACCGCCCGCGAGATCTCCGTGGATGGCTGCGAGCTCCTCTCCTCCGGCGTCTGCGGCGAGTGCTTCCGCCTCGACGACGAGACGGTGGTCAAGCTCTACAAGGACGGCGTCCACATCAGCATGGCCGAGCAGGAGAAGACCTACGCGAAGGCCGCGTTCGTCCTGGGAATCCCCACCGCCATCTCCTATGACGTGGTGACCTGCGGCACGCGCTCGGGCATCGTGTTCGAACTGCTCAACGCCGAACTCTTCAGTGCCGCCATCCGGCGCGACCCGCAGCTGATCGACACGCACGCGAAGCGTCTCGCAGACCTGGCCACCAGCCTCCACGCCGCCACGGGCGACGCCGAAGTCCTGCCCCAGCTCAAGGACCGCATCCGCGACTACATCCACCAGCTCGGCGACGCATTCAGCCCGGCAGAGATCTCGCTGCTCCTCGAACGCCTCGACGCGATCCCCGACGCGGACACCTGCGTGCACTTCGACCTGCACACGAGCAACATCATGGTGCAGGACGGCGAGCTGGTGATCATCGACATGGGCGACTTCTCCATCGGAAGCAACATGTTCGACATCGGTCTGATCTACATGATCTACGGCGTGCCCGAACTGGGGATCTGCGAGCTTGCCACCAAGATCGACACCGCAAGCGGCGTGGAGTTCTGGAAGAGCTTCGAGAAGCACTACTTTGCGCATCGCCCCCCCGAAGAGCGCGCGATCTTCGAGGCCAACCGCCACTTCCTGTCCGCGCTCCGGATCACCTGCGCCATCGTCTACCTGCCGCACATGCGCGACCAGTTCATCCGGCAGGTCAGGGAGATCCTCCTCCCGCGGATCGCCCTGGAAGCGCGCGCCGCGGCCACATGAGGCGCAACGGGGCGAATCGACTTGTCCGAAACGGCCAGCAGCGCTAAAGTTGGCGCCGTGACGCGCCGCACGCCCATCCACCGCATGATCGCCCTGGTCTGCCTGTGGGCGTTCACCCTCGGCCAGGCATGGCTCTGCCCCTCCGCGGTGTGGTGCCATGACGCAGACACCGGCATCGTCCACTTCGAGTTCGCCTGCGGCGGAGGCGACGACCTGTGCTGCGCGGAAGCTGCCGGCCACGATGCCGCGGACGTCCACCGCGAAGGCGGCGAAATCGACGCCGGTTCCGGCTGCACGGACGTCGCCGCCGTCCACGAGGCGATGCAGGTCGATCGCGCCGAGCTCCGGCTGATGGCCGCTGCACCGGCACCCGTCTTCGGCGACGCATCGCTGCTCTTCGAGCCGCTGTTCCGCCTGCATGCGACGCGCGTCGCCGCACCGCGCCCCGAACCGCCCGGGCACGCGCCGCGCCCCGCCGATCCGCTCGGCCTGATCGAATCCGTCATCATCGTCGTGTAAGCGACCCGCTCCCCGCGGCACGGCCAGGTGGCCATGCCGCGGGCGATCCCGTTGCCGCGCCTGCGCCAGGCGCGGCGTTTTCGCCGTACGCACCGCACGACGTGGGCAAGCCAACATGAACGCACACTCACCGCAACCGAGGCGGAGCACGCTCCGCATCCTCTCGACGCATTCGGGCCGACTGACGGTCGCCCTCGCCGCACCGCTCTGCATGACCCTCGCGTCATGCCAGCAGGCGCCCCGCCTCGACCTCGAGGCCGCCGCCTCCATGGGCGACGCCGTGGGGCTGCCGGCCGCGGTGCAGTACCGCAAGCTCGGCACGGACGACGCGCCGCTCGACGAACCCGCGGTCCCCGGGCGGCTGACGCTCTCGGACGCCATGCATCGCGCCATCACCACCGATCCCGCGCTGCAGGCGGCGCTGGCGCGCGTGCGGATGGCCGTGGCGGATGCGGACCAGGTGCGGCTCCTGCCCAACCCGGTGATGTTCGTGGTGGTGCGCTTCGGCGCGGGTTCCCCGCAGGTCGAGGCCTCGTTCGTGCAGGATTTCATGGCTGCGCTCCAGATCCCGCGGCGTGCCAGCGCGGCGGACAACCGACTGCGCGCCGCCGTCGCGGATGCCGTGACCGCGGCACTCGATTCCGCCGCCGAGGCGCAGGAGCGCTACGCGGCCGCGCAGACAGCGTCGGCCTTGGTGCCGGCATTGCGCACCCGCATGCAGGTGGTGGAGCAGATGTCCACCATCGCGGATGACCGCCTGGCGTCCGGCGAGGCCGGCGCCGGCGACGTGGCCACGCTCGGCGCGCAGCGCGTGAGCCTGGAGGTGGACATCCAGAGCGCCCTCCTCGCGGAGCGCGAGACACGCATCCGGCTCGCGCGCGTCATCGGCGAGCCTTCGTCGGCCACCTGGGAACTGGACACCTGGAGCAAGCCTCCCACCGAGCTCCAGCCGGAGACGGCCTGGATCAGCACCGCGCTGAAGCATCGGCCGGAGATCCAGTCGATCGGCTGGAAGCTGGCCGCGCTCGGCGACGACAAGGCACTGGCACACCTCGTTCCATGGGAAGAGGAAGACGCGCTCCTGCCGCTCCCGAACCCGTGGGAACCGGCAAGCGCGGGCGTCGATTACCAGAAGGACGGCAACGACGCCATCGGCCCGTCCATCGCGACGCCCGTGCCCATCTTCGACATGGGGCAGGCGCGTCGCGCGCGCGTCAGCGCCGAGGTACAGGCCGCGCGCAACGACCTGCTCACCGCCAGGCGCAAGGCGGTGGAGGAGGTCCGCACCGCGTACCAGACGCTCCTCACCAGCACCGCGAACCTGCGGCGCATCCGCGAGCAATTGATCCCGCTGCAGGAGCGGCGCCGCTCCATCTCCGACGGCGCGTACCGGGCCGGCGAGGCCGACGTCACCGTCCTCTTCCTTGCCGAGCAGGATCTCCGGCTGGCACAGGTGCAGGCCATCGAGGTGGAGCTCCAGGCGAGCAACGCGCTCGTGCGGCTGCAACGCGCCGTCGGCGGCGCTGCGGCGGCACGGACGCTCACCGGCGTATCGACGGCCACGAACATTCCGAACGCGAACACTCCCCAGGTCACCGGCATCGAGAAGGCAACCCCATGATCACCCATCGATTCATCGACGCACTCGCCCCGGCGGCCCGCCTCCCGTGGGCACGGGCCGCCGCAGCAACCCTCGCCGCGGCCGTCACGCTGAACGGCTGCAGCAAGGATCCTGCCGGCGCTCCCGACGCGGCTCCCGAGGTACACGCCGAGCACTCCGACGAAGTCACCCTTCGCGCCGAGGCGATCACCCGCTACGGCATCACCCTCGGCCGGGCCAGCTTGGTTGCGCTGCAGGACTCCATCCCCGCGCCCGCGCGCGTTGCGTTCAACACCGAGACGATGGCCCACGTCAGCTCCCCGCTCCGAGGCCGCGTGGTGGAGGCGAAGATCCGCGTCGGCGATGCGGTGAAGGAAGGACAGGAACTCCTTGCCATCGAGAGCCCGGAGCTCGGCGAGGCGCAGGCCGACCTCCTGCAGCGGCGCACGGCGGCACAGACCGCCGCCCCGACGACGGAGCTGGCCAAGGCGTCGTGGGAGCGGGCGAGGGGCCTCTACGACCGATCGCAGGGGATCGCCCTCGCGGAGGTGCAGCGCCGCGAGGCCGAGTACCACGCCACGCTGGCCCTGCAGCGCGCCGCGGAGGCCGCGGCCACCGCAGCGGAGAACCGACTGCACCTCCTGGGCATGTCGCAGGAGCAGGTGGATGCGTTCCTGAAGTCCGGGCAGATCTCCGCACGCTTCACCATCCGCGCGCCGATCGCCGCCACGGTGGTCGAGCGCGAGGTCACGATGGGCGAGCTCGTCGGCCCCGACCGCGATTCGCTGGTGGTCCTGGCCGACACCCGCCTCCCGTGGGTGCTGGCCGACGTCACCGAGGCGAACCTTGCGCGCGTGGCCGTCGGCGCCAAGGCATGGGTCACCATCGGCAGCAGGCGATGGGAAGGCACCGTCACCCTCATGGCGCCGTCGGTGGACACCGCCACGCGCACGGCATCGGTGCGCATCGAGATCCCCGATGCCGGCGGCGCGCTGCGGCCCGGCATGTTCGCGCAGGCGGAGATCGCGGTGCAGGTGGCGGGAGGCACGCAGGTGCTCGCCGTGCCCGACGAGGCGATCCAGACCGTCGAAGGCGGACCGGCGGTGTTCGTGCCAGTGAAGGACGAGCCGAACACCTTCGCCAAGCGCGCCGTGGCCATCGGCAAGGCGGTCGGAGGCATGGTTCCCATCCTGGATGGGCTGCAGGCGGACGAGGAGATCGTCGTGGCCGGGAGCTTCATCCTCAAGGCGGAGCTCGGCAAGGCCGGCGCCGCACACGAGCACTGACCGCACGTCACCAAGGAACACTCCATGCTGGAATCGATCCTCCATTCATCCATCAAGAACCGCTGGCTGGTGGTGCTGGCGTCGGTGCTCGTGGCCGCCGTGGGCATCTGGTCGCTCGGTCGGCTGCCGATCGACGCGGTGCCGGACATCACCAACAACCAGGTCCAGATCAACGCCGTGGCGCCGAGCCTCTCGCCCATCGAGGTGGAGAAGCAGGTCACGTTCACCATCGAGAACGCGCTGGCCGGCATCCCCGGGCTCCAGTCGACGCGCTCGCTCTCGCGCAACGGCTTCGCGCAGGTGACGGCGGTCTTCGACGACGACGTGGACGTGTACTTCGCGCGCCAGCAGGTGAACGAGCGGCTGGGCGAGGCGAAGGACTCGCTCCCGCCGGACGTCGAGCCCGTCATGGGCCCGATCGCCACCGGTCTCGGCGAGATCTACATGTACACGGTGGAGTTCGAGCACCCGCACGGCACCGGCGCGGCCATCGCCGACGGCGCGCCGGGCTGGCAGAAGGACCGTTCCTACCTCACCGCCGAGGGGCGCACGCTCCGCACCGACCTGGAGCTGGCCTCCTACCTCCGCGAGGTGCAGGACTGGATCATCCGCCCGCAGCTCAAGGGCGTGAAGAACGTGGCCGGCGTGGAGGCGATCGGCGGATACGTCAAGCAGTACCACGTGCAGCCCGACCCGATGAAGATGGTGTCCTACGGCCTGACGTTCACGGACGTCATCGACGCCATCGAGCGCAACAACATCTCCACCGGCGCCGGCTACGTGGAGCACAAGGGCGAGAGCTACCTCGTCCGCGCCACCGGACGCATCGAACGGCCCGAGCAGGTGGAGGAGATCGTGATCGCCACCCGCGGCGGCGTCCCCATCCGCGTACGCGACGTGCTGCCGGACGGCGCGCGGGTCGGCATCGGCGAGGAACTGCGCACCGGCTCCGCCAGCGAGAACGGCCAGGAAGTGGTGGTCTCGACCGCCATCATGCTGCTCGGCGCCAACAGCCGCACCGTGGCTGCCGACGTCGACGCCAAGATGACCCAGGTGCAGCGCTCGCTGCCCGAGGACGTGCGCGCGAAGACCGTCCTCAACCGCACCAAGCTGGTGGACGCCACCATCTCCACGGTGGAGAAGAACCTGGCGGAGGGCGCGGCGCTCGTCGTCATCGTGCTGCTCCTGCTCCTGGGGAACGTGCGCGCGGCCATCATCTGCGCGCTGGCGATCCCGCTTTCCATGCTCATCACCGCCACCGCCATGGTGGAGGGCAAGGTCAGCGGCAACCTCATGTCGCTCGGTGCCATCGACTTCGGCCTGATCGTCGACGGCGCGGTGATCATCGTGGAGAACTGCCTGCGGCGGCTTGCGGAGCGCCAGCACCGCGAGGGTCGCGTCCTGGACCTGCAGGAACGCCTCCACGAGGTGATGGCCGCGTCCAAGGAGATGATCAAGCCGTCCGTGTACGGCCAGGCCATCATCGTCACCGTGTACTTCCCGATGCTGGCGCTGACCGGCGTCGAGGGCAAGATGTTCCACCCCATGGCGCTGACGGTGATCTTCGCGCTCATCTCCGCGTTCGTGCTCTCGCTCACGTTCGTTCCGGCCATGGTGGCCATCCTGGTCCGCGGCAAGGTGACGGAGCAGGAGATGCCGCCCATCCGCTGGGCACGCGCGGGCTATGCGCCGGTGCTCGCGAAGGCGGTGCAGCACCGATGGAAGGTGGTGGGCGCGGCCGCGCTTGCCTTCGCCGCATCCATCGCGGTCTTCACGCAGCTCGGCCAGGAGTTCGTCCCGACCCTCGACGAGAAGGACCTGGCGATGCACGCCATGCGCGTGCCGTCCACCGGCCTCACGCAGTCGCAGGCCATGCAGTCCGACGTGGAACGCGCGGTGTCCTCCATCCCCGAGGTCGCGTTCGTCTACTCCAAGACCGGCACCGCCGAGATGGCCACCGACCCGATGCCGCCGAACGTGTCCGACACGTTCATCATCTTCAAGCCCAGCAGCGAGTGGCGCAGCGAGGCGGAGCTCGACGCGCTGATCGAGGAGAAGCAGCGCGCCATGGCGGCGGGCGGAGGCCACGAGGACGCGCACGCCGGCCACGCCGACGAGGAAGGCGAGCCGGAACTCAAGCTCGAGGGCCACAAGGGAAAGCTCGTCCAGCTGATCCAGCTGACCGTGGCGGACGTTCCCGGCAACAACTACGAATTCACGCAACCCATCCAGATGCGCTTCAACGAGCTCATCTCCGGCGTGCGCGGCGACGTGGCCATCAAGGTCTATGGCGACGACTTCGACTCCATGGAGCAGACCGCGGCCAAGGTGCTCGCCGCGCTCCGATCCATCCCCGGCGCCGCCGACGCGAAGGCGGAGCAGACCGAGGGCCTCCCCGTGATGACCATCGAGATCGACCGCGCGGCCATCGCGCGCTACGGCCTCTCCGTGCACGACGTGCAGGAGGTTGTCGCGGTGGCCATGGGCGGGCGCGAGGCCGGCCAGGTGTTCGAGGGCGATCGGCGGTTCGACCTGGTGGTGCGCCTGCCCGACACGCTGCGCGGGCGCCCCGAGGCCATCGCGCGCCTGCCCATTCCCCTCCCCGCCTCCACCGACACGCCCATGGGCCTGCGCCACGCCGGCGAAGCCCCGCCGCCCGAGCCGACGGCCGCCGAGACCGGATTCGTACCGCTCGGCAACGTGGCCAGCATCGAGATCGCGGAAGGAACGAACCAGATCAGCCGCGAGAACGGCAAGCGGCGCATCGTGATCCAGTGCAACGTCCGGGGCCGTGACCTGGGCTCCTTCGTGCAGGAGGCACAGGCGAAGATGGCCGCCATCAAGCTCCCCGCCGGTCAGTGGCTGGCGTGGGGCGGCCAGTACGAGAACCTGGTGGCGGCGAAGCAGCGGCTCATGCTGGTGGTGCCGCTCTGCTTCGCGCTGATCTTCATGCTGCTCTTCTCGATGTTCCGCAGTGCCCGTCACGCGTTGCTCGTCTTCAGCGCGGTGCCGCTCGGACTCACCGGCGGAATCGCCGCACTGTGGCTGCGCGACATGCCGTTCTCCATCTCGGCGGCGGTCGGCTTCATTGCGCTCTCGGGCGTGGCCGTCCTCAACGGGCTGGTGATGGTGTCCTTTATCAACCAGCTCCGCCGCGACGGCATCGGCCTCGACGAGGCGTTGCAGCGCGGCTGCATGGTGCGGCTGCGCCCGGTGCTGATGACGGCGCTGGTGGCGTCGCTCGGCTTCGTTCCCATGGCGCTGGCGCACGGCACGGGCGCCGAGGTGCAGAAGCCGCTGGCAACGGTGGTCATCGGCGGATTGGTGTCGAGCACGCTGCTGACGCTCGTGGTGCTGCCCGCGCTCTACCGGATCTTCAGCGGCGCGGAGGTGCCGCGGAACGCCTGAGGAAGCGCGCGCCGCCGGGGTGCGGCAGCACGGGCATGCAGGATTTCTCCCGTGGCGGGACGCCCGTCGGCACCCGCCACTTTCATGCCGATTCCGGCTTGCAGTTTCGGCGCATCCGCACGGGCAAGCGTGCTACGCTTCTTCGCCCGTCACCCAGCCAACCACAGGAGTTCACGACCATGAGCAGCGCAAGCAAGTGCCCCTTCGCCGGTGCCTTCACCAAGCCGATCACGAACGACACGCCCACCATCCGCGTGTGGTGGCCGAACCAGATCAACCTGCAGCCGCTGCTCCAGCACTCCCCCAAGTCCGACCCCATGGGCACGGGCTTCGACTACGCGAAGGAGTTCAAGTCGCTTGACCTCGAAGCGGTGCGCACGGACCTGCGCACCCTGATGACCGACTCGCAGTCGTGGTGGCCCGCCGACTGGGGCCACTACGGCCCCTTCTTCATCCGCATGGCCTGGCACAGCGCGGGCACGTACCGCGTGACCGACGGCCGCGGCGGCGGCGGCGCCGGCATGCAGCGGTTCGCACCGCTCAACAGCTGGCCCGACAACGCAAACCTCGACAAGGCGCGTCGCCTGCTCTGGCCGATCAAGCAGAAGTACGGCAAGAAGCTCTCGTGGGCGGACCTCATGATCCTCACGGGCAACGTGGCCCTCGAATCCATGGGCTTCAAGACCTTCGGCTTCGGCGGCGGACGCGCCGACGTGTGGGAGCCCGACGAAACCTACTGGGGCAACGAGCGCAAGTGGCTGGCCGACGATCGCTACACCGGCGACCGCAACCTGGAGAACCCGCTTGCCGCCGTGCAGATGGGCCTGATCTACGTGAACCCCGAGGGCCCGAACGGCAAGCCCGATCCCCTGGCCTCCGCGCGCGACATCCGCGAGACGTTCGCCCGCATGGCCATGAACGACGAGGAGACCGTGGCGCTGATCGCCGGTGGACACACCTTCGGCAAGACGCACGGCGCGGCCGACCCCAGCAAGTACGTCGGCCCCGAGCCCGAGGGCGCGCCCATCGAGCAGATGGGCCTCGGCTGGAAGAACACCTTCGGCACCGGCAACGGCGCCAGCACCATCACCAGCGGCCTTGAGGGCGCCTGGACGCCGAACCCCACCACGTGGGACCACGGCTACTTCGAGACGCTCTTCCGCTACGAGTGGAAGCTCACCAAGAGCCCGGCCGGCGCGCACCAGTGGATCCCCACCGACGAGTCCGCGGCCACCGCCGTGGCCGACGCGCACGATTCCACCAAGCGCCACGCGCCGGTGATGCTCACCACGGACCTGGCCCTCCGTACCGACCCGGCCTACGAGAAGGTCTCGCGCCGGTTCCTCCAGAACCCGGCCGAGTTCGCCGACGCCTTCGCGCGCGCGTGGTTCAAGCTCACGCACCGCGACATGGGCCCGGTCTCGCGCTACCTGGGGCCGCTGGTCCCGAAGGAAGCGCTCATCTGGCAGGACCCGGTGCCGGCCGTCACGCATGAGCTCGTGAACGCGCAGGACGTCACCGCCCTCAAGGCCAAGCTCCTCGGCTGCGGCCTCTCGGTGGCGCAGCTC
>Ga0114968_10004772_pt1 | contig 10078 bp, 4 predicted proteins | sample M_130807_EF_Meta_FD_87020 | JGI IMG/M metagenome (GOLD analysis project Ga0114968, IMG submission 87020) | Freshwater microbial communities from Lake Montjoie, Canada to study carbon cycling - M_130807_EF_MetaG | ecosystem: Environmental > Aquatic > Freshwater > Lake | place: Lake Montjoie... | reverse complement strand
TTATCAAGATTTTGGTAATACAAGTGCAAACGTAACCTTCTATAAGACTGGAACTATAAGTGTTAATGCAGGCGTTTTAGGAACTATTCATGATTCAGGATCTGTTCAATATAATGTATATGGAACTGGAACAAAATTTCTTTCTGATATAAATTTTGGTTCTGTAATCGTAATTACAGATGGTACGCTAGGCAATACCGATGTTAGAAACGTAACACAAATAGTAAGTGATACGCAATTCGTATTAGATAAACCTACATCATTTACAAATACTGCTGCAAGATACAAAATTACTGCAGTCGGTACTTTTGAAAATCTATTATTTAATCCAAATACAGCAATCTTAAATGATTCAAATGCAAGTGATGAGACTAGATTTATTAAAGATGGAGTAAATTATATCACATTTACTGCCGGTCAAGGATATGCTAATACCAATTATATTAAATTTACTGGTGGCACAGTAGATGGTCAAGCTAATATTGTAACGAATGCAACGGGCAATATAATAAGTATCAACGTTACAAATACAGGTTACGGATTTGCGCCGGCACCAATAGCAACGGTTTACACATCCACGGGAGCTGCAGGAAATACTTCCGCGGTGTTTACTGTTGTAGCTGGTGCTCAATTGAAAGGCGAAATGTCATTAGCAAAAGTTGAAATCGCTAATATAACGTCATTAGCAATGAATACTATAGTTCCTGATTTGCATATAGAAGTTAAAGGTTCAACATATACTCAACCACAGATTAATTTTTCCGTGCTAGATACAACAGCCAATGCTTATACGATTTCAAGTTCTAATTATATTCCGTTTCATAACGATTCTATTGATATTAGAAATTATAATGCGGAAATACTTTCTAAGTCTCTTGAAATTGCAAATAAATCTACTTTAGTCAAATCTATATCAGAAGGCAAAAGTTCTTTAATTAAGTTCAATATTACGACTACAAATAAGTATGAATCTCCAGAACTTCATACTCGTTTATCTTCGATCTATGCATTCAATAATTTGATCAATAATGATACAACAAATGAATATACTGGATCTGGAAATGCTACTTCACGGCATATATCAAAGAAGATAACCTTTGCTAAAAATAGATTTGCAGAGGATGTTAGACTTATAACAAATGTATGGAGACCTGCTGGCACAGATGTTAAATTTTATGCGCGTATTCATAACTCAAAGGATGAAGACGCATTTGATGATAAAGATTGGACAGAACTTGAAATTAAAGATGCTGCTCTTGGCGGAAGAACATATAGTAGCTTATCGGACGATAAGGACTATGTAGAATTAACATATGGATTCAGATCTTATCCTGAAATCGGTTCGACTGCAAATGGTATAGCCACTCTTGCAAATTCTGGTATAGGAAATACGACTATAACTGGTGTAGGTACATCTTTTAATACTGAAATTGCAAATGGAGACGTAATTGTTTTATACGATCCATTATTTGCAAATACGACTTATGCTGTTGCTGTAGTTGCAAACACTCCAATCGCTGCTTCATTTGAAATAAATAGTGCAATAGCTAATGCAAGTTTAGGTGCAGCGTCTCTTAAGATTGGCGTAGTTTCTCGTAAAAATAGCGCGTTTAATAATATTCAGAATGAAAACGTAGTTCGATATTATTCAACTAGCCTTACTGAATTTGACACATATGATACATTAGCTATTAAAATTGTACCATTATCTTCTTCAACATATGTTGTTCCAAGAGTAAATGACGTTCAAGTAATAGGTGTATCTGCATGACGATTTATGCTAAAACATCGATTCCAGGATTAGTTCGCGATATGAGCACTCAAGTCATAATAAATACTAATGATGCAGAGTATAACAGAATCCTCGAACAAAGAAAACAGCATAAACATACTCAAGCAGTTCAACATCAGATTGATAGTCTGAAGAATGAATTCATAGAGCTTAAAGAAATGCTTAAACAAGTACTAAACGGAAGAGCGTAATGGCAAGAACAGTAGCAAATCTTGATGTAACTTCAGATACTTTTCAGAACTGGGTAAACAAGACCAATGAGCTCTTGTATTCTCTCACTACGGAAATTATCACTGGCAACTCTTCCATATCAAATACAGGTACAACGCTAGAACCAAGAAAAGCCCAGCTTATTGGTCGATTTGGTGCTAACACTCTTGTTGCTACTAATGAACTTCGCGGTGGTAATGTAGGCGATTCTGGATACGCTCTTCTCACGATTACTTCAAATACATTATTTGGTGGTAACTCTTCGGCTAATGCTTCTTATGTAAATGCTCAGGCTAATGTATTTGTTAATAATGCGGTTCTTCAAGTTAACAGTGAAACGATTACTATTACTGGTAATACGAGCATCAAAAGCAACACTTCTGTAACTGCTATTACTGTTACTGGTAACGCTACTGTTTCAAATACGATCATTACTGGTACAGATCTTTTTGTTACCGCAGTCAATACTTCTGTCAATAGCAGATCTATTTTCACTGGTAATACTTACATCAAAGCCAATTCTACTGTTACCAACATCACAGTTCAAGGTAATGGCACAACAGCAAATACAATTCTTGCTGGCAATCTTACACAGATTACTTCTAATTTAGATGTAACTGGTACACTTCATACGATTGCTGGTAACGTAAACTTTGATAGCGCTGTTCTATTCGTAGACGCTACTAATAATCGAGTAGGTATTAATAATAATGCTCCAGATGCTGTTTTTGTCGTTACAGGAACGGCAAACGTTTCTGGTGCTTCACGATTATCTAATACATTAAATGTTGTTGGTGCAGTAACATTATCAAATACATTAGGCGTCACTAATACAGCAACTCTTGCTAATACTTTAATAGTCACTGGCGCAGTTACATTTTCCAATACGCTAAGTCTTACTGGTGCGGCCACTTTTGCAAATACACTAGGATTAACTGGTGCTGCTACTTTTGCGAATACACTAGGCGTTACTGGGGCAACTACTCTATCTAATACCATTTTCGTACTCGGTGCGGGTAATGTCCAAAGCACCTTTGGCATTGGTGGTGCAGCTAATGCATTGAGCACATTTGGTGTTACAGGAGCTGCAAATACATTAAGTACTCTTGGTATTGGTGGAGCAGCTAACGCTTTAAGTACCTTTGGTGTTACTGGTGCTGCAAATGCATTGAGCACATTTGGGGTTACAGGCGCAGCAAATGCCTTAAGCACTCTAGGTGTTAATGGAGCAACTACACTTGCAAGTACGTTAAGTGTTGCTGGAGCAGCTAATGCTCTAAGCACATTTGGTATTACAGGTGCAGCAAATGCTTTAAGCACTTTAGGAGTCAATGGCGCAACCACACTTGCAAGCACATTAAGCGTAACTGGAGCAGCTAATGCTCTCAGTACTTTTGGCGTTGGCGGGGCGGCTAATGCCTTAAGCACCTTTGGTGTCAATGGATTGCTCACTGCGTGCACTAACTTAAATGTAACTAGCACAACAAATACAGCAACACTTAATGTAACTGGTTCCGGTAATGTAATATCAGGTACCTTTGGTATCGGCGGTGCTGCAAATGCGCTAAGTACGTTTGGTGTGAATGGAGCTACTACACTTGCAAGTACATTAAGTGTTGCTGGTGCGGCTAATGCTCTAAGCACCTTTGGTATCGGTGGTCAAGCTAATGCGCTCAGCGCACTCGGTGTTAATGGATTATTAACAGCATGTTCAGGATTAATAGTAACAGGTACAGCTAACGTATCTACTAATCTAAACGTTACAGGTACGGGCAATGTTCAGTCTACTTTTGGTATGGCTGGAGCTGCTAATGCCTTAAGCACCTTTGGTGTCAATGGATTGCTCACTGCGTGCACTAACTTAAATGTAACTAGTACAACAAATACTGCAACGCTTAATGTAACTGGTTCCGGTAACGTAATATCAGGTACCTTTGGTATCGGCGGTGCAGCAAATGCATTAAGCACATTCGGTGTTACTGGTGCTGCAAATGCATTAAGCACTTTTGGTGTCAATGGATTACTTACAGCAGCTGCCAGTTTAAACGTTACAGGTACTGCTAACGTATCATCTAATTTAAACATTGGCGCTTTTGGCACAACGAATGGTGTGAACATTCAAAATACTGCTATTGTGGTAGGTAACACATTAGCTAATGCGACACACCAATGGAATGCGTTTATTGCGACTAATGCCTCATCACAGTCTACATTAGCGCCAACCTATTTGTTATCTCTTACCGTTAATGCATCAGCAAATCTTAATGTAGGCACATTTGGTACAACGAATGGTGTGAATATTCAAAATACAGTTATTATCGTAGGCAACACAACTTCAAATGCTTTGATAAGTGGCAATCTAGTATCAGTAAGTAATACCGCAAACTTGACATCTACTACATTGACAATTGGCGCTACTACTGTTAATGCATCATATATTAACGTTAGCACGATATTTGTGACTGGCGCCGGTAATATACAATCTACGTTTGGTATCGGCGGTGCAGCTAATGCTCTAAGCACATTTGGTGTTGGGGGTGTTGCTACTTTTGCAAATACAACTGCTCATATTGGTGCAGCTACCTTTAGTAATACTGTATCAATTACTGGAATAGTAACACTCAACACTGATTATGTTATTCAAATAACAGCTAATTCAAATCTTGGCGTAACAGTAGGTTCTCCATTACTTGTGTATTCTTTCCCTAAAGCAACTTACTCTTCAGCTAAACTTACATCGCAAGTTAAGACGCTTACTGGTAATACGCAGATTTCTGAAATTGTACTTGCACATGATACAACAACTCCTTATATAACAGTATATGCCACAATTGCTTCTCCTCTTGGCGCAAACAATGGCATATACTCTGTAGCTATAAATAATGCTAACGTTGAATTAAGTTTCACGCAGACTTCTTCAAGTTCTGCTGCTAAAATCGTAGCTCATCTAATAAAGTAGTGGTACTAAATGGCTAATACAAGTTTTAAAATAGAAAATGGTTTATCAGTTACTGGTAATGCTCAATTTGATTATACGAGCAAATTTAATGCTAACGTAACTGTTGCGGCTGATCAATGGTATATCGGTGGCAATCTTTATGTAACAGGTATACAAGTATTCGTTGGCGGTAATGTTGCTGTAGCAGACATTTTAGCCAATTCATCTGGATTAAAACTAGGTAATAGCACATATCAATGGGATGGATATTTAAGTAACGTTTATGTTTATGGACTTCTAAATCCCGTTGGCAATACTATTCTCCTTGGTAATTCGACAAATCGTTGGGTAATTTCTGGTAATACGCTTAATATTTCTACTACTTCTACTCTAACCGGTGCTGCTACACTCGCTAATACGATTGCAGTTACTGGTGCTGCTACGCTTGCTAATACTTTAGGCGTCACAGGCGCGACTACATTATCTAATACAATGTCTGTTACGGGTGCTGCTAATGCTTTAAGCACGTTTGGAGTTGGTGGTGCTGCTAATGCTCTTAGTACACTAGGAGTCAATGGTGCCACTACACTTGCAAGTACGTTGAGCGTATCTGGCGCAGCTAATGCTCTAAGCACCTTTGGTGTTACGGGTGTTGCTACTTTTGCAAATACAACTGCTCATATTGGTGCAGCTACCTTTAGTAATACTTTAGCAGTTACTGGAACAACTACATTAACTGGTAATGCCACATTAAGCGGCGCTTTTCAGACTATTTCTGGTAACGCTGCATTCAATTCAAGCACTCTTTTTGTTGATGCTACGAATAACCGAGTAGGCATAGGCACTACTGGTCCAGCTACAACGCTTACAATACAAGGTACATTTAATGCTAATGGAGCAGCAACGTTATCAAATACGTCTGCTCATACTGGTTCGGCTACATTTGCAAATACTATTACAGTAACAGGCGCTACAACTCTATCGAATACTTTAGCGGTAACTGGTACAACAACATTTAATAATGACGTAACTATTAATGCAAACTTAACGGTTACTGGCACAAGAACATACGTTAATACACAAACATTAGATATTAGCGATAACATTATTACATTAAATGCTGATTTACCTGGAGCATCTCCTCCTACAGAAAATGCCGGCATTGAAATTAATCGTGGTAGTTCCGCGAATTCGCGATTACAATGGAATGAAAGTAGCGATACCTGGCAAATAACAGCTGATGGTACTAATTTTTTTAATATTTTAAGTGAAGGTACTACTAATACTAATTTTGATTCTGGTACTTTGTTTATTGATGCTTTAAATAATCGTGTAGGTATCAATAATACTGCTCCCGGTGTTGCGCTAAGAGTTACTGGTGCGGTTGATATCAGTTTAACTGCTAACATTCAGAGTAATGCTAACGTTGGTGGTACTTTAGGTGTTACTGGCGCATCTACTTTCGCTAACACAATTGCAGTAACTGGTGCTGCTACCCTTTCTAATACTCTAAACGTTGCTGGTCTATTGACTGGTACTGCTGGTTTAACAGTAACGGGTACTACAAATACTTCAGCACAATTTAATGTTGGTGGTGGTGTTGCAACTACAAATGGCGCGACTATAACTAATACCAGCATTTTATTAGGCAATAGTTCTGTAAATACTCAGATATCTCCTTCTCAAATAGTAATACAGACTACTGCTACCGGTAATACTTCTAGTTTGTTGTCATTAGCTTCAACTGATCAAGTTGGTGGTTCTATAACATTACAACATGGAAATACTACATCAAATTCTACTATTGTTTTAGGAGCACAAGCAGGCAATAATGCATCGATTGAACTTGGTGGTACTTCTTCAGCATTTATCGATTTTAAAACTCCTTATGCTGATGACTTTGACACAAGATTGGTTTCAAATACATCTGGGTTTACTATCGTTGCTGGAAGTTCTACGAGCGCAAACGTTTTAAATATAATCAGTGCTAACGTTAACATCGGTTCTGGTAAACTATTTGTTGATAACATTAATAATCGTGTAGGTATTGGTACTGCATCTCCCGGTTCTCCTTTAAGCGTTACAGGTAATGCTGATATTACTGGTACAGCTAATATTCAAAATAACGCTAATGTTGGTGGTACTTTAGGTGTATCTAGCCTTTTAACTGCTTCTGCTCTTAACGTCACTAACCAGACTAATACAGCGACGCTTTTTGTAACCACAAGTGCTAACGTAGGCACTGCATTTACAGCCAACTCTACGTTAACTAATGCTATAGCTCTCAATGTTGTTAACCAAACAAACACTGCAACGCTTTTTGTAACAACAAGTGCTAACGTAGGTACAGCATTTACTGCTAATAGCACATTAGCTAATGCTATAGCTCTTAATGTAGTCAATCAGACTAATACAGCAACGCTTTATGTAACCACAAGTGCTAATGTTGGTACAGCGGCTGTTATTAATGCTACTGGTGTATATACAACTGGCGTGGCTAATGCATTTTCTCATACTGTTGGTGCTGCATTTACTGCTAATAGTACATTAGTTAATGCTGCTGCTATAAACGTTGTAAACCAAACAAATACTGGAACATTGTATGTTTCTACAACTGCTAATATTGCTGGATTATTAAATGCTGCTGCGGGTCTTATTGTTACTGGTATCGCTAACGTATCATCTAATTTAAACATTGGTACATTTGGCACAACTAATGGCGTTAACGTAGTCAATACAACGATATTGGTTGGTAATTCTACATCGAATGCGATTGTTTCTGGTAACGTAGTATCATTAAGTGGAACTGCTAACCTAACATCTACCACATTAACGATTGGTGCTACAACTGTCAATGCAAGTCAAGTTAATTCAGCATTACATACTGCTGGTCTATTTGGTGTAACAAACGGGTCTACTATCAATGCCACAGCTATTATTGTAGGTAATACTACATCGAATGCCATAGTTTCTGGTAACTTGATTTCTGTAAGTAATACCGCTAACTTAACATCGACAACATTGACGATTGGTACAACAACCGTTACTACGGCTTTGATTAATGCTGCTGCTATAAACGTTGTAAACCAAACAAATACGGCGACACTTTATGTAACCACAAGTGCTAACGTAGGTACAGCGGCTGTTATTAATGCTACTGGTGTATATACAACTGGTGTTGCTAATGCATTTTCATATAACGTTGGTACAGCATTTACTGCTAATAGTACTTTAGTTAATGCTGCTGCTATAAACGTTGTTAACCAGACGAATACTGGAACATTGTATGTTTCTACAACTGCTAATATTGCTGGATTATTAAATGCTGCTGCTGGTTTTGTTGTTACTGGTATCGCTAACGTATCATCTAATTTAAACATTGGTACATTTGGCACAACTAATGGTGTCAATATTCAAAATACTTCGATTATTGTAGGCAACAGTACAGCTAATGCCACGTTATCTTATAATTTAGTGCGTTTGATTAATTCTTCAGGTGCCAATATATCATTATCAGCTGGGTTGGGCGGCAGTAGTACTCTAAACATTGGCAATAACTCGGCAAATGTGACATTATCTAGTGCAATAGCTGGCGGATTAACTTTAGCTGGTAATACTCTTATTGGTCCATCGGTATATATTGGGGCTAATTCAACATCATTTACACAAATATATCAAGATTCTACTGTTATAGGTGGCTCCGTTAATTCGTTGACTGAAACCTCTTCGCAGATATATTTTTCAAATGCTACCGTATCTATAATAGATATTAATGCTACACTCACTAGTACGCCTTATATATCAATAGCGGCTAATACAACAGCAAATGCGTTTATTGCTAATACGTCTGGTGTTTTTGTGCGGGCGTTTGGTACAACAAATGGAACTACTATCAATGCCACAGCTATTATTGTAGGTAATACTACTTCAAATGCCATTGTTTCCGGTAACTTGATTTCTGTAAGTAACACGGCTAACTTAACATCTACAACACTAACGATTGGCACGACGACTGTTACTACGGCTTTAATTAACACTGCTGCTATAAATGTTGTCAATCAAACTAATACTGCTACATTATTTGTTACTACTAGTGCTAGTGTGGGCACATTTGGCGTAACAAATGGAGCCACTATTAATACTACTGCAATTGTTGTAGGAAACACCACTGCAAATGCTACCCATGCATATAATTTACTACAAGCATCTAATAGTACATTTACCGCTAACTTATCGCCTTCTACGTTGACGATTGGTACTACAACGGTTAATAGTTCATTAGTAAATACAACTGCAATGACTATTACGGGCAACACGCTGACATTAGGTACTTCGAGTATAACGGCAACTGGATATTCGAGATTACCAAATGGACTTCTAATGCAATGGGGAAATTTCCCTGCAAATTCATCTACTACAATACAAAACTATGCTACGACGTTTACTACTGTATATAGTGGACAAGCAGCAGCGGCAAATGGTACATATAATGCAACACTTACCGCCCAAATAATAACTCTTGGCACATCTGGTATTACTATTAGAACTGCTAACGTAGCAAACACTCTTGTATATTATACAGTAATAGGAATTTAATATGACAACATATTCTTCATATATAGATCGTATTAAAGTAAAACAAGAAGAAAATTATTCAGACGTATGTGAATCTGCATATGTAGTTTTTACGCGAACTGACGATGATACAAATTTCTCTATTGGAAAAGATATCGCTTTATCTGTTCCAAATTTTGATAATTTTATACAATTTAATGATTTAACACAAGCACAAGTAATTCAATGGATTGAAAGTACTCAAGAATATTTGGATATGAAAGAATCAGTAGATACATCTTATACGAATTATTTTGAAGAAAAGAATAAAATAAAAACATTGGTAAACTAGCATATGGCATCGACAAAAGCAAACCTAGTTATAGATCAAGGCGCTACATTTTCATCTACTGTCACCGTTGCAGATGCTAATGGCGATACTATGGATTTGACAAATTATACTGGTGCTGCTCAGATGCGTAGACATTATTCGTCTACAAACTCTACATCATTTGTGGTTACAGTTGCCAATTCCGGTATTGTAACGCTTTCTCTTTCTGCTAATGCTACTGCAGATATTTCTT
>Ga0114968_10004769_pt1 | contig 10083 bp, 12 predicted proteins | sample M_130807_EF_Meta_FD_87020 | JGI IMG/M metagenome (GOLD analysis project Ga0114968, IMG submission 87020) | Freshwater microbial communities from Lake Montjoie, Canada to study carbon cycling - M_130807_EF_MetaG | ecosystem: Environmental > Aquatic > Freshwater > Lake | place: Lake Montjoie... | reverse complement strand
AGCTTTCTCTTCTGCTTTCTTTTGCTTTTCGGCTTCCTTGGCAGCTTTCTCTTCAGCTTTCTTTTGCTTTTCGGCTTCCTTGGCAGCTTTCTCTTCTGCTTTCTTTTGCTTTTCGGCTTCCTTCGCAGGATCTACTTCCTTTACCTTTTTTGGTGTAGTCTTTTTCTTTGGCTCTTCATTTACCTCTTCGGCTGACTCTTCGGCTGACTCTTCGGCTGACTCTTCGGCTGACTCTTCGGCTGACTCTTCGGCTACAGCAGCTTCTGCCTTATTTGCATTCGCTATTAAGGTTGCAAATAAGTCTTCTTCTTCGTCTTTTTTTATCTCTACCGTTTTCTTCTCTTTCTTTGGACGACCCTTCTTTCCGTTTACTTCTTTTGGAGCTTTTTCTGTTTTTGGACGTCCACGTTTTATGTTTTCGGCTTCTTCAAAATGGGTACTATCTATTTTTATATTTAAATTTTTTGCATATTCTTCTACTAATTCTTTTTCTATTTTTAATTTTTTTAGCACTTCTGTGTATCTTTTTGGGCTATTACCTTTATTATCTTTGTATTCGTACAAACCTACTGCCATACGGCTATCTATGTCTCCGCATCTATTTGTTTCACAGCTTTTACAGTACTCTGAGTTATTTACTTTTTTCTTTTCGCATTGAGTCAATAAACCATGGTTTCTTACGATTCCATTACAATTATTCTCATTCTTTGAACCATTGAATGGCATTGGATATCCTTCACTCAAATTTAGCATACTTAAGGCTTCTTTGCTGTTAAAGCTATATGCACGACCACACTCCTCTACCATTCTTATCACTTCTGATATTGATATTGATAACATTCTTGACATATTTGATTTTGGTATTGATTTTGATTTGGTTTTGTTTATTTTATTACTTTTTTTTTCATATATCAATTTTTTTTTTTTCACATATTTACTACATTTTACATTTTTTTTTTGTCTCCACCTTTCAAAAGGTGGAGCCAAAATAATATTATTAATAAAAATCATCAAAGAAAACATCTGTTCCTTTTCTCATTAGAAAACTTTTAGGTATCATTGCGGCGTCATCATTATTATTATTATAATTATATGTTGATTTTTTTGTAACGGAAACATTTTTATTACTAATAGTAGTAGTAATATTAGTATTATTAACGCTTTTATTTGCATTAGATACTAAAGGTTTTTCATATTCATATATTTTTATGATTTTTTTTACTATATCACTTCTCTCAATGTCTCTTTTATCAAAATAAATTAGGTTGATTCCTTCAAGCGTAGTATTTGTATTTAACTTGTAACTATTTATTTTTTCTATAAAATCACATAATCCATTTTTAGTTTGAATGTCGGATTGGTTCAAATCGCCAGTTATCACCATCTTACTATTACTACCAATTCTAGTTGTCAGCATTTTCATTTGATTTGGCGAAGAATTTTGCATTTCGTCTGCAATAATGTATGCATTCTTGAAAGTACGACCTCTCATAAAGGCAAGAGGTGCGATCTCAATTAAATTACTGTTCACAAAATTATCAAGTTCTGCTTTTGTAAAAAATTCTAAAAATAAATCAAATAATGGTTTTATCCATGGATCCATCTTCTTATTAATATTTCCTGGTAGAAACCCTATTTCTTCTTCTACTGTGACAACCGGCCGTGTTATTACAATTTTTCTTATACTACCATCTTTTAATTTTGATATAGCATTTAAACATGCAAAAAGCGTTTTCCCTGTACCTGCAGGTCCTACACCTATTACAATGTCAGTTTTATCATCCATTAAACATTCCATATAATTTTCTTGATTTTGTGTTTTGGGTTTATAAATTAGAATCTCCTTTACTTTCTTTTCTTTTTTCATGACTATGTCCATCCTTTTTACGTATTTATATGTTGAAAACAAACAAGAACTATCTAAACATAACAAAAAAAATAAATATGAAAGTGTTAAAATTTTATTCATATAATTAATAGTAATTTATATTTTAAATTATTATTAATAAACTATTTTTCTAATGATTTTAAAAAAACGCTTGTATTTTTTTATACCTTCGCTTGTATAACCATCACATTTTCTAACAGGCAACAAATGAAAATTATATACTGCTAAAATTTGTCTAACCAAATTTATTAACGGCCATTTCTGATTAGTTTCCGCTGTTTTTTGCAATGATGTCATAAAAGTGGAGCTAAATTTCTTTTTTAATTCTGGAATATATTGCTTAACTTCTTCATATTTTACATCAGATAATAATTGTTCTCTTGGAAAAAATACATTTTCTATGTCATTGATAGTAATAAATTTTATCCCTACAATATTTAATACTAGTTTACAATCAGTATCAATATCCATAATATAATAATATCTATTATCTTTATTATTTATTTTCTTTTATTTTTTCTTGTTTTATTCTTTCGTTTATATTTTTTAGTCTTTTTATTTTTGTTGTATTTTCCACCGAGAAAATCATTTCTTCTAAAATTATTATAATCCTTTTTTGATGTGGGTGTTTTTTCTATCAATCTTTTATGGAAATTATCTATTTTATCTGTTACATCTAAAAACTCATTACTTTTATCTAAAAATTTTTCTAAATTTTTACCGCTTTCTGGATCAATAAATTTTATAGCTTTTAATTTTTGATCATCCCTCAAATAATTTGTACTTAATAACCATCTTGCATTACTTGGTACTCGTTCATTAAACTCTCGGTTTAATATAGGAACACCACTAATTAATTTTGTAGTTTTTGACAAAATATTTCTGGATGGTTTTTTTCTAATTTCAGAATATGAAGAGTTCATATAATTATGTAATATAATTTCCATCAAAACAAGAAGTTTCCAAATGTCTTACATTTTTTGAATTTAACATACAACAACATTCAATTACATCTTTTAAATCATTGTAAATTACATTTTCTGCGTTTAAAATATTCACAATTTCTGAATTTGTTTTATTATGTGCAATTAATTCTTCACTAGTAGGTATTGATATACCATAATAATTTGGATACATAACAGGAGGTGCAACACTTGCGAAAAATATTTTTTTAGCACCCGCCGATCTAGCCATTTTAATTAACTCTATGGATGTATTACCTCTTACAATAGAGTCATCTACAATCAAAATATTCTTATTCAAAAATTCATGTTTTATTGTATTTAATTTCATTTTAATATTACTTTTTCTCATTTGTTGATTTGGCATTATAAAAGTTCTATCTACATAACTATTTTTAATGAACCCTTCGCAATATGGTTTTTTTAACACATATGATAATTTCAAAGTAGAAATTCTAGATGATTCTGGCACAGGCATAATTAGATCAATTTGATTAATTATAGATTCATAATTATTTCTTATTTTAAAAGCCAATTTCTCACCCATATTTTTTCTAGCTTGATAAACAAGTATTCCATTTATTATAGATTCTGGTCTTGAAAAATAAATGTATTCAAATAAACACGGTTTCAACATTGGATTTTCTATAATTTGTTTATTAAAAATTTCACCTTTATTGGAAATAAAAATACATTCACCTGCATTTATTTCTCTTTCTAATTCATAATTTAAAAATTCTACAGCAACGCTTTCAGAAGATAAAACATAGTTTTTTTCATATTTACCTAAACACAAAGGTCTTATACCATATGGATCTTTAAATGCTAATAAACCGTATCCATTTATCATTACAATAACAGAATATGAACCTTTTACTACTTTATAAATTTCTGATACTGTATAATATAAAATTTCTAAAAATTGTTCATCACATTCTAACTTATTTATGTAATGGGTTAATTTACTTAATTTTAATGCAAATAAATTTAATAATGATTCGGAATCGGAAGATGTTTGTATATACATTTTATCGTTTTTAATAATTTCATTTACTTCATTAACATTTGTAATATTCCCATTATGTACCAACGCCATGGAAAACGGTGAATTAATACAAAGAGGTTGACATTGATCAATATTCAATGAACCAGTTGTTGAATAACGAACGTGACCTATACCAATGTTACCTATTAATGATGTAGAATAATCATTATTTTTACAAAAAACATCATCTACCTTTCCGTTATTTTTATGTGAATAAAAAAATTTATTTTTACATGTATAAATACCAGCAGAATCTTGACCTCTGTGTTGCAAATTTTTTAAACCATTTAAAATATACGAATAAGCATTTGAATTTTCATCATCTAAATAAATACTAATTATTCCACACATATTCTAAATTTTTATTTTTTTATATATTTTTTTACAAATTAAATTCTGGAATAGAATAGTGTTCACCAGTTTTTATATATTTTGCAATTATTTTTGGATTTACTTTATTAACCACAATATCTTCCGCTTGATAAACATTATTAAATTTATCAATGTAATAAATAATTCCCTGAATATCTTGTGCCCATACTTCTATTTTCTGAGTATTTACCTTTACCTCATTATTATTATCAACTATACCATGAGGTGTACCTTTTGTATGAGTACCACAATATTCACAACCATCTTTTTTTCTTCTAGTACATTGCTCACCAGTAGCCCTTTTTGCACAGCATCTATCAAAAATTGGTACAAAATTTTTTACTCTTTTACGTTTCATAAAATCTTCTTTATTAAAAATCAGTCTATCATAATCATATATATAATGTATTAATTGATTTACTTCTTCATTATTAAGTATACCCATTTGAATTGCTTTTTCTTTTATATTATCCTTGAATTGAGTAATATAAGATTCTACTTTTTTATTTAAACGGCGTTCCATTGTATATTTCTTTATATTGTATAATTTAATATATATTATTATCTTTAGTTCAATTTTTTTATTTATTAATAAAACAACTTAAATAAAAGAAATATTATTTTAAAAATAGTATAACTGGTACAGTAATTAAAGTTACTACGCTAGAACAATAAATTATACGAAGTGGTTCATGTAATTCTTTGATAAGTTCTTTTAACTCATTCACATCTTGTTTTAATGATTGCAATTTATGTATATTTTCGTAACATTTGGATCGTGAATGCGTATGACAAAATCTCTTTATTGGTAATCTAGAAAACATTTGTTATAATTATATTTTTATCTTTAATATAATTATATTTATATATTACCATGATATAATGTTATCATTTACATGTTCAACTTTTATAATTGATTTGGGTTTTCTTGTGAATTACAAAATTCCATGTATTTTTCTTTTTGTTCGTCATTCAAAAGTGATTCCAACATTTCTATTTTATCTAGTAAAAAGTCTATGTTTTTTCTAATTCTTGCTTGCATTTTTGGTATGACATTTGCCGCTTCCTCTCTCTCTTTGGCTCGTTCAAAATTCATTTCGTCTACATTTATATCGTATTGTGCGACGATTGCTTCTAATTCTGCTTTAGTTTTTTTTTCTATGTATGTAAAATAAGATGACTTATTCTTACTACACCAAAAATTAATTGCGCCAATCATGTCATATCTACGATATTTACCAGTCATTATGGTTAGTTGTTATATAATATAACGTCTTTTTCTTTAAATCATTTATGGTAATATTTTTATGATTGGTGCTGTATTATTGACTCAATTAAATCTCTAATAATTTCTTGTTGCGATTCTTGTCTTTCCACTACCTCTAAAGAAGTTTCCACAAATTCATTTTTTGCCGCAAATGATTCTACTGGAGCTTCTACAACTACGGGTTCTACTGGAGTCTCTACAACTGCAGGTTCTACTGGAGCCTCTACAACTACGGGTTCTACTGGAGCTTCTATAACCTCGGCTTCTAGTGGAGCTTCTATAACCTCGGCTTCTAGTGGAGCTTCTATAACCTCAGGTTCTACTGGAGCTTCTACAACTACGGGTTCTACTGGAGCCTCTACAAGTACGGGTTCTACTGGAGCCTCTACAAGTACGGGTTCTACTGGAGCCTCTACAAGTACGGGTTCTACTGGAGCTTCTATAACATCGGGTTCTACTGGAGCTTCTATAACATCGGGTTCTACTGGAGCCTCTATAACCTTGACTTCTACTGGAGGCTCTACAACTTCGGCTTCTACTGGAGCCTCTATAACATCGGGTTTTACTTCTACTATTATATCATTATCATTTACATCACAGAAATCGTTCAAATTAATACTTAATTCTTGAGAGTTATTTTTACTTTCTTTATTATTAATTAAACGATCTATTATTATCTCATCGGTGACTTTATTAGTAATTGAACTATTATTATTACATCCATTAAACATATTTGATACTTTTTTAATTCCGTTTTTAATAATTTTATGTATTTTAAATTTATTACTTCTGCTATTTACACTTTCAATAGATTTAAAAGAACTATTTGTAGGTGTATTAAAACCGCTGCCTATTAATTCACTGTTCTGAGAATGATAATCATTTTCCATTTCGTCTGTAATAATAATTTTTAAATCATTGACATCATTATAGTCAATAGAATTCATTTCGTCAACTGACATTTTATCATTCACTATTGATTTATTTTCATTATTACCTAACTCAATATTGTCTTCAAAATGAATATCACTATTAATATGATTTACCATTAACTGTATTTTATTACTAAAACGTTTTAAATATTTAGCATGTAATTTATGAAAAAAATCAATACAAGATAGAAACAAATTCACTTTTTCTCTCATCAATATAATTTCATAATTGAATGAATATATAAAGTTATCAATATTTAGACCGATCAATAATTTACTTTTATGTAAAGATAGTTCGTTCTCTCTGTTATTAACAATACCAACAATAGAATTTAACAATATTAAAATATTATCATGTATTTCTATTATTGTTTCAAATTTATAATCATTAAAGGGCTCTAAATCTTTATACACTGGAAAATTATTACTTTTTACTATTTCTAAAATTTTTTTATCATTAAAATTGTCCAATACATAAGATGATATCAATTTATATAATTTAAAATATTCACAATACATTCTGTTATTAATATAAATAAAAATTCGTTGCATATCATCATATTCCAAATCAATTAATTTACTTTGAAAATGAAATGAATCTAATCCAAAAATAAATAACTGTGAGTTATTTTGTTTTATAAATTCAGAATATAATATTTTCAATTTATCAGTCTTGCTTCTTAATGTTTCAAAAACATTAATTATTTTGCTGCGTATTAAAGTAATATTATTGAATTCATTTTTAAAATTTGAAATTTGAATTTCCATGTGTTTATATTATTCGTAAATATTTTAATAATATCTAATATTAATATTATGAAAACTAACAATTCTTTGTTAGAAGAAGAAGTTGATACCAATAGTATTAATAAAGTTGGTGAAGAACATATTGAGTGGTCTATTGAACACGAAAAAATTTTTACTGAATGGGGTGATAAAGCAATGTGTTACAAATGGATGCATTCAAAAGCAACGAATATGTATTCTAATTTAAACGCATGGTATACAATTCCTGTAATTGTAATTTCTACTTTAACGGGAACGGCAAATTTTGCACAAGAAAGAGTTCCAAAGGATTATCAAAATTATTTTTCCATGGTAGTAGGCGCATTTAACATTACTGCAGGGATTATAACTACAATTCAACAATTTCTAAAAATAACACAGTTAAATGAAGCACATAGAGTAAGCAGTATTTCTTGGGATAAATTTTATAGAAATATCAAAATTGAACTTTCAAAACATCCTTCAGAGAGAACAAAAGTATTTCATTTAATAAAATCATGTAAAGAAGAATATGATAGATTAATGGAAACAAGTCCAAATATACCCGAAAATATTGTTAGGGAATTTGATACACATTTTCATAAACAAAATGTTTATGAAAAAATTATTAAACCAGAAATATGCGATTCATTAATTCCAACAAATGATTGTAGAAATCCGTGGTACAGTGATGAAAATAAACAAAAAGCTGAAAATGAATTAGTTAAAAATATTCAAATGAAAGAAAATAAAATCAAGAAAAAAGAAGAAACTAATTATAAAGACGTAAATGATTTTATTACATTATTTATCAAAATTAATAACCGAGATCCAATGGAAAGTGAAATATTTGATAATTTAAAAGATAAAATGGATATACTGACAATTAAAAATATAATAGAACAAATTAAAATAAACAAAAACAATACAGATAACGTATAAAAATTATCACTATAATTTTGGATTCTCATTTGGTAATATAAGTGTTGAAATCAAAATAAATACATAAAAATAAATGTAAATTTTAAAGGATTCTGTTTCTATACCGTAAAATTTGCAAATCTGAATTAAACTATACAAAAATATAATAGATAGTCCAAATAATGTAATTTTGTTCATAATTATATTATTTTATTATATAAAAATATTAATTTTTCATACTATTTGATAATTAGCATTTTCATTAAAAGTTTCACTTAGTAATTTTTTATCTATATAATGATAAGACAATGGAGTATGGTTATGATAATTATTAATAACATAAATAGGAGTATTTTGTAAAATTTCACCATTATCTAATTCTATTTTACCTAAATAAACACTATCATAATTATCTTTCCATAATCCATCATGATCACTAATTCTTAACATCAAATTATCAACTTCACCATTATTAATATCAACATTTGTTTTCAAATTTTTTACTAGATTATTACATAAAAATATAGCATATCTTATTATACCACCTTTTGAGTATTTACCATTTGTGTTTTCATCGGTTATTTTTTTTCCATATTTAATTTCTTCTTTGTAATCAGGAGACCATCCACCTTGTCTAAATGCATTTTTGTAATTTGTGAAATAATATCCTGATCCTAGAATAGATGTTTCGCTACTAGCAATGTTACCAAATACATATTGAAAATGTAATTTGTTTTCATGACATCCAGTGTAAACTGCGCTAGGTATTTCTATTTGTTCATCTTTTGAATTTTTAAAATAAATAAATGAAATATTATTAGTAAAAAAATCAGTAACATCATCGCTAATTGGAATATTACAGATATGATTTTTATTTACTATTTCATCTACCAAAGCGAACCAACATAAATCTTCTTTTTTCAATAAATTCATATTAAAATCTAATTTTGTTAGATCAACAAAAGCATATACTTTATTGCCATAAATATAAAAGCCTTTAAAATTTATTAAATCATTAAAAGAATCAGAATCATATTTTACTACTTCTGAATTGTTGTTAGACATTAAAATGGAAAATAAGTAATTTTGCATTGTGGTTAAAAAGTATTGTTTAGACTCTAATTGATAACCCATATTTATAGATGGAAATTGTAAATTGTTATTATAAAAATTATGTAATAATAAAAAAGTATTAAATGGTTTTGTACAATTTAAATTAATCTTAAAAGGTACTAATACCACTTCAGATGCATCAATATGTAAAAAAAAACTTGTAATGTCACTGTATAAGGTGTTCAATGCTTCATATGTAAAAAATTTATCATCATCTTCTGTATTCATTATAATTATTATATTAATTATAATGAATATCTATTTATATATTTTACGCTTAATTGTTTCTTTAGTTGATTCTTGACGATTATCCATTATATATTTTGTCAAATCTTCTGCTACATTTTCATCTTTATAATAATTTTGTAAAGAAGCTAATAATGTTTTAGAATTAATTGGCTTTCTAACAGTATTCTTTTTATAAACCAAAGAACCATCATTTATATCAAAACAATCAATATTATTTGATTTCATTACGGTTACTAGATTTTCAGTCATAGTTTTTTTTTTATTATTTCTTTCTTTTATTTCTTGCCTTAATTGCGATATTTCTGTATCTATTTTTACCCATTCGCGTATATTACTGACTAATTGTTCTTTGGGCGATAATATTTCACTGTTTGTATTTGTATTTTCATTCATATTCATATGTAAGTTATGTATATATTTAAATTTTAATATCTTTCTCTATAACTATATTTTCTTCAATAATTGTATTATTAATAAACCATTTAACATCATTATAACCCAACACGTAATGTCTTTTGCACAAACAATCTTTATATGTATTTGCAAAACATTGGGTTCCCTTATTTTTT
>Ga0114968_10004763_pt1 | contig 10090 bp, 9 predicted proteins | sample M_130807_EF_Meta_FD_87020 | JGI IMG/M metagenome (GOLD analysis project Ga0114968, IMG submission 87020) | Freshwater microbial communities from Lake Montjoie, Canada to study carbon cycling - M_130807_EF_MetaG | ecosystem: Environmental > Aquatic > Freshwater > Lake | place: Lake Montjoie... | reverse complement strand
ATTTTCTTATGGAAAACATTTACTTAATCATACAAATATTTAGTGATCTACTCGGAACTAGACGCCTCATCATCCTCATCACTATGTAAGGTCTCCCCACGCAGATTCTCCATTTCTTTCTGGCGAATCTCTTGCTCTTTCTTCTTTTCTTTACAGAAGTCCATGAATTCACTTAACTTGGCAAATACTTCTGTATCTAGGGAACCTACATCAAAAAATACACCATTGCTGTTATCGCTATATTCAGCCTCATGCGTTTTGATGATGCGAAAAATCTGTTCTTTTTCCGATTTTGATAAGGTTTTTAAATTTTCTAGAAAGGTCTTTCTATTATCGTATTCTTCGCGTGATAAGGACATTAAGCAATATCACCTTCTACAAAGCCGGGTGAACTAGCTTCTTGTAGTTCTTCCGCATCCTCATCTAGTTCTTCGTCTGCTTCTTCAATTGGCTCTATTGTCGATTGAACAGGAGCGCCATTGCTGACGATTTTCTTGTAAAGTCCTACACACAAGATATAAGGATCATTTACCTGGAATCGTGACTTCTTAATTTCAACCTCAATCTTTGTGCCAATCTGTAGGCTCTCAAACTCTTCGTTTGCAATATGTAGATCGCGGGGAAGTAGTACACGAATTGCATCCTTATATTCAACATAGAGACCCATCTTGTTCTTTTTGATGATTTCACCCTGGAGTATAGTGCCGTCTGATGGGTTAATGACACCTCCCTGGCTCTGAACTTGATAGACCACATCACCTGTGAAACGACCAGTTTCAACATGGCCCATAGAGCGGGACAGAACCTCTAGAGTCCCGGGAACTACATATCCGTGCTTAGAGCAGCGGCCTTCAATCTTCGTTCGAAGCTTCTCAATTAGAATATCTTCTACAGTAACATCTGAGAGTCTGTTCAAATCCTTGGGTGTCAAAGGGATTCTCTCTTCAAAGATAGCAGGATATTCAAGTGTTGTCATTTCTGCTTACTTGAAATGATATATTAATATAATCAATTTTCCTAGTTTAGATAATAAACTAGGAAAATAGTTTAGTTTAAGAACTTAACAATTTTTAATCCCTGAGTAACTCACGCTTTTCCAACATGTCCGCTTGCTGCTGTTGAAACAGGACGGAAGAACCATCTTAGCCCCTTAGTGCGTTGAGCATCCATGAGCCGTAAAAATATATCAGTTACTGCACACAATTGAATTGCTTTCTTTGTAATAATATTGTTGAATACATTATCATCAACATTTGCTTTTCCAAAAATTGCAATAATTTCACGAAGATGTTTTATCTTGTCATTCGTTTCACTTACATTTCCACATTCTGCGCCTCGTGTAGGTTTTACACCGTCCTTCACAGGTTTTCCTTGTTTGAAAACAAATAATTCACCACCCTTTGTTGTAATAAATCCATATGGGGCTCCTGTTGTTGAAAAAGTTGCTCTTCTTGCTAACACCTCATCAGTGCTTGAAGATTTGATAATATCCATTACAGATTTGGGCACGCTTGTACCATCTTCATTCTTATACTCTATTTCTCCGTTCTTTACATTTACAAATCGTAAAATATTCAGAGACCCTATACGAAGTTTATTTTCATTTCCACATTCTTCATCCTCATTATCTTTAATAACCATTTCTTGTTCTTTCTGGTTCAACCATTCATCAAAGATAAATTCTAAAAGAACTTTATCAAGGTGCGCTTTCTTTTTAAAGAATTTTGGTATTTCCAAAATAATTTCAAGCTCTTGGGTTAAGCGTTTATATAATTTATCATTCTCTCCTGCAATTGTATGAATAAGTCTGTCAACATCATCGCTAATCTCTCCAATTGTACCTGATAATATACTCCGCACCCATTCAACTAGTATACTCCATTTATCATCTATTTCAAAAGTGTCATCCTCATATGTTTGATTTTCAATAGGAACAATCTCTATAGGGGTAGCTTCAAAATGGTCGCGTTTTACAGGGAAATATGTAGTGCGAAGAACAAGTGGAATAGACTCATCTTTTAAATCATATCGTTGAAATAAGAAAAATCCATTTCGATAAATTAGATAACCATTAATTTTGTTATATTGTAACCTAAAATTTTTATTACCTAAAATATTTGTAAGAAGAAGCCCAAGTGCCTGACGAGGGACATCTTCAAGGAATGCTGCTAAGAAATTTTCAGCATAAAAAAGTGGCTGTTTTGCAAACATCTCACGAATTCTCTTTTTAAGAATAGATTCTCTATATTTTGCACTAAATTCATCATATGTTGTATCATCTGTATCAGCTAAATCTATTGTAATATTTGGAACACATGTATATTCACATTGTTCAAGCCAATCACATAATGGGGAAAAAGGCGCATCATTAATACTAACATTATCACGAACTGTTCCCTGGCTATCAATCATTCTAACTGGCTCTTGTCCTATAATTTGGATAGCATCCCTATTAAGATTACAATCAAGAGCATGTTGCTTTATAATACGCGCAACTTCTCCAATCTGTTTGGCCTTCTTCATTGCCATTCTGTAACTATATAAATCCATAGTTTCTTGCCCAATAACTGTAGCAAATGTTACTACATGTAAATGAATTGTACAATTTCTTTCTTCAAATGGTAAGAGCGAGTGGGAACAATAACGAATACCTCGTCCAATCACTTGGTCTGTCTTATTCAAATGATACCAGCTATCAAATATATGAATTTCTCTTATAAAGCGTAAATCAACACCTTCTGACGCTACTTGAGAACCAATTACAATTTTCACTTGGCGGCCGTCTAGATTACTAGATGCGCGAGCCGCCGCAATAGAATCTGAATTTTTTGGTGATATCTCGTCATTTCCTGTAAGGAGAACATATTTAGCTGGAATAAATGCGTGTCCGCCAGTATGACCTCGCTCTTTCCGTTCACAAAGAGCGCATTGTCTACCACCTGGACTTTGAATTCCATCTCCAAAAAGATTTGAGGCGCGACCATGAAGAGTATATCCATTTGCTTCTAGCATAAGAGCCAAGAAAAGAGCACCAGATGCTACAAATCGACTATAAAGGAATTGAACTCCCTTTGCAGCTTTCACTAAATTTAGAATTGTTAGACCCTTTGGTGAATACTCTCCAATATTTTCTTCCGCTAGCCAAGAAGGTTCTATTCCTTCTTTACATTTATATTTTACTGCAATACCAGTTCCTTCTTTGCGGAATGTTTGCAAAAATCCAGATTCTCCAATACGGTCGTCCTCTATAGGAAAAAGAATATTACCAGCTTGAATAAGACGGTCGCGTGTACGAATTCCATAGCGACCTGAGCTAGCAGAGGCTTCTGAAATCTCATCTTCCATTACAGTTCTAATATAATCAAGACCTGACCCAGATAATTCACTTTCTACAAGAGGAAGACTTAACATAGAATTACGTTCTTCTTCTGTAATCTGTACACGACCTCCAGGGTCTATTGAAGGATATGTTTTAAGAGTATATACAATCTTTGGATTCGGCGCAAGACGAATCGGAAATGTGCGAGGATTTTCACCACGCATAAAACTTATATATGCTGATGCCGCATTATGTAACATATCAATTGAAACAGAATCTTTTCGTATATTTCCTGCTGAATCAAATAACTGATTTACTGTAAGGGTAGCTTTTTTGTCATTCAATAATAGTAAATTAAGAAGAGTAACAATTTCTCGTGCAGTATTATACATAGGTGTGGCAGTCATTAAAACAAGTTTCATTCCTTCAGCTGCCATAAGAACCTTTTTAAGAAAAGGAACTAGCTGACTACCAGCAGCAGTATCATCTACATCTACTTTTCCGCCAGCTCCAGCAGTATCAAGTTCCTCATCTTCTTCTGTAGCAGCTTCATCGTCGCGTAAATGATGGGCCTCATCAATAATTAATACACGATTACTAAATTCTTCACGAAGTACTCGTGTAGTAATATCGGTGCTTGGTTTTCGCAGTTTCCCAATTCGTTTTTCAAGGATTTTCCGAATATAATTACGAAATGCTAAATACCCAAAAAAAGTATAGCGCCTATTAATAGCCTCTTTAACTTTACGCTCTATAGTGGATGGGTTTCGTTCTTTGAGAGTCCCTGTAAGGCGCATATATAAATCACCAGTTCCTTGATTTGCAATATTATCTTCATCCCCTTTCCCTATAGTAACACGTGAAATATCAAAAATATTACGAAAAAACCCTGGTTGAATTGTTACAGGTGCAATAATTAGAATTTTCTTACGAGGATAAACTTCTAAGACTCCTTCTGCAACTTGAACTGCTGCTTGGGTTTTACCTACACCTGTTCCATGGTAAAATAGTGCGGAATTATATGGTGTGCGAGGACTTAATAAATTTGCAAGAAACTTCTGAACCTGTGTTATTTGGAATGATTCATCTGTTGAACAAGGATCTGTTTCATCACCTGTTACCATTTTAAATGGCTCAGATTTACTTTCAGCAAATTCTCGTTTCTTAAGAAGTTTCTGAAGAAATTTGTTATCACTAATACTTGGGTATACTGCGCCATCGCGTTCATCTTTTAATATATCACTATCAGGATATAAATTTCTAGTTTTTAGTTCACGAAAAATTATATCACGAATTACATCTGCCTTTTCAGTTCGCCATTGTTCAATAAGAGAATCATTATCTATATTATGAAATTGAGTGGGAGGCCCTTCTAATAAAGCAGGAGCAGTTATATCTGGGTTCTTACGAACTTTTGGAGGTCGTTTTGCTTTTATTATTGGTGCAACAGGTTCTGAAGGTGCTATAACTGAGCTAATTGTACTTGTTATTGTATTAAGTATTGAAGGTTGGGTAGGCGGTAATGGTTGAGCAGGAGGTAATGGTTGAGCAGCAGGTAATGGTTGAGCAGGAGGTAATGGTTGAGCAGGAGGTAATGGTTGAGTAGGCGGTAATGGTTGAGTAGGCAGTAATGGTTGGGTAGGAGGTAATGGTTGAGTAGGTGGTAATGGTTGGGGAGCTTCAATAGCAGGTGCTGGAGGCAAAATACTAGAGGAAATAATAGACTCTTGTCTATTATTAGTAGGAAAATTCGAGCTAGAAGGTATATGCTCAGGAGGAGACGGCGGCCAATTATTACCAGGCTCTCTATTAAGTGGCATTATAGAACTATTAGAGTCACTGTTAACAGGTTGTGCGACAACAGGTCGTCTAACTTTTAATGGTCTAGGAGCAACCCCTGACATTTACTCTATTTTATTGTAAATAGTTTGAAACCCCATTTGTAAAGCGCAATAGTTTCGTAAAATACTTGATGCTCTCAGCAGAATCTCCCTTTTTTCCACATTTTCAGGTCGTATTAGCTTCAAAGCATCTTCCAATGATACCCAGCAAATATCACCAACTTCTCGTACCATATGATTATCATACTTATTCATAGCAACTTCAAGATTTGATGGGCATACCGCTAGATAATATATATGTGTGTAATGAACATGGTTATTTCCAAAAAATGTCTCACGAATTGGCGTCATATTTTCAACAACCTTATATTGATATGGCCGAAGCCCAGTTTCTTCATTAAATTCCCTCATAGCACACGAAATATTATCTTCACGAGGATTTCGCCGTCCTTTTGGAAATCCCCATTCAGGTGTAGTATATACTGCAGGAATTTCAGTAATTAATGCCTCTAGAGTTCCAGATTCTTTGAGTTGTTGTATCTTCTTTTTTGAGCTCTCATATTCATTAGTAAATTGCTTCGAATTAGAGTTACTTCCCCACATATCAGCCCATAAAGTCTCAAAAGGAAGTGTAAGAATTCGTTCACGCTCTTTTGGTGTCATACCTGAAATTTGGTCCTTAATATATGTTACATCATCAAGCTTATATTTTCCCCGAATTAATTCTACAAATCCAATTGAGTCCTTCCGCTGAATAAGAAGAAACTCGATTTGCTGGTTCTCATACCCTGTAAGGGACTTTGTATCGGTTATTAACTTTTCAGCTTGAATAGATTTACTAATTACAGTGTTAGTTGGTTTTATACGAAATGCAATTATTCCATATGAACTTACTGGTGATAGGCAATTTTTAAATGTATGTCCATAATCACCACAATTTGAGCAATTTCCTCCAGAATTACTCATTTAACTAGTAAAATACGTTTAAAACCTTTAGACTAATTATATAATAATTATTAATATGAATATACTTACTGTATCAGCTCTTTATAAGATAAACTCAAAACGACCATTTGAAGAATATATTCATTTTATGAACATATTAATCACTTCTACTACACATAAAATGGTTATTTTTACAACAGAAGATATTAAACATTTTATTCCAATGCGAGAAAATATACATATTATAATTTTACCTATTGAAGAATGGTATAGTCACTCTTTTGCAAGTGAAAATCAATATAAAACAATTACACAATTTTATTCAGTAGTACATAATGTTCGCAATATTGATTCTAATTTAATAAAAGTATACGCTGAAAAACATGGATTTATTTATAGAGCCTTACAAGCATTTCCAAATTTTTCGCATTATATGTGGATGGATATTGGATGTATAAGAATGGATGCTGAACTAAAACCGTATCTTTCATCATTTCCAAGTATCAATAAACTACAATTACTTAATATAGGGGATAAAATATGTTTTCAGCTTAGAAGAGACATTTCTAATCTGAATGATTTTAACTCATTTCGATGTAGTCCATATATAGCTGGTGGAATCATAATAGGCTCATCTAAGGCTTGGGCACAGTTCCCACAATTATATCAAACATCTCTAGCTGTTTTAAGAAAGATGAAAGTGTTGTGGGGAAATGATGAGCATATATATACTCATATGTTAATTACAAACCGAGAACATATAACAGCAATTGAAACTTATCATGACAATATAGCACCTGATTTTCCACATAGGCGATATATAAGCTGGGTTACTTTATTACTTGCTTTAAGTGATAATTATACTGGTCCTATACGAATGTTAGCAAAGTAAAAATTTAATATTCGCTTGTATAGTTAAATGCATATTTCACCAGAAGTATGGGGTCCATTTTTTTGGAATACAATGCATTTTGCAGCACTTGGCTATCCTAAAGAGCCAACATATGCTGATAAGCGAGCTGCTAAAGAGTTCTATGAGTCTCTCACACGATTAATTCCATGTTCTGTATGTCGCGAACATTATACGGCTCATCTAAAAGAGTCTCCAATATCGGTTTCACTTGATACACGAGCTGACCTTTTCAAATGGACTGTTGCTATACATAACAAAGTAAATAAAATGCTTAATAAACCAGAGAAAACAGAACAAGAGGTTATTCACTACTATTCAGAACTTGGCAATAGAGGACGTTCACCAATTTGGAATTCAGATGATTTAACAGAAATAAACACACGCTCATATTTAAAAGGTGTTACAACTGGTGTTGGAGCAACTATAGTAGTTGGAACTATTCTTTATTTTGTACATTGGAAAAATTAATCAGGTATTACAGCAGAGTTCCTTATGGCGGACGCACTAAAATTATTACTTCAGAGTACCTCTACACAGGCTTATGCGCCACAACAATCCTATCAGGGAGATATGAAAAGTACAGTTTTATCAGTTGTATTTAGGGCTATACTTATTATTTTGATAGTAGCCATTGTGCTAGTACTAATACACTTTCTAGTATATCCTATTTTTAAAATGAATGGAGATGAACCTGGCTTTATTCCAGTGCCATCAATCGCAGGAGATGATAAATTATTTTGGCGTACTAAAACTGATGTAGCTCCTTTAGCAGCGGCAGATACTCCATTAGGCTCTACAAATTCGGCTACAAACTATAGTCTAACAGTTGATATACAGATTGATGATGCGCATAATTATACTGGTGCTCCTAGAATAATCTTCTATAAGGGAGATAATATAGTACCTATTCCACGTGGAAGAGAACCCCAAGCAACTATTGCAAGTATGATTACGAACCCTTCTCTTGTATTTGCTCTTACTCGTGATACAAATGACCTTCAAATAAGCGTAATTACACAAGAAGGTAATACAGAAGGAATTCTCTTATATAATGTACCTATGCGTAAAGCATTTCGTGTAGGCATTATTCTAAGTAATAAAACACTTGAGGTATATACAAATGGTATGCTTTCACGCACACGGTCTTTAACAAGTCCACCAAAATCTGTTCAGGGTAAGTTTTGGCCATCTCCAACAACAGGTGTTCAATTACGCAATCTTCATATATGGTCATCGCCTATTATGCCTGTAGAAATGCGAACTGCTTTACCGGCGCTTAGCACTAGTAACTTTGATGTATCATCCCTACAAGAGACTTCATCGTGTGTAGCTGCTGCAAGTGCAGTATCAGCAGCCACAAGAAGTTTGGAATCATTAACATAATTTTTATGTTGTTTGGTATCAGATGAATCTCGGAAATATTGGCATCTTTATATTTTCTTTTGTAATAAATTTTACATTAGCATTTTTTTTAATAAGTTATATTTGGCCAAATACAAAGTCAGTAAATGGTCTTAATCAAATTCTAATTAATAAAACATTGCTTAATGATGGAAAAGATGGTGTATCATTATCAAATCCAACCAATATTGGGTCAAGTGATGATTTTGTTACACCATTCTTTACAAATGGGGGAGGCACATTAGTATTTTATGTGTATTTACAGGCTGGCCAGAGAACCAAATTAATTGGTAGTAACTATTCAAATATTTTGAATGTTGATAAATGTTTAGCCTTACAAGTATCTAATTCTGATGATAGTGCACAGTTAGAAGTATATACTCAAAATAGTATACCTGAAGTAATCGCCTTACCACCAATTCCTCGTCAAACATGGGTTCAGGTTGCTATTCTACGAGAAGGGCGAAGATTTGATATTTTATATAATAATAAGACGGTTGTATCTGAAAGACTCATGCGAATCCCTATAGTCAATAAGAATAGTCTATATTCTGGGTCATCAAATCTGCAAGGAGTAATCGGCAATGTGCGTGTGGCAGCGAGACGATTATCATACCAAGAAATCATTGTGGAACATACACGGTCTTCGGATACTCGTGGCAAGCCATATTTTAAGGTAAAAGATGCAACCGCATCTGGCGCATTTTGCCCTCCTGGGGTAAGCTGTCCAACTACAAATACGCCACCAGCATCCCCTCTAGAGTTCTGGACAACTCCATATAATTAAAAAATACGCTAATATAGAATAGTATGGCTCTCGTTGGAAACATTACGACAATTATCGCGGTAGTTGTTTTAGTAGTGGCACTTTACTACTTATATCAGTATCTATATGGCGACGCTGTGCCCGCTATCGCTACAATTGTTAACGGGCCTCAGTCCTCTATACGCGCGGTAGGTAAGGCAACAGTTGTTCCATCTACAAATCTCCCTCCATTATACGAGGGTGGCGAGTATTCAGTATCATTATGGATGTATATTAATGATTTTAAGTATCGCAATAATCTTAATAAGCACGTGTTAAGTCTTGGCGGAATTAGTACAACTGGCTTTGACACTCTTCGGGTATATCTTGGAGCTTTCAAGAACACTCTATCAGTGCGCGTCCACTCTAGGTCAGCAAATAGTGGTGTCACAACTGGAGTACCAGGACCTGTAACAGATGCATTACCTATATCGTCATTTGCTCAAGATTTCAATGTATCTCCTCAAGGTGTGGATACAGGTTATTTCCCTACATGTGATTTAGTTGAGGTTGAATTACAGCGTTGGATTAATATAACGGTTGTTCTCAGCGGTCGCTCAGTAGATGTATATATGGATGGAAAACTTGCGCGCTCTTGTGTGCTACCCAGCTTTTTCAAGGTGGACCCATCTGGTTATCAGTTAACATTACTAGATAAGACAGGCTTCGGTGGCTTCATAAGTAATGTAAATGCGTATGGATATGCCATGAATCCTGAGCAAGTATATCGTAATTTCATGGTTGGCCCCAGCTATCAATATAGTTTGATGGGATGGTTAAAGTCACTATTAGACCCTAAGGCTAGCAGCTCTCTTGAGTATCCTAAAATGAATTAGATTACACACTAGTATAATGTAAAAAGTTCT
>Ga0114968_10004759_pt1 | contig 10095 bp, 4 predicted proteins | sample M_130807_EF_Meta_FD_87020 | JGI IMG/M metagenome (GOLD analysis project Ga0114968, IMG submission 87020) | Freshwater microbial communities from Lake Montjoie, Canada to study carbon cycling - M_130807_EF_MetaG | ecosystem: Environmental > Aquatic > Freshwater > Lake | place: Lake Montjoie... | reverse complement strand
TCTATATGTGCCAGCTGGTATATTAGTAGAACCACTATAGTTAACAATAAATGAATTATATGTTGTACTTACAGTCGTTGTTGTTCCCACAGAAGATGTTGAACCATTTTTAATGGTTGAATATTTTTGACCATTAGTCATACCAGTTGAAACCATCCAAGTATACCAGGCAATTTCTCCATTTGGAACAGTTGTATTTGAAACTTGAATTGTTTGGAATTTGTAAGCAACTATTGGGTTACCGTACGCATCATTACCACCACTTATAGTTGAAATTGGTGCCGTTAAAATGGTTGGTTCAGAAACTCCCCAACCACTATAAGCAATGTAAGCATTCATTTGAGAGTCAAAGGTTGCTTGTACAACATTATTTGGTGAGTTTACATTAAATCCTCTAAACGCACTTCCTTGAGCCGCCATATAGGCATTCAACGCATTTTTAATTGTTAAATCATTCCTATCAATAAATAAATAAGCTTGGAATGGTGGTGATGTCGGTGATGGTGTCGGAGTATATGTCGGAGTATTTGTAGGTGTTTGAGTGTATGTTGGAGTATTTGTTGGTGTAACTGTTGGTGTTTGTGTCACCGTTGCTGTTACCGTTGGCGTTTGTGTATTTGTTGGTGTAAGTGTTGGTGTTGGAGTTGGAGCGTCCATCAATCTAATTTCAACAAGGTCATTTTCAGTTAATCCTGTATTGAATGTTATAGTCCAAGTACTTCCAGCATCTAAAGTATTACTATCAACTAATATTGTATTAATAAGTAATTGTAAAGTACCTCTTGTTGTACCGCTTGTTAATACATCTAAAGTACTTCCACTTGGAATTACATCATGGAATGCATTTTTGCTTTGAGTATAATCAACAGGTGGTACATATCCCGTAATTGTAAATCCAATTGTTGGTAAGAAGGTAATACTCATACCACCGCTAGTATTAAAATTAGAAACTATTACGTTTCTAAATGGTGTTGTTGTTGGTGTTGGTGTTTGAGTCTCAGTCGGTGTTGGCGTATTTGTTGCGGTCTCAGTTGGAGTTGGCGTATTTGTTGCGGTTTCAGTCGGTGTCTGAGTTAACGTTGCCGTGTTAGTTGCCGTTACACTTGGAGTTTGAGTTGTAGTATGTGATGGTGTAACTGTTGCCGTGTTAGTTGGTGTTACACTTGGTGTTTGTGTGGCAGTTTTTGATGGTGTGACTGTTGCCGTATTAGTTACAGTTACAGTTGGAGTTACAGTTGGTGTTACCGTATTAGTTGCCGTTACACTTGGAGTTATTGTATTTGTAGGTGTAACTGTAGGTGTTTGTGTTTTAGTATTTGTAGGTGTAACTGTAGGTGTTTGTGTTGGTGTTTCGGTATTTGTAGGTGTTGGTGTTGCCGTGTTAGTTACAGTTACACTTGGAGTTATGGTATTAGTAGGTGTTGGTGTATTAGTTGGTGTCTCAGTATTTGTAGGTGTTAATGTAGGTGTTTGTGTCGGTGTCTCACTAGCAGTTACACTTGGAGTTACAGTATTAGTAGGTGTTGGTGTATTAGTTGGTGTCTCAGTATTAGTAGGTGTTAATGTAGGCGTAGGTGTAGACGTTTCAGTATTTGTCGGTGTATTTGTCGGTGTAATTGTCGGTGTAATTGTCGGTGTTACCGTAGGTGTTACTGTAGATGTCGGTGTAAGTGTATTAGTTGGTGTTACTGTTGGTGTTGGAGTAGGTGTTGCCGACTCACTTGATGTTGGTGTCAATCCAATTGTTACACTTGGTGTTGGTGTTAATGTTGATGTTTGAGTATTAGTTGGTGTTACTGTAGGCGTTTGAGTATTTGTAGGCGTAACTGTAGGCGTTTCGGTATTTGTAGGTGTAACTGTTGGTGTTTGAGTTTTAGTCGGTGTTGGTGTCGGAGTTGGTGTTCCACAACCAGCCGCAGGGTCTGAAAGTGTCAGTACAACACCATAAATCATTTCTGTTCTTGTAACACCACTGTAAACAGCTGTAGTTCCTGTAGAACCAACATATATATCAAATGGTCCAACAGCATTATTTGTCCCATTAAATTTTACAACTATGTTTTGATTACATCCAGTAATGTTATATTGACTTGTTACCGCATTTAAACATCCGCTCGCCTCATTAACTACGATAATATCAAAAATTTGCCCCATTCTTATAATTAATTTCTTAATAAATACAATGACATTGTAGTTTATGGAATATTAATTTGACATTTTTAAATGTTAATACAAAATTGTGTCAAATGTACAATCAGGATTGTCAATTGCAATTGTGAAAATACAATCCGCAGCAACAATTTGTATTGCAAATCCGCAACCATATCTACACTCAATAATTTCAAATTTTTCACAACCATTTGAATCAATAATGGTTAACATTATTGCCGGAGCATTATTAAAAATTGTTGGTAAGTAAAAATATTCTACAGGTGGGACAGCACCCCCAATTGTTCCAACATAACTCTTATTATTTCCGTAAACATCAGAAACATAAACATAATATGGTGATGTTCCGGTTATTGATATAATCTCTATTCTTGCCATTTTAACTTTCGCAGAAAATATAATATTGTATTATCAAATCAATTTGTATTGATTGATTATCCAAACCGTTTATTGTTTCAACTGTAATTTGACCCGAATTAGTATCTATGGTAACATCTGAAACTTCAGGTATTGTGATTAATAATGCGTAAACAGCATCGTACCATTCTTGGTCGGTAGGTACATCCAATAAACTTGTACCATTATAAAATGATTGGGAATATGTGACACCACTTACATCAACACTAACAATAAATATTGAACTAATTAAAATACAATTTGTGTGTCCTGCGGTTAAATCATTATAACCTTCATTTAACATTTGAAGCATTCCTCGTTTTGTTCCTGATGTATAAGTAAACTCAGTTTCACACATTGTAAAAACTTGATACGTTGTTTTTATTGGAAAACAACTAATAAGAACGTTTCTTTTTTGAATACAATCATTTGAATCTGTAACTGTTAAACTATACGTACCACCTGTTAATCCTGAAACAAATATGTTTTGTGGATTTCCACTGACATTACTTGACCAATTAAAGGTAAATGGTGGTTCACCTGACGTAATCAAGGCTGTGATTGTTCCACCCGAACCAGTTCCACAAGAAGTTGGGTATAAACTAAAATTAACATTTGATGAAATTGGTAATGCTATGGTACCAATTTGTTGACATCTCAAATAATCAGTAACTGAGTAGTTGTAAGTTCCACTAACCAACGAATTAAAGGTCATGGATGTAAATGACGATGTAATTGAATCACCATTATCTAATGTATAAACATATGGAGCTGTTCCACCTGTTGTTAATGTTAATTGTAATTGACCATCAGCATTATTACATGTTGAACCCGTATATGTTGGTGTTACGGTAAATTTATTTTCAGCAATTATTGTTAAAACTGTAGAGTAAACACAATTACCCCCATCACTAATAAATAAAGTGTAGTCACCACTCTCTAAATCTGTAAAAGTTTGTGTTGTAGAATTTGTGGTAACACTTAAAGTATTTGAATTTGGTTTTATTAGTGTATAAGTGTATGGTGGTGAACCATCTAAGACACTAATTAAGATTTCACCGTCAATACTACTACATGTTGAGTTTACCGTCTCTATTGATATTAATTGGAATGTGTTTGGTGTGTTTATAGAGGTGGCAAAAAATGCTTTACACAAAGCTGCGTCTGTAACTTCAACAGAATACGCACCTGCTGGTAATCCACTGAATGTATAACTCTGAGCATATGTGACTTGTACATCACCATTTGAACCTGAATAAAAATATGGACCTGTTCCGCCTGTAATTGTTAAAGTTAAGGACCCGTTGGCTTCAAAACAAGTCGGTGTTACCGCAGTCCATGAACCTAATCCTATAGATGGTACATAATCCACAAATGCCGTTTTGCTTAAAACACATCCATCACCTGAAGTGACAGTACATCCATAAGTTCCTGTAGTTAATCCTGTTATTGACGTACCTGTTGTAGAATCATCCCATAAATAAGTGAATGGTGAGTTACCTGTTACACCAGTCACATAAACTTTACCTGTTGGACTAGCGCATTCAGTATCATTAACAATATAAAATCCAAAGTTTAAAGGATTTGATGAATATACAATACAAGTGTCTGTTGTTGCAGTACATCCATTACTGATTGCTGTTACTGAATAAGTTCCAGCCGAAAGATTATTAAATATTGCTAAATTATTGTTAGTTATTTGTGAAGCAACAAAACCACTATAACCATAAAGATAATATGTAATATTACTACTATCAGATGTTGCTGAAACGGTTAAAGAACCATTATTATTACCACACGTTGTATTAACAATTGATGTTATATCAACGGTTAAACCTGATGGAACAATAACATTAATATAAAATTGATTATTAATTGGTAATGTTGAATCATTTGCTCTAACTTTGTAAGTACCCGCAGATAATCCCGTTTTGTAATCACCTAACCCTAAACTTGGGTCATACCAATCAAACGTGTATGGAGATGTTCCACCTGAAGCATTGATTTGTACCGAACCAAACCCATTTATACAAGTTCCTGTAACCAATAATTCATATCCAAAAGTATTACCATTACCAAAAGGTGTTGGAGTTGGCGTTGGTGTTGGTGGAAGACATGGGTGTGATGTTATACAATCAGCACAATCTGTGTATCCCAAACTATAAGTTGCTGAAACACTACCACCAGTGACATTATAAATGGTTGAACCTGTTATTGATGAAACAACACTAGCGCAACCTTCAAACAAGACAGTCGGACCATCTTGAACTACCCAATAAAATACATCACCCTCTTGATAGGTACTTCCTAATTCAATATCACCTCTTCTAAAACTAAATGTTGTGTTGGTACAACAAGATGAAAAACTATAATAACAAGTGTTTGGATTTGCCGACCTACAAGGAGGACATCCACCACCAACACTATAATAATCCGCAGTTAAAAATGTTTGTAATGGTGTCTGAATAGAATCAACACCAGTATAGGCATAACAGGCACCGTCTCCACTATATACTACAGAACTTAATGAAGTTGTAAATGCTGTTGTTTCAACAGTAAATGTCTTATATATAGCACCAGCACCAGAACCTGTACAACAATTTACGAATACTTTATTTTTTATTGCCATTTATTCTAAATATTTGTTAATTAACAAGTAATGTCTATATTAACACCAACGTTTATTTGTAATGTTGATACCGGAGTCTCAGTTTGACAGGTTAAATTATAAACAGTTATATTATTTCCATTCACAAAGAAATAATATCCATAATTAACTAATTGCGATAAGTTATACAATAATGCCGCCTTCCATTGATTATTTGTAGGAACACCATTTGTCCCATATCCATCAAAAAACTTACTTTCAATAAGTTGAACCCCATCAATTCTTACATCCACATACCATTGAGTGTATAAAGTGTTTGTTTGACAATCTGATAATTGTATTCCTTGCCCATCTAAATATGAATAAAGAACACTATATAAAATTTCTGAGAATGAACTAACCGTGTTATTACCTAAAGTTCCAATCCAAGGATATATTGAACATGTTGCACTTTCATTTGTACAATCATAGGCAAATAACTGACCTTTAGCCAAACAAGGGTCATTTTGAACAGGAATTAGTTGACATCCAGATTGTCTTCTATAAACAAATTTTTGTCTTTGTAATGCCGAATTTTCTAATTTGGTACCCGTATTCCAAATTGTTGATGCGGGTATCATTTGTTGTGTTAATCTAATCCAATATGGTCCTAAACCATCAACATATTCAATAAGTTTTTGATAAGTAAAATTATCGTTTGGAACACCAACATTTTGTTCAGATAATAGGTAGTTATAAAAAATGGTTAACAAAGTTGGGTATCCACTTGTTTTACCATCTGTAGAATACCAACGGTCTCTTACATTTATAGTTTGTTGTACAAATGTTTGAGCAAACTCAAAGAAAGTCTTTTTATTTGGTTTAGGATTTATATAAGTCCAATCATAACTTCCATAACTTGGATATGGTGATGTTGTACCACTATTCGGTATAGGATAGTTATAATTTTTAGACATTTCCCAAACATTATATAATATTCCTTGAGAAGGGTTTAAGTATAAATCAACATTTTTAGCATTTAAAACTAATTTGTCTGATGGTGTGTAATAATAAGCATTATAACCCGATTGAGTACTAATTCTATACTTAGGTGGTTGCCAACTCTTTTTATTATCAGGTGTTAATTTTAGATTAAATCCCAAACTCATGTATGGAAAATATCTGAATCTATTAAAATAGAGTTGTCCGTATGTAAATGGTTGTAATGTTGTTTGAACATTTGGACTATTACCTGTGAATACGGATGCGGTGGCATTAACATCCGCCGGGCTTCTATGTTGTGGTGTTGATTCAAACCATCCCGCACCTTTTTCAAAAAAGTAATCTTCAGTTTCAACTGGTGCCTGTGGATACCCAAATTCGTCAACAGGATAATCTTCACGTGTTTGAGAAACAAGATATGTTGTTGATGTCTGTGTAAATCCTGTATATTGAACACCATATATGGTGTATGTGTCACCTGAATTTAAAACTGTTACAACATCAGTATATGTTCCACCTGTAATTTGAGCATACTGTTCATAGAATTGAGTCATATCAATTCTTTGGTCGGCTAAATAAACGTGTTCGTTAAATTCTACCAATGAATCAGGTGCTCCAACCAACCTCAAAGTAAATTCAATTGAACGTCTTGTTCCTTTTGATTTAAATAGATATGCAGAATTTAATATTAGATTTCTATAAAATTGATAGTTTAATTCTGATGGTGTAAATTCTCTTGAAAAACCTGCGTATTGTGTAACACCTGTAGATGAATAAACCGAGTTTAAAAAATCTTCATTTGTTATTGGCGATATGTTTGTTGACCAACCTAAAGTTTGAGCCAAATTTTTCAACAACATTGAAGGAATGTCATTTCCTGGCGTATAGTTTACCGAATTCATATACGCCAAAGCGTCTATAAAAATTTTAATTTGGTCAAAACTTCTACCATATATCTGTAATACTTTTGAAACTTTGTGGTCGGGAGTATCAAACTCTAAGAAAGATTCAGTAACCATGAATCTCGCGATTAAGTTTGTCTTATAGGCATCAAAATCACTTCCAATTATATTAAGTTCTTCTAAATAATTTGTGAATAATGGAGTTCTAATATCTAAATTCCATAAACCATCTTTTGGCCACGTAACTGTTGAGTTTTGTAAAACAACAGGTCCACCATCAGTTTGAACAGGGACGTTAAATACTGCTGTATAAGGCGGTTGGGCTAATCTATTCAATAAAAACTTCTCTACCTCGTCAAAATCTTCAGAAAAAATCTTTTCAACATAATAATCATTTGGTCTAACTACAATAGGTAATATTGTAGTTGTACCAGTAAATGGTTTTCCCGTAACAATAAGTTTTATTGTTCCACTTGTTAAACTATTTGATGGTGTAAAATCTATAATTGAAAATGGTATTTCACCAATTACTAATGAATAATCCCTATATCTGTTAGTTAAATCACGAATTGGTGAAAATTCTTGTTCTCTATTTTGAAGATTGATTTTAGAATTAACCGAGTAATCAATACTAAATGGATTTTTAATTCTTGCAACATCAATTGTTAAAATTGTTTCATCAGAAATTGAATTGTATGAAATGTCGTATGCTGTATTTCCAGTCGTGAAATTGTAATAGTAATAATCAACATCAATACCTGCAGGAAAAAAATTAATAATTCTTTGTACCGAAACTTCAAATCTTTTTTGTAATGAACCAAATATTGTAAAATTAGTAACCTGCGATAAATCAAAATTTGGATAAACTCTATATTCACTCGCCTGTATTAATCTTGATTGATTTACCGAATCAAGATTCAAATCTTGTAAGGATATTGGACCCTGAAAACTTCCAATATTAAAATCACGATTGACCTTTTCTGATATACCAACATTGAACTCAAAATTACCTTGAGTTAATCCACCACCCTGCACAGTTTGCAGACCCACAATATTATCAAATGGAGTTGCCGCGCCTGATGGACCTGTTGGAATGTATCTTCTAGCCATTATTGTCCTGTTATGTTAGTGTAGCTCTTACTGAAGTCAATGTTTTGGTTTCTATTCTCTTTAACTTCATACAATAAGTTATTAAAGTCATCTTTAATTTCATAAAGATTAAATTGAGAGTAGATGTTATTTTGTGTATCGTAGATTGTGTAGATACCATCTTCCATAGATTTAGTTTGATTACCATAAAGTGCAATACCTAACGTATCTATATCATATTGTGAAACTTGAACTTCCAAAGTCAAAGGATTAAAAAATGTATTTGACATTATAATACTCTGAGCTGGTTGTCCAATAAATGGCGTAGCATTTGGTTTGTTTGTTGGTGAAGAACTTGGTGATAAAGTACAAAAAACTAAATTAGTTTGACCTTCAGTATATCTATATCTAACATTCTTTTGTTGTGTGTTTGTTAAATTCTGAACAACAGGTTCACAATAAAAATTAGATGTTACAATTCTAAAGAAATTTGGAATTTTACTTCCATCGGCATTCAGATATTCAACTCTAAAACCAACCAATCCTTGAGAAACAAATTTGTTTACATATTGATTTGGTACGTTTGATAAATCAATAACAATACCTTTTACGTTTGGTAATGCCGATAGCACACCACAATCGGTAATTGTTGTTCTAATTTCTGCGGGTCTAATATATAAAGTATAAATTCCCAACTGTGTAAAAGTTTCAGCTGGTAATCTTAAATTATATAAACCTCCAAGTATTTCATTTGTCTTCCCACCCGTAGCTGCATTGTTAAAATACGGTCTTAATATTGAGGTCGCATCAAGTTGTGTTAGAACAAAGTTATTTGTCACATCTCTTGATGGTGTGTAGTTCATGATGATTTGCACGTCTTCGGGCGAAACATCAGCGGGTCTTATAGTTCCATAGGTTCCTGTAGCCATTTTATGTTACATTAAAAAAATTATATCCATAATTTATAAGTTCTCCGAGATTATTAACTTCGCCAATTCTTTGTATTCTTTCATATGCTGAGTTATTCCCTCGTTCTATAAATACATTTGATTGCACTTCTGCTTGCGAAATTATTCCCAAAAGTAGTTCATCTTTTATTAAAGGTTCTGCAACCATCCAATCTGCAATAAAACCTGATGATTCAACAAAGTAAATTGTATCACCATTTGCGTAATCATAATAATTAACATTTTGGATTGTGTAGGCGGTATAAATTAAATTTATTTCTGTTATTATACCGTAATCTAGTTTATTTTTTTGTACTGGTACTAATAATTTATATGGTGTTACACCATACAATTGTAGTTCAGTTATTTTTGATTTTGTATATCCACTAACCACAAATGGTGTTGTCACATAGTTAGATGAAGTTTCTGCCGAAACAGTATTATTTGAATCTCCAGTAAAAATAAAATTATAAGAAATTGGTGTACCACTCCAAGAACCGACATTTGGTGTGAAATATGCCGTCCCATTTGGATTAAAATCAGGAACATTAACATATGGAGTTTGAATATTTTTTTGTACCTTTGTGTTTCCCCAAGGATTATTTTGTGATAACGTAATTGTATATCCACTTGGATTTGTATTATAGATATGAGCAATTGAATTGGGTGTGTATGCAGTAACAATTTGTTGTGGTGTTCCATCACCCCAATCTATAAAATAATTTGAAAGTTGTAGATATGCATTAAATTCAATATCGGCGGTATTGTAAACATACCATTCAAAAGGATTTGATGTTGTAGATGAAAATAAAAAATTATTTACAACATTTTGTTGTGATATTGCACCATCAAAGACTGAATAGTAACCCAAGTCCACAGTATTTTGTACAAGTAAGACAGGAACGGTCAATCCCGTAAACAATGACGTATTATTTGTACCACCCGTCAACATTTGTGTCATTGCCGAATAAACACCATATGTTTCGCCAGAAATTGTTACATC
>Ga0114968_10004757_pt1 | contig 10097 bp, 7 predicted proteins | sample M_130807_EF_Meta_FD_87020 | JGI IMG/M metagenome (GOLD analysis project Ga0114968, IMG submission 87020) | Freshwater microbial communities from Lake Montjoie, Canada to study carbon cycling - M_130807_EF_MetaG | ecosystem: Environmental > Aquatic > Freshwater > Lake | place: Lake Montjoie... | reverse complement strand
GTTCCTGCTCAGCGGAGGAAGGGAAAGAACGCGGGAACCCGGCGGCGATAGTCCACATACGACGGATGCAGGCGCATCAGCCGGCGCTCCTCGGACCGGGCCTTGGCGACAAGAAGGACGAACAGCAGGAGTGTCGCCGCACCCGCGGTGGCCGATGCCCAGAGCACGGACCATCCGACACCGAGCCACAGGAGCGCCGCATACAGCGGGTGACGCACCCGGGCATAGATTCCCGAAGTCACCAGCGGGGCGCCCAAGACAGGTTCCGGATAGGCCACCCGCGCACTGCCCAGACACCGGTATCCGGCGACTCCCAACCAGGCACCGAAGACAAGAAACGGGACCGAGACCGCCGCGGATGCCCAGGAGACGCTTCCAGTCCCCGGGCCGGCCAGGGCCAGGGTCACCAGGAGAACGGTCTGCGCGGCGACCCAGACCCCGCCGCGCCCGATGAATCCCGATGTCACGGGGCCGGAAGGTCCAGGGGAGGATCCAGTGGGATGACCGCCTTCAACGGCGTCGAGGCATGGATGTCACCGCCGGTGGCGAGGAACCAGCCGTCACCGGAGGGCCCGGCGTCGATGTTGTCCTTGGACTCCCATTCCGCACCGGATCCGGTGAAGCGGGCCCGGCGAAGGCTCACCCAGTCGCCGGCAACGGTCCTTACCCAGCCGTTGCGGAACCGCGCCCGTCGGGTGTCGTGGACGCTTGCGCCGTCGCGGCGGAAGTCCTCGACGAACGAGTAGTATCCGGACAATGGCTTGCCTCCGGTGCGGGTGCGAAAGGTGGCCAGCTTCCACCAGTCGGCGCGGTCCTCGCGCCAAACCCAGGCGGTGTAGGCGGTCTTGTTGGTCTGGACCTCGCCGCGGAGGACGAAGCGGTTGGTCTGGCCGGGCTTCCAGGCAAAGGGCGCCATGCACTGTCCGCCGGTGCCCTCGCCGCCGAACCGCCGGATCCGCACGCCCTCGCCCTCGTGCAGAAGCTCCACACGGTCCTCGGTCTTCACCGCCTTCGGATCATCGCCCTTGGACGGGTCCCAGACCGAGAAGATGACGACCGTGTTGGTCGGCGAATCGAGCTGCTGGATGCCGAAGTAGCCGGTGTTCCAGCCGCAGGCCATGAAGTACGAGCCGTTGGCCGACTTGTCCACGACCATCTCGTTGGCGAACCACTCCGCCTCGGGCGCCGGATAGCCGAGATGCACCGAGCGCGCGGCACGAAAAGCCGCGGCTGGCTCTTCTGCGAAGGCGTGGGCCAGCGGGCAGAAACAGGCGAGGAACAATCCGGGACGAAGCGGCATGGGTGGACCGTATCGCCAGTCCGCCCCGAGAAAACGAGAAATGCCGCCGGGAACCGGAGGGGCTGTCCACGAAGGACTCAAAAAGGGCGGAGGATTGGCCAAGGGCCGGAAACGACCCGTACCGGCCCACCGGGCCTTCAGGACTTCTCCGCGACTCCGGATTCGGGCCCATTCGCGCCATTCGCGGGCAGGCCCGCCGCGTTGCCCGGACTCAGCCCGCCTCGGCCATCTGCCGTGCCAGCGCGGTGAGGTGGGGCCAGGCCGCCGCAAACTCCGCACGGAGCCGGGCGAGATCCTCGGCCTGGTCGGCGATACCGCCGTCCTCGCGGCCATGCTCCAACCGGTGCGCGAGCTCCTCGACGCCGCCCAGGCCGAAGATCGAGGAGCTGCCCTTCAGCGAATGGGCGGCCCGGCGCAGGTTGGACTGGTCGCCCGACTGGATCAGCGAGCCGATTTCCTCCAGGCGCAACGGCGTGTCGGCAAGGAACGACTCCAGGAGCTCGGCGACGCCGTCGGCGCCGATCTCCTCGGCTAGCTGCCGGCATGTGTCCCGGAGAGGGGAAGGGTTGAATTCCATGGAAGGCTCCGGGGCAACAAACGGGAATGGCCGGACCAGCGTCAAGGCATCCCTGAGGACGTCGACGGAACCGAAACCGTTTCCGGACAAGGCGGGGTCGGGGTTGGACATTGTCGGGTTGGGGTCACCCGCTTCCGGGTGCCTTCCGGGGCATCGGCTGCATTTCAGGATGGCTTGAGCCCGATGCGCGCTTGAGTTGCGGCGGCGGCCCGCCGTCTCCTTGGCAACCCGCATGAAGACCCGCACTCAGCTGCTCGTCGCGACCGCCGCCCTGACGCTGTCCTGCGGCCTGCCGCTGTTGGCCGACGGACCTGCCGACAACCTCCCGGACAAGGTCCGCCGGATTCCCCCGGCCGGGGTCGCCATACCCGACGACGTGCGGAAGGAGCTTTCCGAGGGCGTGCTCCGGCTCGACGGCGACATCGCCGCGGCCCGGACCAACCTCGCCACGCGTCCGGACCTTCTGGCCCGGCTTCCGGACGTGGCGATCTTCCACAAGGCCGTCGACTGGGCCCTGCGCTACGACGAGTTCTTCCGGACCAACGAGGTCGTGTCCGCACGGCAGCAGCTGGAGGCCGCGGCCGACCGGCTCCGGTCGCTCCGTGCCGGATCGGCGCCCTGGACCACCACCAACGGGCTCGTCGTCGCCGGCTACGTTTCGCGGATCGACGGGTCGGTGCAGCCGTACGGACTGGTCGTCCCGCGTTCGTGGCATCCGGACTCCGGCCGCCGCTGGCGGCTCGACACCTGGTTCCACGGCCGCGGCGAGCAGTTGAGCGAGCTGGCGTTCCTGGCCGACCGGATGCGGAATCCCGGCGACTTCACGCCGCCCGACACCTTCGTGCTCCACCTCTACGGGCGTTACTGCAACGGCAGCCGGTTCGCCGGCGAGACCGACTTCTGGGAGGCCCTGGCCGACGTGACGTCCCGCTATCCGATCGACGAGGACCGCCTGGTGGTCCGTGGATTCTCCCTGGGTGGGGCCTCCGCCTGGCACTTCGCGGTCCACCATGCCTCGCGCTGGGCCGCTGCGGCGCCGGGGGCGGGATTCAGCGAGACCGCGCAGTTCCTCAACGTCTTCCAGAGCGAGAAGCTCTCGCCGGCCTGGTGGGAGCAGAAGCTCTGGCGGCTGCATGACTCGACAGCCAACGCCCTCAATGTCGCGATGGTACCCCTGGTGGCCTACAGCGGCGAGGTGGACGGGCAGATCCAGGCCGCCAACGCCATGCGGGACGCCCTGCGCGGCGAGGGAATCGAGCTGACCCACATCCTGGGCCCGAGGACCGGCCACAAGTACGAGCCCGGCGCGAAGGCCGAGCTGAGCCGGCGCATCGATGCCCTGGCCGCCGCCGGACGCGTCCGGGTCCCGCACGAGGTCCGCTTCGTCACCCATTCGCTCCGCTACAACACCATGGCTTGGGTGACAATCGACGGCCTGGGCGAGCACTGGGAACCGGCGAAGGTCTGGGCCTCCCTCAATCCGCGTCTGGGCAATGGGCCCGCGATCTCCGTCAGCACGACCAACGTCGCCGGGCTGTCCCTGGTCTTCGGGACCGGGGACGCGCCGTTCGACGTCCAGTCGGCGGTCACCGTGGACATCGACGGCGAGACCATCGAGACGACGCGTCCCGGGACCGACCGCTCCTGGCGCGCGGCGTTCCATCGCGAGGGAAATTCATGGAAGGCAGGACCCGATGCCCGGGGCGGACTCAGCAAGCATCACGGGCTCCAGGGGCCGATCGACGACGCCTTCATGGACTCCTTCACGATGGTGCTGCCGACCGGGGCGCCGATGAATGACACGGTCGGGGCCTGGGTTGCCTCGGAATCGGCCCGGGCCATCGAGCACTGGCGCCGCCACTTCCGCGGCGACGCGCGGCAGCGGAAGGACACCGAGGTCACCGAGGCCGACATCAGCTCCAGCAACCTCGTCCTCTGGGGCGACCCGTCGAGCAACGCCCTGCTGGCCAAGATCGCCGACCGGCTGCCGATCCGCTGGACGGCCGAGGGGATAACCGTGGGTGGAAAGGCCTATTCCGCTGCTTCCCACGCGCCGATCCTGATCTTCCCGAATCCCCTCAATCCAATCCACTACGTCGTCGTCAACAGCGGTTTCACCTACCGCGAATACGACTACCTGAACAACGCGCGCCAGACGCCGAAGCTGCCCGACTGGGCGGTGATCAACCTGGACACGCCGCCCGGCAGCCGCGCCCCGGGCGCCATCGCCGATGCCGGGTTCTTCGGCGAACGCTGGGAACTGAAGTAGTCCTGCGGCGGCGTCCCCGGCTTTCCCTGGAAAGCCTGACGGCCGTGACCTGTTGCCAGGCCACGGCCGTCACCCAACCGGGCACGACCCAGTGCCCAGGATCAATGGCCTCTCACGGATTGGACCGGACGCGGAAGAGCCGGACGCCGTCCGCCGGGACAACCTCCCAGCCTTCCGGCAGGAATGTTCCGGGACGCCGGCCAATCTCCACCCACGGACCGGAAGGCGTCGTGGCCCGCTCAATGGCGTGTTCCAGTCCGGGCTCCGGTTGGAATTCGATCCGGAGACCTTCGCCCGAACCCCGCAGCGCCCGGAGCACCGCCGGCACTGGCTCGCCCGATTCCGCCTCGCCGTTGATGGCAAAGGAGCCGCCCGGCAGCGCGGCGCGGATCTCCACCCCGGCGACGCCGGCATGGCCCACCGGCACGCCGTCCGGAATCCGGACAACCCAGTTGAACTGGCTGCCCGTTCCCAGGAAGGACCCACCGGATTCCAGCCGCAGCGCGGAGGAGAAGCGGAGCCCGGCACCGGCAATGCGATTCGTCCCATCGGACCGTGGCACGATGGACTCGTAGCCGACGACGTCGCCGGAACCCACGAAGGTGACCGTGCCGCCCGCAGCGAACGGCGCCTCGCCGCGGACACCTGTGGACGGATCGATCCAGGCGATCGTTGCCGGCAACGGCGCGTGGCGGCCCAGCAGGTTGGTGATGGTGATCCGGCCAGGCCCACCCTCCATCACAACCTGGTTCACGCCGGAGGCCACGGCGGACTTCGCAAGGCGGTGGCCTCCTGCCGGCTCCGCGGACGTCTCCGCGAACACAAGCCGCGTCCCCTCCGAGTCGAGGCGGACGGGAGCAAAGTCAAACCGGAGCCAGCGGCGGTTGGTGTTGCCGGCGGGAACCCGGACGCCGCCGGATCCGTCGGCAGGGAGTCCACGCACGACGAGGGCGCCGTTCTCCTCGGCAACCGAGGTGCCGCCGGCCGGAGGGTGGGGACGACCGGCGAACTCGACTGGCCGGCGGATTTCCAAGGGATGGTCCTCGACCTCGCCTTCGGTCGCAGGACCGGTGGGAAGAATGTCCGGCCCAGCCGGGCCAAAGAACCGCCACCGGCTGAAGGTCGGGCCGTTGGAGGCACCCGGAGGCACCGCAAGATTCAGCAGGTTGGTACCGGCCACCAAGGGGCGCAAATGGAACACCTGCTCGCCCGGATCCGCCCAGTCGCCGTCCTGGTTCAAGTCGATCCACGCGTTCAGGACACCGTTGGTCGAAGCAATGACCTGCACCGAAACCGGGGTTCCGGCCATCAGCACCGGCGGCAGCCGGACGCCGTCCTCGTCATCCCCGCCGACGACGTCATCGCCGTCGGCCCGGCCAGTCGGCTGGCCGTCGGGTTCCGCGTCCACGCCCTTGCCCAGGAACCATCCAGGCCTCAACGCGTGCCGCGCACCATTGTCGGCGAGCAGGGTCGGGTATCCGGGCGCATCGCCGAAGTCCAGGCGCACCTCGGGCCGCTCGCCATGGAAATCGAACCGGTTGGTCACCGGGCTGTCGCAGAGGATCAGGTCGACCTGCGGGGGAACATTGGCGATCCCCGGCTCCAGCGGACTCACCACCACGTCGTAGAACCCGTTGGGAAGCCCGTCGAGCCGGGCCACGCCCTCGGTCGTCATCACCTGGCACACCAGGTCGTTGGTCAGGCCGAGGGCCGTCTCCCGCTGGCGCAGCAGGGTTACCTCGAACGGCACGCCGTTGGCCGGCCGGCCGTTCAGGCTGATCTCCACCACCTTCCGTCCGCGCTGGCCGGTGTACCAGTCCAGGTAGATGTGCCGGTCCGCCCCGGCCCGCTTGTCCAGCAGGTAGTGTTCGCCGCCCACCGGGTGCATTTCCAGCGTCCACAGGCCGGGCACGGGTCCGGGAATGTTGAACTCCGGACCCGGGACCACCGCGCGCACGCCGCTTCCGACCACCGTCCCGCTGGGATCAATCAACTTCCACACGAAGTCCGTGGCGGGTGTGGGGATCCCGGCATTGTCCACGTCCAGCACCAGCGGTTCCGCGGGCCGCACGACGAACCGGTAGGCCGCATGGTCCTCCTCCAGGGCCTTGAAGCCGGGGCTGTCCAGGGCCAGCCACCGTGCGCCGCAGAACTTCAGCCAGTAGTGCGTCTGGGTCTGTGGCGTCCCGCCGACGCGCGACTCCACGCGCAGCACCTTCCCAGGCGCCGGCGCCCCGAGCGGCAGGTCCATCCACTTCTCCCAGCCCAGCGGATGCGCCGCCGCCTCCGCCGCGGTGTAGGACACCGCAACCGCGCCCACGACGTTGGTCCCGTCGAACACCGTCACCACCGTCGTCTGCGGATCGTTGCGGTTGACGGTCTTCGTCGTCAGCCGCAGTTCCAGCGGCCCGCCGTCAGCCTGCACGTGCCATGTCTCCAGCTGGTTCGACATGTAGTTCCCAACCAGCGGCCCGCAGATGCACGGCGCCAGCCCGTGCGGCGGACGGTTGGTCGGAAAGGCCGGCGGCGCCAGGTCCGGGGGCGGGTTGGTCACCGGAGGATTCCCGGGAGGCAGGGCGCCAGGAAGAGTCATCGGCGAAGTGGCCGAAGGTGGCGCACCCGCGATTGTTTCCGGGGAAGTCCCCGGAGGCCAGGGCTCCTGGGCCACGGCCATTCCAAATGAAGTCACCGCCAGGATCGCCGCAGTCCACCGGCGGCACAGACTCTCCAGTTCTCGTATTTTCATCGCCCGGGCCCCCAGCAGAACACGGCGCATTCGCAGAACCGGAGGCCGGGCGAGCGACGCCCACCAAGGACTCGTGGCCAAAGCCGGCATCTGGGGCGGCCCGAGCCAGAGCTGGGAGCTGGCGCAACGACACCGGGATGGTGCCGGGACATTCCGGACCCGCCGAGGGACCATCAGGGCTCCACGGAACAGCCCGCTGCACGGGGCACACCGGGCGGCTACTCCTCGTCGCGGCCGATGACGTCGGCCGGAAGCTGGCCCCGGATGACGAGATCGTGGAGGTCCCGGCGGATGCTGCGGCGATCGACGCCGAACTCCTGGGCGAGCTGGGTGATGTTGGGACGGACCTTGATCGACCGGAGCCGGTTCACCAGGGCGTGCTGGCGGGCGAGGCGCTCGGTGAAGAGACGCTCGCGTTCGCCGGTCTCGATCAATTCGGCACGTTCCAGGGACCGGAGAGCCGCCACTGCCTCGCCCAGCCCGCAGTCCCGCAGCGCGGAGTTGACGGTGGATTCCAGGCGGTCGAGGTCCACCGGCTTCTCGATTACGTAGTGGGCGGAGCCGGGCCCGCTGAGGGCCTGGATCTGGTCCGCGATCGCCAGGGTGCCGCTGATGATGATCACCGGCACGTGCGCGGCGATCCTCTTGATGTCGGGCAGCAGGCTGAGGCCCTGGTCGCCGTTCTCCAGGACGTGGTCGAGGAGTATCAGCGCCGGCGTCCGGCGATTGAGCAATTCCAGCGCCTCGGCCGAGTTGCGGGCCACGTCGAAGCTGCAGTCCATCAGGCCCTGCTGGTAAAGGCGCGCCTGGATTGGATCGTCCTCGACGATGAGGATGTGGGCTCGAACCTGGGTTGTGTTCATGTCTTTCCTGGATCGGGGTTGGCGGGGGTCTGGGATGTCGAGATGTAGATGTGGAACTCCGAGCCTGAACCTGGGTTGGTCCGCACGCCGATTCCCACGCCCTCCTCGCTGGCAATCCGCCATACGGTGGCCAGCCCCAGGCCGGTTCCACGCTGGTTGCCAAGGTTCTTGGTGGTGAAAAACGGCTCGAATATCCTGGGAAGGACGTCCGGTGTAATGCCCGGACCGGAGTCGGCCACGACGAGATCCATCCAGGGTCCGGGTCCGGCGGGCGTCAGCACGCAGTCCGATAACGCACTGACCATCGCCCCGCGGATCCAGAGGCTTCCGCGTCCGGACATCGCCTCGGAGGCGTTGACCAGCAGGTTGAGCAGGATCTGCTCGAGCCGCCCGCGGCTGATGTCCAGCGGCGGAAGCTCCTCGTCGAGGTCCACAATGATCTCAAGTCCTCCGAGGAACTGCCGGCGCAGGAGCGTCAACGTCTCCCCGACCACGTCCGTGATCCGGACCTGGGGCGCCACGTGGACAGTCTCCCTGCTGTACCCGAGGATGCTCCGGACAACGGTCCGGCCCTGGTCCACGGCCTGGGCGATGTTGCCCAGGTGCTCCCGCGCGGCGCCCCCGGCCGGCGCAGACCTCTCGATCAGCTGCCGCGACATCTGGATGACGGAAAGCAGGTTGTTGAAATCGTGGGCAACCCCTGCCGCCAACGTGCCAAGGGCCCTCATCTTCTCCGCGTAGGCCATGCGCTCACGCGCCTGGTCCAGTTCCGCCGCCCGTGACGCCGCGGCCCGCTCCGCGGCCTGGTACCGGCGGTAGATGAGGTGCTGGTTGGTGATGACGGCGGCGGCGACGGCGATGACCGTCAGGCCACCGAGCGCGACCTTCATCGGCTGGATCCAGCTCCTCGGATCCCTCGGCGTGACCGGCGGCGCCGAGGGGTTGGCGTCGTTCCAGTCGAGGTTCAGCATCCCGAACCCGTTCCGGAGCGCCGGGATATTCCACAGCTCGACGATCCTTTGGTCCGGGCCCGAGCCGGCGATCAGCCATCCGGCATCCACGATCCACTTGCCGTCCGGACTCCAGGCGAGCGCCTCGATGCGAATCGGGTTTCGGCCGCGGAGCTGGATGACCGGCTTTCGGGAGAGTGCATCCTGGATCTCCAGCCGGCCGCCGTCGCCGATGGTGACCAAGAGGGACGAATCCGCCGTCCGACTGGTGTTCAGCGGCTCCGGGCCCTGTACGGGTCCTGGCAGAACCTTGGGCGGTCGATACATCTCGTCCAGGATCCAGACCACCGCGCGCCCGTCGACGAAGCCATTGACACGGCGGGAGTCGCTGCTGAACCCGAAGGAGATCGGGGCGCGGTTGAGGCCCGCCGGGAAGGGAAGGCTGCGGAACGGAACCGGCTGGTCGGCCGACCGCGACGGAAACGCGACCAGGCAGTCGAGCCAAGCCTCCCTCAGGGCGGAGTCGGCCCGGATCCGCCGGGCCAGCTCCAGCCGCTCGCGGGCACTGGTGAACCATCCCTCCTCCCCGTTCATGCGAAGGACTCGGGCCTCCTCGATGAGCTGGATGCGCTTCGACTTGGCGATCTCCCGCTTCATCTCGTCCAGCCGCCCGCCGTTCTGGAGGGTCGCGGCCGCGAGGAAGACCACCAGGACGATCAGCAGCCCGTGAAGCCAGCGCGCCCGCGCCAAGGCGCGGTGGACCGACTCGCTGGTTGCCGAATTCGCCATTTACAACCCGATCTTTCCCGAGAAGAGCCACCCCAGCGCGAGTGGGCAAGCTGCGCCCATCGAAATCGGCCCTCCTTTTCCATCTGGTCAGGATCCCTTCCCCCATATTCAGAAGGGCTCTCAAGGTCCAGCGGGTTGCTGCCGAAGTTCCTCCAGTGCGAACAGCATCCGGATCCGCGGCCAGCCGGGCCGCGCCCAAGCGTCCGCCCCGTCGATGACCGTTGCGCAACCCCATCCTCAGGAGACATCACGGCTCGGGGCACTGCTGGCCTATGACGTGCTCGACACCCCGCCGGAGCCGGCCTTCGACGACATCACCCGGCTGGCCGCGGCCATCTGCGGCACGCCGATCGCGCTGATCAGCCTGGTCGACGACCGGCGCCAATGGTTCAAGTCCCGGGTCGGCCTGAACGCCAGCGAGACGCCCCGGGACCTGGCGTTCTGTGCCCATGCGATCCTGGGCGAGGAGGTGATGGTGGTGGCCGACGCCACCCTGGACCCCAGGTTCCAAGACAATCCCCTCGTCGCCGGGGACCCGTCGATCCGGTTCTATGCGGGAGCCCCGCTGGTCACCCCGGACCACCACTGCCTCGGCACCCTGTG
>Ga0114968_10004756_pt1 | contig 10097 bp, 1 predicted proteins | sample M_130807_EF_Meta_FD_87020 | JGI IMG/M metagenome (GOLD analysis project Ga0114968, IMG submission 87020) | Freshwater microbial communities from Lake Montjoie, Canada to study carbon cycling - M_130807_EF_MetaG | ecosystem: Environmental > Aquatic > Freshwater > Lake | place: Lake Montjoie... | reverse complement strand
TTGAACAGGGCGAAGCCACTAAGCGTACGGCCATGACTGTTGCCGGTCAAGCCGCTACATCTGAAGCAAACTCACCAATGGCGTTGTTGAAAGCGTTGGGTGGTGGTGATTTAGAAAAGGGCTTGCGCAAAAAAGCTGAGATTGAGGCGGGTAAGTTTGATGTTAGAAAGGCGTACTCGGACTACCTGATAGGCATGTCAAAAATTGAAGGCAGTTCTGCTAACTTGATGGACTTCGCTACTTTTGCCACACAGTTTGCGCCTGTTGCCACGCCCGGTAAAGATTCTTTGAGACGTGATCGACCCGGCGGCTAAAGTTTGGCATAATTTGTTGGCACGTTTGATATGCGGAGTCGTGCGCCGCGCACAATTTGATTAAAAAATGGCTGAACAACAATACGTTAAGTTGCCTGACGGCAGTTTCTTTCCCTTAAGAGAGAACGAAGACCCCGTTAACGCGTTGTTACAGGCCAAACAGCTTTACCCAGAAGCTTTTGAACAACCCAAAGCACCGACACCCAAGAAGTCTGGCCTAATGGCCGACGTTGGCAGCAGTTTTGAAAACCTTCTAGGGATTAGTCGCACCGGCATCGCCGCGCTCACAGGCGATACTACCCAAGCAGCGCAGGCAGGGGCTAAACGTGCGGAAGCCATAGGTGAGAAGTACACACCTTCTTTTCAAACCGAAAAAATAACCAAGCCTTTTGAAGAAGGTCGTTATGGAGAAGCCGCACTAGAAGCAATAAAAGGCGTGCCGGGGGCTATTGGACAGTTACTTCCGTCTGTTGCGCAAGAAGCTGGGTTGATAGGTGCTGGCCGTTTGGTTGGCGGTGCGCTAGGTACAGTTGTTGGCGGCCCCGTTGGTACGGCTGTTGGTCAACAGGTTGGTCAATACGCACTTCCGTTTATAGTCAATGAAATTCAAGCCTTAGGTAGCCAAGCGCAAGAAAAAGTACAGGAGCAAGCTAAAAACGGGGAAAAACCTGACGTAGATGCGTTAGAACTTGCCCCTTATGCCGCTGGGAGTGCAGCGCTCGGTCTTGTGGGTACTCGCGTTGCAATGCCTAGCCTTTTTAAAAAGGCTATCGGTCAAAAAGTAGAAGCCGAGGCAGGCGATGCGGCACGTATTGCATTGCTAAAAGAAGCTGAAAAAGTCGCGGGTAGGGGGACCGCAAAAGCTATTGGGATGGGTATTGGTAAGTTTGCTTTTGGTGAACTGCCCACCGAAATTTTCCAAAATGTGGTTGACCGTGCGGCAATTGGCAAACCCTTGGCCGATGACGATGCTTTTGCAGAGTACAGAGCTACCGCGTTGACAATAGCGCTAGCTTCCCCTATAGGGGGTGGTTTTGGCCTTTACGAGCGTGGCGGCGCTCGCAAGCAAGTGGCACAAGAAGAAAAAGCGCAGCAAGCCAGAGATCGACAACAACAGCAAGAACAACAGCAGCAACAGTTACTGGATGAACAAGCACGGCAGGCTCAAATTGAAGCCGAAGCGGCGGGCATGGCCCCTACTGAAGCGCTTCCTTACTACTACGAACCGCAACAAAGTCTCCCGGGTTTTGGTGCAGTGCCAAGCCAAGAACCTCCCCCCGCCGCTCCTGAGTTTGTAGATTACAACAAACAAATTCGTGATCTTGAAAACTATAAAGATGACTTGCGAGAAAGAGTAAGACAAACAACAAACATAGACGAAAAGCGTTCTATATTTGAGCAAGCTAAACAAGCGGAAAAAGCGCTTGAGGAAGCTAAGAGGTTGCAAAAAGAACAACCCCAATCGACAGACGCCGCCATTGAAAATTTAATTGCACGGATGCGTAAAGCCGAAGGTGAAGGCAACGGTGATTTTGCTACACAAGAAAGAATTGCTGATAAATTAGAAGCGTTGGGTGTTAAAGACATTGCTGTTTGGGAACAACAAGCGGCTTCTAGGCAAGACAAAATCCCGCTACAACCTTTTAAAGGCAAGTCAGAGACCAAAGCCTCCTTTGCTTCACGCGTGTACAAGCCCGGAGCCCCGGAGGCAGAAGCGGAAGAACAGGCTGCGTTAGAACAGGCAGAGCTTGACCGAGTGACAGCCACGCAAGAGGCTGATCGAGAGAGAAAGATTGCCCCTGAAGTTTTGGCATTGCAGCGTATTGCAAAAAAACCTACGTACTCTGTGGGCGAGGGTCAGATTTCTGGCGCGGTGGATCAGTTGGTGGAATCCTTCCTGCGCCCTACTGGGGGAATTACCGGACGTGTTGTAGCCGAAGGGGGAGAACCTCTAAACCGTGCTGACGAATTGCGTGCGCAGCTAGCCCATGCTAGCGCTACATCCAACACCCCGTTGATAGCTGATATTAGAGAGAAGCTCAAAGCACTAAACGAGCCCGAAACAGAACGTGCTGCCGGAGAGTTGGAGTTTGGTTTGCTGGCAAAAAAAGCGGGGATTGAAGGTACGCAAAACCGCTCCGTTATGCAGGCCAACCGTGTTACACGTTTGTCTCAGGGGCAGCTACATTCTTTTGATCGCCTGTCAGATTTCATTCAGACTGTTCGTGAGTCAGACCAAGACGTTGCCGAAGGTAAAAAAGACACGCTGAAAGCAGCGGTTGAAAAACTAAAAGACACTACGGTGGGCGCTGCTCTTAATGAGATTGACGCCCGAAGAGCGCAAGCTGGACTGCCCGAACTTGACACACAAAAACGTGTGGGGGCTGTTAGCCGTTTAAACGGCGTGCTTAACGAACTAACTAACAGAGGCGCTGGGCTGTTTAACGTACAAGAAGTACCGGCAGTTATGCGGGGCACGCAGATTGTAAAAGGGGCTGAACAACGCCGACCTCCTGTTGGGCAAAGGCTATTCAACAATTACCAAGCTGCATCGAATTCCATACGTGCGCAGATGCGAAACATCATTGACGATGTTGGTGAGATCAAGGCACCGGAGGCAATTAAGAAAGCGCCCCCCACACGTATGCGTGTCAAGCCGGATTTGTACCGGCAGTTTGCCGGACAAGAACGTAGCGTTGAAGCGCAGTTTGCCGATGCTAAAGCGCGGGCTACAGAAGCAGATAGCACACAGATTGACGAGCTTGAGCAGAAATATAAAAACCTATCTCCAGAAGCGCAATCCATAGTCTTAGAACAAGTGCGCCGTGTAGAGACAGGAAAGAAGCTTGAAATCCCAGCACAACTACAGCAAGAACTTGCGGACATTCGTCAGGCAGGTGTAAGTGAGACTGGCCAGCGTGAGCTGTTCCCGGGGACATCTGAGAAAGGCATCACCAGAGCAACCCCCGGAACTTTTATGCGCTTTTTAGAAAGCGGTGAAGCAGACAAACTGAGGGCAAAACTTGCTGAAGAAAATCGCATGGCGGAGTTTCAAGCCAAACGTGCCGCAACAATTCAGAAAAAACTAGAGGCCGAAACCGCCAAGCAAACTGAAATAATTAACAAGCTGGTTCAGCCTTGGTTTGAGAACCCTGTCACTACGGCACGCAGGCAGTTTGAAAACACTGTAGACAAGAACATAGCCGCAGCAGACGCCGCAAAAGAAATACAGCAGAAACGCGCTGATGTTACTGCTCGCATAGCAAAGATGACAGCGGCCATCGAAATATCCAACACTAAAGCGGATAAGAATTTAAAAGACGTACAAGAGTTATATGACGCAGTTGCGCAACAATACATACTTAGCCCACGTTCTAAAAAAGCAGAAGTCAGTCTTGCGTACTACGAAAAGGAACTAAACCGGGCTAAGAAAGCTGCGGCAAGTACACAAGATGCTTTGAGTAAAGCCGAAGCACTGCAAGAACGTGTACGTAAAGACTTTGCAAACGAAACAATAGATAACGCTATTTTGCGTGAAGGCAAAAAAGCAGAAGCCAAAATAGAAAAGGCGCGGCAAGAAGTTATTAAAGCGCAGGGCCAAGAAGCTGCGGCTGTTAGAACGCTGGAGCTACGCAAACAACAACGCGTTGTAAAAGAAAAAGAACTGACACCTGCGGAAAAAGTTGCGCAAGAACTTGAGCCCTCTGTAAAAAGCGTGACTCGCGTATTTCGAGACACGTCGGACCCAGCAACACAGAAGAAAGTGGCTGATGAACGCAAGAATATCGCCAAATGGGAAGCCGCACACGAAGCTGCCGAGACGGATGCAGATAAAGAAGTAGCACTTAAAAACATCGAGGCGGCTTACAACCGCACATACGAGGCGCTTAACAACGCCCCTCAAAAACAGGAAACTTACTTAACAGATGCAGAAGCGCAGGCAGATGTTAAAAAGCACGAGCAGCTTGAGGCAGCGCAGGACAGAACTACAAACGCAATGGCGCGTTTGTTTGAGGAGACTGCGGGCTTACCTGCTATGCGGCTGTCAGAACGCAAAGTTGAGGGCGTGGTTAGAGTTAAAGGCGCGGCTGCACGCACGGCTATTAAAGAACCCTCTGTTGCCCAACAAGAAGCCGCGTTTAAAAAAGAAGAAGAAACAGGAGAGTACAAGGCAAAGGCGCTGTATGACCTCGCTACAACACGCTCGGAACTAAAAACAATCAATGATCAAATTACATACATTGATACGCACAAAGCGGAGCCGCGCACCCCAGCAAGAGCAAAGCAAAATGCAGCCAGAACAAAAGCAGTAGCAGAGCGCAAGCGCCTAGAAAACAAAATAAAACAGTTAGAAACAGTACAAAAACAAAACGTCAAAGAAGCAAGAGAAGAGGCTAAAGCAACCAAATCCATACGAAAAGAACGTGGAAAAATTCTGGCTAAGCAGGATACCCGTGCAGCGGCGGCTGTTGAAGGTATGGAAGAGGCCGATTTTGATGTTGAAGAGTTGCGACTGGCTAAAGGCGTTGAAGTTGAAAGTCTCGACCTGACACCTACACAGGTACAGGCTTTGGAAAGCGGGGATTTAACCGCCGCGCTATCTGACATTGCTAACGACAAAAGTAACACGGCAATTAATAGGGCCGTAGCGCAGCGCTTAGCTGCGTTGCTAGATGCTACTGAGTCTGTTATTGAAAACAAACTTACGCATGAGGGCGGTGAAGTACTCGGTTGGGCTACTAGCAAGGAAGTGCACCTCAGTCGAGCCGGTGGTTTATCTCAAGAAGTTTTGCTACACGAGGCAACCCACGCCGGTGCTGAACGCGTCATTAACTTATTTGAAAAAGACCCCAACGCATTAACACCGCAGCAACGCGCTGCTGTGATGGAACTAAAAGCCATTCACGAAATGGTGAAGAAGGACGGAAACATCACCAGTAAAAACGCTAAGAGCAGTTTGTCCGAGTTTGTGGCTGAAGTCATGTCTAACGCAAAGCTTCAGAGCCAGCTAAAAAACAAACCTTGGCGGCTATCTGACATGCTCCGAGGCATTAAGAGCGTTGTGTTAAGAATGCTCGGGGTTAAACCAGACGCCGTGAACAACATGTTTGAAGCGTCTGTTGCGGCTGTCGATGCTTTGTTTGTGCCATCTAGCATGCGCCTGAGTGTTAAAGAACAACCAACACCAAGAGCACCCTTACGTAAAAGCGTTGCGGCAACAGGACTGGATGCGTTAGCGACAGACGTTATACAACACCCTAAGTCATTCCGTGAAAAGCTAGGAACTAATCCAAAACTTGAAGCGGAAATGCAGGGCGTGGATATGCGTGCTGGTTTGCGGGAAACCCTTAAACACGGGGATGACTTGCTGTTTAAACAGGCGATGTACAACGTACTAAAGGCTGATCAAAAAATGCCTGTGACGTTTGCTGTACTTAACAACGGCGCTTTGGAGTTAAGCAGAGATGCCAAGGGTATGTACATTGTCAACACGTCAGGTAAAACAAGTGGCAAGGATGTCTTTGACGCTATTGCCGACGTACCCCGCGAAACTTCAAGAGAAAAAGTTGACGTTGCCACTATGTACATGTTGGCACAACGTGCGCTTAATAAAGGCGTTAGCAAGCTAGACATTGGCGCACTTGGTATTACAGAAGACAAGCTACGCGCGGCGCTAAAAGAAGTTGATGCGGACCCAAAACTAAAAACAGCTTTGGAACATGTGCGCAATACGTACAACAAATATAACGAAGGGCTTATTAGGTTTTTAGCGCAAGCCCAGCGCATCACAAAAGCGCAGGCTGATGCGTTGCTTGAAACAGGCGACTACGTTCCTTTCTACCGTGTAAAAGATAACGGTGCTGCGGAGCTGGTGTACGGCGATGATTTGATTGTCAGTGTTGGCGACATCCGGTATCAACCCTATCTGGCTGAGCTAAAGGGCGGACAAGACAAAATAATACCGCTGGATCAGTCGCTCTACCGGAACACGCTTTTACTAACCGATGCCGCGTTATCAAACATGGCTACAAAATCTATTGGTTACGCTTTGCAGGCTTTAGGTAAAGGGGCGGGTGATGTTGACCCCAAGACGGGCGATAGAAAAAACAAAATGGCCATTCACAGCGGTGCTGGCCCAGAAGATGCCAATGTAATCCGGTTTTACTCAGAACCTGATCCAAACAAAGCTAGTGATGATGGGCGTCGCTGGGTGAAAATTGATACGGAAGGAACTGTGGCAGAGGGCGTTCCTGCTGCGCTTGTTGTTAAGAGCATAGAAGGTTCCCACCTACCATTACCCGCGTTCTTAAAAATAGCGGGGGCATTTTCGGACACGCTTCGCTCCGGTATTACACGCATGCCGCCTTACATTTTGCGGCAGCTTGTTCGAGACCCTATGGCTGCGGCATTTACCAGCGGCTTTAACTACGGTCCTATCAGGGCTATGGTGAAGGCTGGTACTGAATTTGTTAAGCAGTACCGTGGAACCAGTACAAGTGCTGATGCGCTTATTAAAAAGGGCTTGATCCAGAGCGGTATTTTTACTGGCGATGCGGACGACATAGCTAAGATAGCTTTGCAGATATCTAGCGGTAAAGACAAGTCTGTTTTGGACAAAGTGTTCGCTGCTTTAGACAATGCGGCAATCAAGGCGGATGCTAGCACTAGGGCGCTTGTTTATGAGAACGCACTGAAGAACGGTTTGTCGGAAGGCGAAGCGGACATCATGACTATGGAGTCCATGAACTTCTACAAGCGCGGACTTAATCCGGCAGTTCAGTATGCCAATCGTTTGATACCGTTCATAAACTCCCAGATACAGGGTTTGAATGTTCTGTACAAAGCTGCAAGAGGGCAAATGCCTTTTGAAGAACAGTTAAAGATACAACGTAAGTTTTTTAACAATGCGATGTTCTTAATGGGTCTTGGGTTTGTGTATGCGCTGGCAATGGACGATGACGAGTACTACAAAAATGCTCGACCCAGAGACAAGTACACGAACTTCTTCTTGCACCTACCGGGCGTTGCAGAACCGGTGAAAATGCCAATACCTTATGAAGCCGGATACTTCTTTGCTATTCCAGTAGCACTCGTAGACGCGCTCAAAAAAGACAAATACACGCCCGAACAGTGGGAAGCGGTGCGCGATATGTTCCTCAACTCTATCCCCGGTTGGACCTCTAGAGGAGCGCCGCAGATAATCAAGCCGGTCTATGAAGTCTGGACTAACAAAAACTTCATGAGCGGGGCCCCAATCGAATCCATGCGGCAGCAGGGCATGGATATTACAGAACGGTTTAACGCAAACACCACAGAATTTGCCAAAGCAGTGAGCAAGGCGTTGCCCATCTTGTCGCCCGTACAGATTGAACACTTGACGCGAGCCTATCTTGGAGTGGCTCCTTTGGTTGCTTTTTCTGCCGCTAATCAGTTGTTTAAACCAGAAAGTAAAGGCGAAGCCCCTGAAATGCGGGCCTCTGAGCTACCGTTTTTTGGGTCCATGTTCCAAAAACAATTTGGTGGAGCGGATGCGGACACCGTTTACAGACTTGCAAAAGAATCTGTGGAAGCACGTACAACATTCAACCGCATGATAAAAGAGGGCCGCAGCGAAGATGCGAAAGCGTTTAGAGAAGATCACAAAGCTGAAATAGCATCCGCCGGATTGGCAGGGCAATACCGCAAAGTTATCGGGCAAATAAACCTAGACATGGAGCGCACTAGAAATCGAGGCGATCTTAGCGCTGAGCAAAAGCGTGCCCGTTTAGACCAGCTTGAAAAAGCTAAACAAGAAAAAGCGGATTTGTTTATACGGCGTTTTAACGTGTTTGAAAGCCGCGTCTAAAGAACCAAACCCCAATAAGGCCGTCTTTGATTGCCACGTAAGCCCGCGCATCAAAGATGCGGCAAGCAAGGGCGGCGTTTAATCCCGCAACACGTACTGCGTCCGTGTCGAGGCAGGGGACAAAAAACCCCTGCCCCTTCTCAAGTCTCATCCACGGATGCTTGACTACCAATAGCTTCTTCATGGTTGCTGATTCTTCGGCTAATCTTCATTGCGGATACGCGCATAGGCGGTGCGTCTGTCTTGGACATCATGTCTTTCTTAGGCACGTAACTCACAGTGAACTGCGCCTCTAGCTGCTTCTTCAGATTGGAATAGCTGAAGCTCATGTTGGAGCAGAAGGACTTGAACAGCCGTTCTTCTATAAAGAAGTCGATGCAGCCCGCAGTAACGCCGTGCTCTACTCGCCCCATCACATCCGCTCTTGTCGTGGTCTTACCCACAGACGTACCATCATGGAAGTGAGCCAATGGCCCCGCCTTATCACCATACTTAACCACAACGAAGCGGCCTTGGTACTCTTGGATGAACGCATTAAGCACATCCTCTGCGCTGCGCTTGCCACCTTTGATACTAACACGCATGCTGTCGATATGACGGCGTAGGCTGTCAATGATCTCTTGCATGGGTATGTCAACCACATTGGCATGTTTCTCGTTAAGCAGGATACCCGCAGCCACAGCACACGCACAACCCGCCATCCAGAAGCGCTCATCATTGGGGGCGTTGAACTCATCGTACATCTGACGTATGGTTTTGGGCAGCAGCGTCTTGAGGTAGTCCACGTTACTTACGAAGTACCGCACCAGAACATCGCCAACTACAGCGTAGTTGTTCTGTAGAGACTTGATGACCTCTATCTCCTCAGTGTTCCAGTCCAGCTTCTCATCCATGCCGTACTCTATCAATCGGCGCAGTTCACCTTCAGAAGAGTGCTGCCTAGCACCCGTCATGTAATCCACAGCGGGGCGGTTCGATGACATGATGGCAATGGTTTGCCATATGGACAGGTTCAGACGTTCCTTGTTTGCGCCTGACTCCATACGTTCTTTGCCGCGCCCTTCGCTCATACTGAAGAGGAAGGCAGGGAACCACTCGAAGTCCACACGGTTGTTGGTGGTGATCTCATCCGTGATAAGCGGGTTGCTGCGCAGCAAGCCAAGCCGTTGCTGCATAGCTACGGCAGAAGTTCCCGACCCAGTGCGGTAGTGCACCGGATGCCCCCATACAGAAGCCGCAGTATCCAGCGCCAAGGATTTGCCAGTACCCGACTCGCTTGAGGCGCAGTGGACCGTCATGCCGTACAGACCTGTGAAGCGCATCAACGGAGCGCCAGCACCGAACAGCAGAATCGCAAGGTGATCCCACATCTTGCGCCTGATCATCATGTTGACGACTTTGACCCAGTTCTCAACTACACCAGTAGGCTTGGTGTTGGCGATGATGTTCTCTAGTCCGGGCATAGGGACTTCGATAGGCTCCTCACCTTTTCTGTAGATGCACCCGGCAAACACGTAGCTGTCATCGTCCTGCCAGCCGTAACTCTGCGGAATTACTATGGGGTTCTTTTCAGTACTCAGCTTCTCCACACAGGCGCGGATGTAGTCGTACAGGTTCTTGTCGTTGCCAGCCCCAAACGAAGCAACGATGTTCTGGTTCATCAGGTATTTGATCGTCTCGTCCTTACTCGCTACCGCTTTCTGCGGGAGCATTACTTCTTGGACGATGCTGTTACGTGTCGCAAACAAGTGAACTAGGTGGTCACCGCCATTGTTCAGGATGTCTATGGGAAACACATCATAGGGCAGAAGCATCACGTGCTTCTTGGTGATGTTGCCCTGCTGGTCTATGTCTTCTTTCTCTACAAACACACCGCCGTTCTGACCGTAGGCATAGCCACGTGGTGGTTCAGGACGCAGTACTGATCGGCTTTTCTT
>Ga0114968_10004754_pt1 | contig 10099 bp, 6 predicted proteins | sample M_130807_EF_Meta_FD_87020 | JGI IMG/M metagenome (GOLD analysis project Ga0114968, IMG submission 87020) | Freshwater microbial communities from Lake Montjoie, Canada to study carbon cycling - M_130807_EF_MetaG | ecosystem: Environmental > Aquatic > Freshwater > Lake | place: Lake Montjoie... | reverse complement strand
TCGCCCGTAGTCGGCCTCAAGGCCTTCGAGCGTAAGGCTCACGCCGTCCGCGAGCGGGAGCGTCTCGCCGGCGCGCAGGTCGAGCGTGACGTGCTCACCGTTGGGTCCTCGCGCGACGCCTCTCAGCCGATTCGGGGTGTCGCCCTGAAGCTGCCCGCGCGCGTGCACACGCCACGGCCCGAGCTGGACCTCACGCTGACCATCGGTCGGGAGCTGCGCCGTGGCGACCTCGAACCGCGGCGTCCCCAGCCTCAGCGACAGGCGCTCCGCGTCGTCGGCGCGGGCCGTGAGTTGACCCCCAAGCGCGACAGGCACCTGACGCCCCGCGAGCATCGCCGTGTAGGCCTCGGGCGGCTCAACGCCGCCGACCTGAACCTCGCCCAGGTCAGCGCCCGACTGGGCGGCCCCGAGAAGCGCGAGCCCAACCCCGACGGCGACCAGCCGCTCCGCCCAGGTCGCGGCGCGTGCCATCAGCGCGAAGGGCAGCAGCGCCGCGGGGATGTGGAGAAAGACGGTCTCCGCGGGGTGGCCCCCCAGCGGCGCCGAGGTACCCAAGACCGCTCCGACAGCCCACAGGGCCACGAGCGTGACCGGCGTTCGAGGTGCGCGCAGCGCACGCCACACACTGCTCGCGAAGCCCGCAAGCGGCCCGTTCATCATCGTCGAACTCCGGCGTCTGCAGGCGGCGCGGCGGGCGCATGACGCACCGCAGCGAGGCCAAGGTCGAGATCAAAGGGGGTCAGTCGAGGGCTCTCGGCCGTGTGGCAGCGGAGGCAAGCGGCCGGGTCGGCGCCCCGCGCTACAGGTTGCCTCGGGTCCTCCGCGTGCGCGCGCCCGGCGCCATGGCATGACTCGCACTCGACGCGCGTCAGGCCGCCCGCTGCGGACGTCGCATGGCAACCGACGCACCGAGGGTCGCGGCGCTGGTTCGCAGGCAGGCGGTCAAGGCCGCGCGCATGGCCAGTGACCGACCACTGCGTGTGCTCCGCAGGGTGGCACGCCTGACACCGGACCGCCCCAATGAGCTCCGACGCGCGCCCGCTGGTCGGCGCGAGCGCGCTGACCCAGACGATCCACGGAGACATCACGGCGCGCGACCACATGGCGCGCCTGTGTACCACTCGGCTCCGCGAAAGCGAAGCGCCGCGGCGGCGTGCGCGCGACGCGGCCGCATTGCCACACGACCGTGCCCGCCGTAACGTGCGGTCCATGGCGAACATCATCGGTCTGACGGGCGGCATCGCGTGTGGCAAGAGCACGGTCGCGGCTCGCCTCGCCGCGCGCGGCGCACGCATCGTCGATGCAGACGAGGTCGCGCGGGACATCGTGCGACCGGGCACGCCCGCGCTGGCCGAAATTGTCGCCGCCTTCGGCGCCGAGGTCTGTGACGCGACCGGCGCCTTGGACCGCGCAGCGCTCGGTCGGCGTGTGTTCGGCGACGTCGAGGCGCGCGGTCGGCTCGAGCGGATCACGCACCCGCGCATCGCCGAGGAGAGCGCACGACGCCTCGTCGAAGCGGCCGCAAGTGAGCCGCCGCTGGTGGTCTACGACGCCGCGCTCCTCTTCGAGTCAGGCCGCGCCGCCCTCTTTCGCCCGGTCGTCGTCGTGAGCACGACCGCGGCGCTGCAGCGCGCGCGCCTGATGCAGCGCGATGGCCTCGACGCGGTCGCCGCGCAGGCGCGCATCGACGCGCAGATGCCCCTCGCCGAGAAGGTCGCCCGCGCGGACTACTGCGTTCACAACGACGGCCCGCTCGACGCGCTCGACGCTCAGCTCGACGCCCTGTGGCCCCTGCTCACAGCGCCGCATGTCCCGGAGCTCTCGCCGTGAACGCCTTCATCCTGGGCTTCCCCCGGTTGCTCGCCCGCGGCTTGGCGACACGCCTCCTCACGATCTCCCCGACGACCGTCGTCCACATGCTGGTCTCGCCTGAGCAAGCTGAGGCGTTCCAAGCGTTTTCGGCGACCCTCGAGACCGCCCAACGCCTGCGCTTGCATGCCCGGATTGGCCGCGCCTTCGACACAGACCTGGGCTTGGTCGCGGCGGACGCGAACGCGCTGCTCGCGGAGACGACGCACGTCTTCCACGCGGGTCAGCTCAGTCAAGGGCCCCGCGCCGGGCTTAAGCGCCACAACGTCGACGCCCTCGGTCGGCTCGTCGAGCTGTGCTTGGAGATGCCTCGCCTCGAGCGCTTCGTCGTCTTCTCGACCGCCTTCGTGAGCGGCTCGCGGACCGGCCTGATCCTTGAGGACGAGCTCGAGGCGGGACAGCGATTCCGCAGCCCGTGGGAGCGCTCGATGTTCGAGGCCGAGCGGCTGTTGCGACGCATGATGCCGCTGTTGCCGATCACTGTGCTGCGCCCGGGCAGCATGATCGGACACTCGCGCACCGGCGAGGCGGAGACGCTCGATGAGGGCCCGAGCTACCTGATGCGCCTGTTGGTGCGGTTGCCTGCAGAGGTGCCCATCTTGTTGCCCGGCGACGGTGTCGTGCCGCTCAACATCGTCCCCATCGACTATGTCGTGCGTGCGGCGTGCGCTGTCGCTCCCAAGCCCGAGGCGGTCTCCCGCACGCTGCACATCACCGACCCGAACCCGCTCAGCGCGCGGCGCGCGTTTGAGTTGCTGAGCGACGTCGCACGGCGACGCGGCCCGTGGACGAGCGAGGTGGGCGCGCGCCTTGTCCGCAACCTGCTTCGCCTCCCCGGGCTCAGCGCGCTCGCACCGACACAGGTCTCTCTCTTCGAGAACCTCGACCAACGCGTCGAGTACGACTGCGCCGGCACCCTCGACCTCTTGGCGGACACAGGCGTCGTGTGCCCGCCGTTCGAGGCCTACGCCGATACGCTCGTCGCCTGGATCGCGACCTATGAGCGCGCCCAGCGGCCGCGCGAGCGCGCGCGTGCTTGAGAGTCAGTGCCGCGGCGTGGAAGCCTCGCTCCCTGAGGCCTATGCCACGCTCTCGGGCGACCACAACCCAATCCATCTGAGCGACGTCGCCGCCGCGCGCGCCGGCCTTCCGCGCCGCGTCCTACACGGCATGGTGACGGCGGCGTGGTGCCTCGACGCGCTCCAAGCGGCGTCGCCGCTGCCCTTGGCGGCGTTCGCGTGCCGCTTTGTCCAACCCGCGCACCCCGGGGATGCGCTGCGCTTTAAGCCCCGCGCTCACGACGCGGCCTGGACCTGTGACGCCACGTCCGAGGCGGGTGCCTCGCTCCTGAAGAACGTGACCGCATCGGCGCGTCTCGAAGGGCGCGCGCTTCTGGCGCCCAGCGTCCTCGACCCCGCCCTCACGCTCGGCTCTGAGCTCGACCCGGAGCCTGGAATCACCGCCCGATACGCCTGCCTCCTCGGCCTCAAGTCGGCGCACGTCGCGGCGTGGATGGGAGAGGTCGTGCGCGTCGGCCCCACGGTGCTCGCGACCGCTGAGCGAGTGGGGCTCGCAGTCGAAGGGGCCGTGCACGTGGGTCTCGAGCTTGAGCTCGGCCGAGACCCTACGCCCGACCGCCGACTCCGCGTGCAGGTCGCGGTCGACGACGACAAGCTCCGCGGCGGCCTTCGCCGCGTAGTGGTCAGCGCGCATTGGGGCGCGCACGACGCCGCTCACTTCGACGCTCGCGGCCGATGGACGCTCGTCAGCCGATGACGCCGTGTTCGACGAGGCGCGCCAAGATCCGCGTCGCGTCGAGCTCGCTGAGGCCAGAAATCTCGATGATCTCATCGAAGGTCGTGCGCCCGTCGACCTGACTCAAGAGGAAGCCCGCGCGGTGGTCGAGGGCCTGCCACATGATGTCCTGAGCGCGCATGCGAATGCGTGGGCTCCGGTCGAGCCCGCCGAGCCGCGAGCGGTACATCGAGGTCAGCCGCGCCGTGTTCTCACTCATGAACCGTCGCGCCTCGGCGTGCTCCGGCTCGACGGACAGCACCTGCTCGACGAGCGCGAGCGACGACGTGAAGTCACCGGCGGCGCTCGCCCTGCGGGCCTGCACCATCAACGCGTCCGCGTCCGCCCCTTGCGGCGGCGCGCTGAAGAGCGGCTGTCGCTCCGCCGGCTTGCTGACGGGCGACTTGACCGCCTGCGGCGGCGGGGTCTCGGCCCGCGCGATCTCGCGCATACCCGCCCGAACGATGGCCTCGAGGTCGCGCGCGGCGTAACTATCGAGCGGCTGAGCGCCCCGGCTGACGACGGCTTGCGCCGACAGGTCGATCGGCGACCCGTCTCCCGCTGCGGGGTCACTCAGCTCCTCATCGAGCATCCGCTGGATCGACGCGTCCCCCATCTCGGTCAGGTCGCGCCGGCGGGCGCTCGACACCACGCGCGCGCCGCTCGCGCGACGCACCCCCGAGGCCGACGACCGCCCATCGCGCTCCCCGCTCGGCGCGTCCGCGCTCACGGGGGCCATATAGGGCGCGGCGAACTCAATCCACGGCATCTCGAGCGGGTCGGACTCGGGCAGCAGCTCGGGCGGTGACGTGGACACGGACATCATCACGCCCGAGTCGTTGAGCACGTCCCCCGCGCCCCACGCGCTCGCAGAGCCGCCGGCCTGCGCCGGTGTGCTTGGGGTGCCCGTCGGCAATGCGGCGTCGAGCTGCGCGAAGAAGTCCTCATCGCCGGCGTCGTCGTCGAGCGGAGGCAAGACCGGCGGGGATGGGCCCATGGCCGCCCCCTTATCGACCGTGACTGAGTCCTCGAGAATCTCTGACCAGTCGAGCTCCTCGTAGGACGCCCCGGGGTCGGGCTCGGTGGGCGTCGCTCGGGCGGCCGCTGGCGGAGCGCTCGGTGTCGACGTCCCCCCCCCCTCGACGCGCTCGTGGTGCTCGATGAACGCGTCGACCTCGATCTGAAAGTTCTCCTCGATGAACCTGAGATACTCGGTCGCGATCTCATTGCCCGGGTCGAGCGCGAGCACCTGCTTCCAGCACGATAGCGCGTCATACAGGCGGCCCTCCTCGTAGAGGCTCGCGCCCTGCTCTAGGAGCGCGCGGGCGCGTTGCTCGGACTCGGGTGTCGACAACGCGGGTCAGCCGATCTTCTGAACGACGCCCTTGAACATGTTCAAGGTCTTGCCGACAGCGTCGTTGCTCGTCTTGAGCGCAGCGACGTCGTTGCCCTCGAGGGCCTTGCGCGCGCGCTCGAGCACGCCTTCGGCTTTGCGCACGGCATCGAGGCCGAAGTCAGAGCCCTCAAGCACCGCGCGGACCCTCGGGAAGATCTTGTCGATCTCCATCAGCGCCCGCTGCACCGCGACGCGCTGCAGCTCGAGTTCCTCGGACGTCTTGACGTCCACGAGGTACTCTCGGTTCTCCTCCATCATGTGCTTGAGCTCGTCCTCGCTCAGGCCGGACGTCGCAGTGACCGTGATCGCCTGCCGCTTGCCCGTCTCGAGGTCCTTGGCGCTCACGCTGACGATGCCGTCCGCGTTGATGTCGAAGCTGACCTCGATCTCCACGACCCCGCGGGGCGCGGCCCGCAGGCCGGTGAGGATAAACTCGCCGAGCAGCTCATTCTCCTCGGCGCGCTCGCTCTCCCCTTGGAGCACCAAGATCTTCACGGACGTCTGATTGTCCTTGATCGTCGTGAAGACGTGGCTCTTTGACGTCGGCACGGTCGTGTTCTGCGGGATGAGCACGCTGAACAGCCCGCCCGCGATCATGATGCCGAGCGAGTGCGGGGTCACGTCGAGCAGCAGGACGCCCTGCGTGTCTTCGATCAGCGCGGCGCCTTGAATGCCTGCGCCGAGGCCGACGACCTCGTCGGGGTGAACGCCCTTGAGGGGGTCCTTGCCGAAGAACTCGCGCACCTTCTGCTGCACGAGCGGCATGCGCGTCATGCCGCCGACGAGGACGATGTCGTCGATGGGCTCCCCTGCCTCCTCGATCGTCTTCTTGCAGATGCGGATCGTACGCTCGACCAAGTCGACCGTCAGCGACTCCAGCTTCTCGCGCGTCAGCACCTTCTGCAGGTGGAGCGCGTCGCTGCCGCCGGTCGAGATGATGAACGGCAGGTTAATCTCCGTCTCCCGCGCGCTCGACAGCTCGATCTTCGCCTTCTCGGCGGCGTCTCGCAGTCGCTGCAGCGCCATCTTGTCCCGGCGCAGGTCGATCTGGTGCTCGCGCGCGAACTCCAGCACGAGCCAGTCCATCACGATGCGCCCGTCGAAGTCGTCACCGCCCAAGAACGTGTCGCCCGCCGTCGCGAGCACCTCGAAGACACCGTTCGAAATCTGGAGAATCGAGATGTCGAAGGTACCGCCCCCTAGGTCGTAGACCGCGATGGTCTTGTCGAGCGTCTTGCCGTAGCCGTAGGCCAGCGCAGCGGCCGTGGGCTCGTTGATGATGCGGACCACGTCGAGCCCGGCGATGCGGCCCGCGTCCTTGGTCGCCTGGCGCTGCGCGTCGTTGAAGTAGGCAGGGACCGTGATGACGGCCTTCTCGATGCGCTCGCCGGTGTACTCCTCGGCGATGAGCTTCATCTCCTGCAGGATGATGCTGGAGATCTCGGCCACCGAGTAGACGCGGTCTCGAAGCTTGATGCGCGGATCGCCGTTGGGGCCCTCGACGATGGTGTAGGGCATCGTGTCGACCATGGTCCGCACGGCGGGGCTGTTCCACCGACGACCGATGAGGCGCTTGGCAGCGAAGACGGTGTTCGTCGCGTTCGTGATGGCCTGCCGCTTCGCGATCTGGCCGACGAGGCGCTTCCCGTTCTCGGAGATCGCCACGACGGACGGGGTCGTCTTGTAGCCGCCCTTATTGGGCAGAACGACCGGCTGGCCGCTCTCGACGATCGCAACACACGAGTTCGTCGTGCCGAGGTCGATGCCGATGATCCGCTCCATGCGCTCCCCCATCCCCCAAATTCACTTCAGCGCTCTGATGGCTTTCTTCGCGGCCTCGCTCTTCGGATCGAGCTGCAGCGCGCGTTCATAAGTCGTCAGCGCGCGCTTCGTCAGCGACGCCTGCTCGTAGATTCTGCCGAGAAGCAGCACGTAGTCCACCTTCTGCGGCGCCGCCTCCCCCGCCAACCGCGCGAGCTCGGCCGCTTGGTTGAGGTCTTCGTTCATCGCGAGCATCAGCTCGGCGGTCCGAGCCAAGTAGTCGTGACGGCGCCAGTACTCGAGCGCCTCGCGATAGAGCGCGAGCGCTTCACGCGACTGACCGATGCTGTCTGCCATGACGCCGCGCTTCCAGATCTGCTCGCCGCGGACCTGCTTCGCCTTGTCGTTCACGCGCTCGAAAGCCTGCCGATAGATGTCGTTGTGCGGGTCGAATGTCAGCGCGAGCTGCAACGAGGCCGCGGCCTGCACGAAGCGCTCCTCTGTGTAGAGCTTCATGCCCTCGGCGTAGTAAGTCTCTGCCTTGGCGAGGCTCCGAGAGACAGGGTTCGCGTCGGGTCGGCTGCGCCTCGCGTCAACACGACTCTGCAGGCGCGCGTGCAGCTCAGCCTTTCGGCCCTCGGCCTCCTCGCGTGCGCGCTCGAGCCGCGCAGCCTCCGCTTGCCCACGGTCGGCCTCGAGGTGCGCTCGGAACAGCAGGTTGCGCGCGGTCACGACCCGGGCGTAGACCTCGCGGAACTCGTCGTTGCCTTGCAACAGGTCGTGCAGCTCGGTCGCGTCCTTGTAGACGCGCTGCAGGAGCGCGCCGAAGCTCCCCAGCTGCTTGCGAAAGAAGCTGTCAGGGTGAAAGCGTTTCGAGAACCCGAAGTAGGCGTTCTTCAAGACTTTTCGGTCGGTCGTCGGCTCCGTACCGAGCAGCTCGTACGCGTCCAGCATGGGTTGCACGCCCGCGACGAAGACGATCTCCTTCTTCTGCTCGATGGTCAGGTCACACGGCTCCAGCAGCGCGCGGGTGTCGAACTGAAAACCGACGTAGCGGTCAGCCTGACCTGGCCGGAACCAAGGCTCCGAGGGCACCGCGCCGGGCGCGCCGAAGCGCGCGAGCCACGCGATATCGCCGGCTCTCGGCCCAGGCGGCAGCAGGTTCGGGTCGACCGCAGGGATGGGCGCGGTGACACGGGGCATCGGGCCTGTCACGCGCGGCATCGGGCCTGTCACGCGCGGCATCGGACCCGTCGCGCGCGGCATCGGACCCGTCGCGCGCGGTGGCAGAGACGTCGATGCGGGGCGGTCGGCAGCGGGCGGCTCCAGGAGCTGGCCCAATGGCGGCAGAGTGCCGGTCGACGAGCGACGCTTGGGCGCGGCGCCGAGGGTCACAAGCCCCGCTCGGGCGAGCGCGGCCAGCTGCTCGGCCGCCGCCGCGGCGTCCAAGCCGACGATGTCGCCGAGCTCCGTCACGGTCGACACGCCGTCCACGCGCGTCCACAAGAAGGCGGTGCGCGGGTCGAGCGCGTGAGTCGAGGGGTCCGCGTCGGGTTGACGCACCGGCACGTCGTCCGGTCCCCAAGCCCTGTCGATTCGCTCCATGACCCTGCGCTCCTCATGAGGCGCTGCGTGCGCCTGTGCGCGCAGCGGCCTGCGCGTGCGGGAAGTGTAGGTCATCGCGACCTCGTTCACAGCGTCGAAAAGTTCTCCGGGCCTCCGAAATCTCGCCGCGCGCAGAAGTCGCGCCGCGAGGTACGCATCCTGATACATTCCGCCGCCCTGCGATGACCGCCCTCTGACCGCGAGTCTGGCCGATGCGAGTTCTTGCTCCCCCTGCTCTCCTGCTCTCCTTGCTGGCGGCGCTGCTTGTCGTGCCCGTGAACCCAGCCGGCGCCCAAGAACCCGCCAGCGCCGCGCCCGCAAGCGCCGCGCCCGCAAGCGCCGCGCCCGCAAGCGCCGCGCCCGCCAGCGCCGCGCCCGCAAGCGCCGCCGCGCCTGCGCCGCCCACAGACGCCCGGTGTCGCCCGGGGAACCTGCTCGATAAGCGCAGGGCCACGTCGTCTGAGTACGTGAACAACACCGAGCGCATGACGGACGGCGTGACCGCGACGGAGGGCGACTCGTGGAAGACGGACGTCACCGCCGAGTTCACGTCGGGCGCCGGCCGCGTCGAGTGGGACCTCGGCAGCGTCATGCCCCTGCGTTATGCGGTCGTGCAGGGCGACAACAACGACGATTACCCCGTCGAGGTCTCGGTCGACCGCAAGACCTGGACGCCCCTGTGGACCGCGCCGAGCGTGACGGGGGCGGGCATGCGGACGCGCTCCACCGACGCGCTCAACGCCGAGGGCCGCTGGATTCGACTGGGCGCGGCGAAGGGCGACCAAGCCTACAGCGTGGGCGAGCTGCAGCTCTATTGCGCTCGGCCAACGCCCTGGCCGCCGAAGCTCGAGGCGAAGAAAGGGACCTACAAGGACCCGCAGGCGGAGCGAAACAAGCGTTACGCCTACGCCAAGCTCGACCTGGCGGCGCTCGGCTTCGCGTTCTTCTTCTTCTTGCTCGCGCCCTGGCGCCCGCGTCGTGTCGCGTTCGACCTCGCGCACGCCCTGTCGCTCGCTTTCCTCGTTCGCTACCCGATCGTCTGGACGCTCGACGCGTTTGAATACGAGGCCGCGTCTGTGCCGCTCAAGGTCGCGGGCTGGCACATCGCGACGGTCGAAGGCCTGCTCGTCGGGCTCGCCGCGGGCTTTTTCTTGCTCGGCAACTGGCTTGATCGCACTCCGCTGCGCTGGCTGCGCGAGGAGCGGTCGCGGGCAGCGATGCTGGTGGCGACGACAGCGCTGGTTCTGGTTCAGACGGCGCTCCTGACGAACGAGGCGGCCCAGCACAAGGTGCGCGACATCGCGATCGGCGACCTGCCGAAGCTCTCGGTCGCGCAGATCGTCACGACCCTCTGTGGGCTCGCGGCGCTCGCCATCGCGGGCACACTCATCCGCCGCGCCATGCAGCGACAGCCGCTCCTGGGCACCGCCGAGCGAGCGGGCCTGCTCGTCCTCGCCTTCGCCGGGGGCTACGCGTGGACCATGTGGGGCACCTTCCACGGCAACCGCGCGATCCACTTCTGGGACACGTTCCACTACTACGCCGGGGCCAAGTACTTTCACGAGAACCGCTACACGAACCTGTACTACTGCGTGCAGTGGGCGGAGATTGAGGCGGGCCGCAAGAAGGTCGTCGAGGCTCGTAAGGTCCGAAATCTCAACACGAATCTCCTCG
>Ga0114968_10004750_pt1 | contig 10100 bp, 8 predicted proteins | sample M_130807_EF_Meta_FD_87020 | JGI IMG/M metagenome (GOLD analysis project Ga0114968, IMG submission 87020) | Freshwater microbial communities from Lake Montjoie, Canada to study carbon cycling - M_130807_EF_MetaG | ecosystem: Environmental > Aquatic > Freshwater > Lake | place: Lake Montjoie... | reverse complement strand
TTCACAGGCAGAAAGTACAACAAGTTTGGTTTTTTTGAGGTTGAGTTGTGAAACTTCCAAGGCGGTTAGTATTCCATTTTGCTCTGCGCCGAGTTTGGATAGCGTATCGCTGCCTGTCCATGCCCAATTGCCACCAGCGAAAATAAGTCCGCTGCGAACCATCGGGTTTGTGCTGTATCGGTAACTGTAGCGCAACGAGTTTTTACTGATGGAGGTATCTGTGAAATCGTATTTTGAAATGGCGTAGCCATGGGTGGCTAAATGTAGAATCCCTTTGGCTTCTTTACCTTCCAATTTTGTGATATTTTCTTCAATGGCTTCATTGTTTTCAATCAGTTTGGTCTGCCAAGTTGCCGAAGTAACCTTATTATTGATTTGTTCGACCTCAGTTTTGGTTCCTTCCAAGTAATTCAACTTGCCTGATGTAGAAGTACTGCTGCGACTTGCATTCTTGTCTTTTTTATTCTTTTTAGGGGAAGCTGTTGATCCGGGTAAGTAATCGTAATTTACTCCTCCTACCATAGCTATGGTGTTTCCTACGGACTCTTTGGATTTTTGTTTGAGACCAATTGCCAAATAACGCGTTGACGTTAGCTGGTGCATTGTGTAACGATCCATCAAGAACTCAGCGTTCTGTTCGGTGGCCGCTTGTTCGTTTTGTATGATTACACCACGCTTGGCTGTTTTAGCTGTGAGGACCTCATCTCCTTTTCCTTTGGGCGCATAGATGGCATGAAATGGCACATTATACAGTTCTCCAGTTGGAGCATAATAAATCGTTTTTACATCTATCAATGCTGCTTCCATAGGCTGCCAAACAAGCGGATAATAGGCACTATACCCCATTTTTGGCGAAATGGACTGAAGATCCTTTTCCTTACACAGTTTTACTAGTGTTGGATTTTTATCTCCTTTTTTTAGCACCAATGCATTGTAATACACAACGGAATCATCTTCATTCCCAAACCGCACAAACTCAATGGCTGCTTCCCCTTTATCTAGGTATTGTTCCACCTGATCCCAAGTGATGGAAAGATTTTTCTTTTGCTGGGCATACTCCGGCCAACTCAACGTCAGACGCTTGTCTAATGAATCTGCTTCTTTGCGAAGTTTTTCCAGTTTTTCTTTTTCTGTAGAGCCATCCGATTCCATTTTTGCCAAAAGACGTCTTCTGAAAGCCAATTCTTCTCGAAGCTCATCGACTTCCCGATAGTAATTCTCACTAGAGAGCTTTGCTTCCAGCATTTTACTCTTGGTTAACAAAGTGCCGTTGTAATTTAAGCCAACTGCTTCCGGTACTTTTTCAAAAGCATGATTAGCGAACCAAGACAGATTATCATAAAAGGAACTTTCTTTTTTCCAGTAGGCTTCTTTTTGGTTTTCATTGAGCCATTCAAAGTTGTCTGCTATTTGTTTACTTTTTAATACAAAATTTTTATCAAATATTTTATATGCTTTTTGTTCACGGTCAGTTTTTGTTAATAAAAGCGCAAAGTCATTTTCCGTATTCTGCAGGTTCTGGTAATCAGACACGTTTAAAGCTAAATTATAATATTTTTCGGCCGACTCATAATCTTTCAATTTATAGCATACATCTGCAAGATTACCATAAAATGGGGCAGTCTTAGAACTGCTTTCACCAAAGTTAGTTATTGAATTTTTTATAGCATCCTCATATGATTTCATTGCTTCATTCAGCTTGCCATTTTCTCTAAAATAATTAGCCAAATTATTTATACTTGACGCAATATTTGGATGATTTTCACCTAAAAGAGTCGTTTTTAGCTCTAATGATTTAGATAAATAACTAAAGGCTAGGTCATGCTTATTCAGATCAAGATAAATAGAGCCTAAATTGTTTAATGTTTTTGCTGTTTCAATATTATCGACATTTTTATTTTTTAGTGAAATTAATAAATATTCCTCTGCTAAATTGTAATCTCCCACCATAGCGGCAACTATCCCTAAATTTTCTACTACAGAAATGTAAAGACTACTTTTTTCGCCTAATATGTTTTTATAAATTTCACATGCTTTTTGAAAACAAGTTTCTGCCCCATTCAAATTGTTTATTTCTAAATAACAAACTCCGAGAGTATTTAAACTTTTTGCATAATCTAGATGATTAACCCCAAGAATGTTTTTTCTGATTTCCAAAGATGTTTTTATTGTATTTTCAGCAGAACTATAGTCTCCAATATCAGTATATAAAGAACTTAAATTATTTAATACTCTTGCCTTATCTAAATTATCACTATCACATAAATCCAATGACTCTTTGAAATATTTTTCTGATAATTTGTAATTACCTGATTTTTTATATAAAATTCCTAAATCCATCAAAATGTCAGAATACTGTTCTTTTTCCTCAATTTGCGCAGGAAAAGAGATGAGATTCAAATAGTATTTTTCTGCGTTTAAATAATCATTAATTTCCATGTATAATTTGGCAATATGGTTTATTAAATATCTTACATTTTCGTCACTTTCTTCATAAGCAATCTTATAAGATTGGAGTGCAATTGAGTCATATTCTATAGCTTTTTTATATTCTCTGTTAAATTCATATATGTCAGATAATTGATGAATTGTGTAAGCTGTCGTAAGATCACTTGGACCATATAAATTTTTTCTTAAATTTAAATTTTCGAGATGTATTTTTTCTGATTCGATAACTTTCCCACTTTTAAAATATATTTCACCTAATTGTCCAATGGCGGAAGAATATTGTGAACTTGTATCAGCATATTTAATTTTTGTGCTGCAAACTAATTCGAAAGCATATTTTTCAGATTGATCATATCTACCCCAATCATTATTCAAGACAACCAAATTGTTTAAGGCATCCAGAAAATCGTCGCTTTTGTTATCCAACTGCCGATTTAAATTCAAAACGATTGTCCATAAAGAATCTGTTTTTTCATAGTCTTTAAGATTAAAATATAAAACACCGATGTTATGAAAACACTTTATAGCATTTATACTTTTTCCCCTGCCTTGACTTGTAAGTGAACTTAAAGAAAAATCAAAGTAAAACTTGGCTGAATCAACATTATTCAAAATAGTAAAACAATTCCCCACATACTTCAAACTGACCGCATACCTTAAACTCGTATCTGTTTCGATCTTATTTGCCCAAGCATTCATTTGCTTTGCAACAACCAGTGCACTATCGTGTTTTTCTTGTTTGATAAGTCGATCATAATCAATTTTATACTTTTCGAATAAATCCTGTGCATTCAATAAATTATTGAAGCTGATCAAGGCGAGTAACAAAATAAAGTTCTTTCCCATTAGCTAATTAATTTTCAAAACAATTGATACCTAAAACCAAAATAGGAACTTGCAACCAATTAAGAAGGCACAAGTGCTCAACAACCTTATCATATTTAGGAATCGTAGTGTATCTTTGATTAATTGTTTCCCTTTCAATTGACACAATATAAATTATTGCATGGACTTTTCCAGAATGAAAGCCCAATTGAAATCTAGTAATGTCTTTTAAAAAATCAGGTCGAAATTGTATTTCAAGTCCAATTCGTGAACCTTGATTTTTAAACACACCATCAAATTTATAATTTAGTCTATCATCACATTTGATATCATTGTTATCTGTACTGAATGGTTCAAAGGTATTTTGAAACTTCTGAATTATTTGATTTGATAATTCAAATTGTATTCGTTGATTGGGCCTTGGAAATCGAACTTCGAGCAGTGAACTAATTATTTCTTCAATAAAAACTTGATTTAATCCCAGTTGATTATTATCAATTGTGAAGTTGATTGGTTGATATGAATATTCTGAAATCCGCATACTATTTTTTCTATCGGTTACTTATCAAAACTTGCCCTTAACTCTCTTATCTGCGAAATAGATTTCGCCTATCTAATTCAAACATAACACATTTTTATAAATAGGCGATAAATGCAGAGGGTAAATATTTCGGGTTATTTGGTGTGCTTTATCTAAAGATTTGCCAAAATCTCCACATCCTCCCAAGACTTTAACTCAGGAAGCTTCCAGTTCTTTATAACGCTGCTTAAAGAATTATAATCTAAAAATATCCATCAAATCCATCACCACCAGGTTAGATAATTGTCCTCCTTCCGGTACGATGTTGTTTTATAATACAATAGTTGTTTTGTAAAATAACTTAGGACTTAATGCCTCAGAAGAAACTCTGAGGCATTTTTTATTTTTATTTTGTAATTTTATAGAAATCTTAAATCACTTGTATGCCCGAGATAAGTCGCTTTTTTGGAATTATAATAAGGATGTATTTTGGAGACCATAATCCGCCACATTTTCATGCAATTTATCAAGACTCAACTGCGGAATATGACATTAATACTTTAAAGATTATTAGAGGACAGTTGCCAGCAAGAGCACATGCTTTGGTTTTAGAGTGGGCTTTTATACACAGAGAAGAGTTGTTGGAAGATTGGAAATTAGCATCAGAAATGAAAGAGATTAAAAAAATAGAGCCACTAATTTAATTGTATCAAAATGAATAAAATTATTGCATTTAAAATTCAGGAGAATTTCCAGATTTGGCTTCAATTTCAAGATGGAGAATCAAAAGTTATTGACTTTACAACTTTAATTGGAAAAGGTATCAGTGCGCCACTTTTAGATAAAGATTATTTTAATAAAGTATCTATTGACAATGGAGGTGGTTTAGAGTGGCCTAATGGAATGGATTTCTGCCCTAATTTTTTAAAAGACTATACCTCTGATTTAATTGTTCATTCTTGACAAATTCCAATAAATCTATTATCAACCGTTTAGATAATTGTCCTCCTAGGAGTACTAAAAATCAGAGTGAGAAAGTGAACGAAAGCGAACTGAACCTCTGACTTTTTTCATCATTCTCATTCTGTTTCTCGCTCTATTCAAATTAATTACTTCTTTTAACTTAAAAATAGTAGAAAGTCTTTTATAACCCGGTTAGATAATTGTCCTCCTTCGGGTACGGTGTTGTTTTATAATACAACATACAAGCCGACCATTTGGTCGGCTTTATTATTTTTGAGTATCTCTTTATTTTGCTCAATTACATTTCTCCAACCAACCAATTAAAAACATTTAAATGATGTACACCACCTCCTCGATTAGGAGTAAATGATTCTGTTGTTAGTAAGTACTTTGGATAATTATCATTAATCCTTTCTAATGAGCCATATTCGCGCTCAACAGTTTTTTCATTTGGTAATTGCCATGCAATTTGATAGTATTCAATATCTCCAGTAGGCGTTTTACATACAAAGTCAACTTCGCTATTGCGGCTCGTTCCTGTCCAAATTTTATAACCTCTGCGAAGTAATTCTAAATACACCACATTTTCCAGAATGTGTCCCCGGTCAGTGGTTCTCTCTTTTCCTGCTAATACGTTCAGCAATCCAGCATCTACTAAGTAGTACTTTTCTTGAGTTGCTAATTGTTTTTTACCTTTTAAATCAAATCTGTTTACCTTATAAAATACAAAACTTGCAGTCAAATATTCAAGGTATTTTTCAACAGTAGAATGATGTATACTTTGTCCATCTTGTTTCAATGATTTTGAAATATTGCTGGGTGAAAGAGCATTGCCGATATTTGTTGCTACAAATTTTACGACATTAGAGAAAGCTCTTTTATCATTTATTTGGTATCGTTGTGTTATATCCTTTTCGATTATCGTTGTATAAATTGCTTCCAAGTATTCATAAATTTTATCGTAACCTCCTTCTCGTAACTCAACTCCTTTAGGCAATGAGGTTTCATTTACATAATCAAAAAACAATGCCTCATAATTAAGATATTTATTGCTGGTCTCAATTTTTCTTGCGGTAAGATATTCATGAAAAGAAAAAGGTAAGATAGAAATTTCAATATATCGGCCACTTAACAAAGTAGCCAATTCACTACTCAACAAAAATGCATTTGAACCAGTGATATACACATCAGTGTTTTTAGTTGCAAAAAGCCCATCTACTAATTTTTCAAATAGAGGAATATTTTGAACTTCATCTAAAAAAATGTAATTAGGTTTATCCGCTTGTAGTTTCTTTTTTATGTCAAAATAGATATCATCCCAATTTTTATTTAAATAATTTTCCGGTAATTCAAAATTGTAAAACTGAATTTGCCGTTTACCAATGCCCATTTTATGTAATTGTTCCAGGTATATATCAAAAAGAGTAGATTTTCCTGATCTACGTAAGCCACTGACTACTTTTATCAAATCTTTATCTTTAAAGGAAAGTAGTTTGTCTATATATTGCTTTCTATTGATGTATTTAATCACACTTCAAAATTAGCTATAAATTATCAAAACTTGCATTTTTTGCAAGTTTTGATAATTTAATGAGAAAAATTATCCAGTTAAAAAAAGTATTAAATCCATCACCATCCGGTTAGATAATTGTCCTCCTTCCGGTACAAAAAGTCAGAACGAGAATGAGCGCGAGAGCGATCATGGAGTTCTGACTTTTTTCTTCTTGCTCATTCTGTTTCTTGCTCTGTTTAAAACAATCACATTTTTATTTTAAAAATTTTAGAAAATCTATTACCACTTGGTTAGATAATTGTCCTCCTAAGAGTACAGAGTTGTTTTATAATACAACATATAAGCCGACCATTTGGTCGGCTTTGTTATTTATTCCATGTGTTATTTTAATTTACTCTAGATTCTCAAGGTCGTTGATGTCCTTAGCTCTGCCTGCAATTTTTTTAGCTGCAATAAGATCATTTCGATTGATAGTTCTTATTTTTAAATCATCATCTTCAAAATATACGGCTTTTTGGAAAACATCTTCGAAGTTCAATCCTTCTATTTTTACCATAATGTCTATTGCTACAGGAGGAGTACCAAAAGTAAACACATCCCAAATTGGGTGTGATAAAAAGTTAGATTCGGTCATGTCAAATAAAGGCATGCCGAAAATTTGAAATGCTTTTATTATTCTTTTATAGTTTTCAGAAGTTCTTTCCATCCATATATCCATATCTCCTGTAGTTCTGGAATAGCCGTGCAAAACCACTGAATATCCACCTACCAAAATATATCTCACTTCCGCTTTGTTTAGAGCGTATATAAAGTCTCTGAAATCCTCGTGAAAAATGTTAGCCATTTCGCTTCAAATTTTTGACATGAAATTTATTCCTGTCCATTTTAGGGGGTGTTTTAACACTATATTGATAAGCGACACTATTTAAATATGCGGCTATTGACAGTCTTTGTTGCCAAGTGATTTTTTTATAATATTCTGATTGATTTGCAGCCTCTGATATTGTTTGAGGCTTAAATGCAGTCCTATCTAGTTTTAAAAAATCCATATCCGAAATTAGCTTTTTTTGTTTTAAATATTCAAAATAATGAAATCAAATTAAACAAATCCATCACCACTCGGTTAGATAATTGTCTTCCTAAGGGTACAAAAAGTCAGAACGAGAATGAGCGCGTGAGCGATTGTTGAGTTCTGACTTTTTTCTTCATTCACATTTTCTTTCTCGCTTTAAACTAGAATCAAAGCAGCTTTTGAATTGTCTACTACTTTTTTTAAAATCTCATAAAAAAATAGTTTTCTTGTACATTTGCCGCGTAATAAAAAATAAGTACAGGAAAAATATTTGTATTCTTTTTTTTCAATTTTATAAAAACTATAAAGTCATAAAAATGGAAAGATTAAAATCGCTCGACCCGCCTCATAAAGGCCTACGCAACGCGCTGAGTAAATTGACGTTAATCGCAGGAAAAACAGATTATGCTTCAGTGAGTAGTGTTGAAAATTTGAAATTAATAGCTAAAGAAGTTTTTCACTTATTGAAAGACCATACCGCAACAGAAAATAAATTTATCCTTGCGCCACTTGAAATAAGAAATCCCTCTTTTACCCAGAATTATTATTCAGACCATGTAGAAATTGACCAAGTTGAACAACAATTGCTTGAGCGTTTTTTGTCGCTTAATGGAGAACAAACGAATGACTATGGACATCTACTGTATTTAGATTTATGCAATTTTCAAGCGCATTATTTAGAGCATATTAACGAAGAAGATACTGTGCTTGAAATTGAAATGCAAAAACAATTTACCGATGAAGAATTGATGCAGCATCAGATTGCAATCATGGGTCAAATGAGTTTTGAAACTTTATTATTGTGGTTTAAATATATTGTACCTGCCAGAAGACCAGAAGAAAATGCTCAGGTTCTAACTGGGTTTAAATCCGCCGCCCCTGAAGCAGCCTTTAATGCAGTTATTGATGTTATTAAAAATGAGATTAGCGAAACCGAATTTCATACCATCCAATCTATGATAAAATGAAAATTGAATTAGAGAATATTTCCATTCAAAAAATTAATAAGTCTGACCTAGAAATCCTTATGAGCTGGGCATCCAATGAAGGTTGGAATCCTGGAAAACATGATTTAGATGTTTTTTGGAACACAGATCCTGATGGATTTTATGGATGCCTTTTACAAGGAGAATTAATTGCTGGCGGAGCCATTATCTCGTATGATGGAGCATTTGGATTCATGGGACTTTTCATTGTACATGGCCAATACAGAAATATTGGCATTGGCAACAAACTTTGGCAAGCACGAAAAAATATTTTAATCAGCAGGTTAAAAGAAAATGCAAGCATAGGAATGGATGGTGTTTTGGCGATGCAGCCTTTCTACCAAAAAGGAGGTTTTGAAATTGCCTTTCGTGATGAACGTTATGAGTTTATAGGTAAAGATTACAGTTGTTCAGATAATGTAACAACCATTGTTTCTGAAGATTTTTCCGACATCAAGAATTACGACAAATTATGTTTTGGATTTCAAAGAACGCCGTTTTTAAAACAGTGGTTAACTATGCCAGATAGTAAAGCGATTAAGTACAAAAAAAACAATCAAATAGAGGGATATGCTGTTATTAGGAAAGCAGAAAAGGGGTATAAAATCGGTCCGCTTTTTGCGCAGAATGATACAGTAGCAGAGGAGTTGCTAAAATCTTGTTTGAGTTATGCGTCTGAAGAATCTGTATTTCTAGATATTCCTACCATTAATCAACAAGCAATAAACTTGGTGAAAAAATTTGAAGGGAAGTACATTTTTGAGTGCGCCAGAATGTACCATGGGCAAGCGCCTAATACACCTATCAATCAAATTTATGGAATTACTAGTTTTGAGCTAGGGTAGGTAATATGTGTAATTTTCTCTTTTTATAGTTACAAAGAACCACCTCCTACATAAACCGAGTCTACAATAAGTTCTTGAATAAAAGTGCTTCCCGATAAACATGACGTCATTCGAGAATAAGCCAATTTGCCTAGTTTATGCCCACTGGTTTCTATATAACTGATGTCGGGGTGATATAAACTTGGGATGAATCCATTGCTGAGTGCAAGTACCCCAACAGATTCGGGTACCGTTAGTTTTAATTCCTGTAAGGCTTTCATTACACCGGTCAAAATTTCATCACTCATACAAAAGATAGAATCAAATTTTTGCAAAGGAGAAAAGTATTTATGAACCAATCTGCGTGCAGCTTCGGGGTTGACTGCAAATTTTGTTTTTAATTGAACTGATTTCCCGTTTTCTGCAATTTTTTGAGTGAAAGCTTCCAATCTTTTTTTGGTGATTGACATTTCAGGATCTCCAAAAATGCCCAATATATTTTTCTTTTTCTTTTGTACGAGTAAATCGGCAGCTAGTGTACCTGCTGCTGCATCTGCAATACACACTTTATTACATGCGTGAAAACTAGGTACTTTATCAAAAAAGATTACGGGTACATTCAAATCATCCATTTTTAAAAATGGTTGTATATCTGTAGTTGAATTAGAGATGGCTACAAAAATTCCCGCCACTCGGTTTTGCCTGCAAAGTTTAAGGTTGGCAATTTCTATTTCAGGGTCATTTCCAGACTGTAGTATCATTAATGAATACCCATGCAATCGCGCTTCTTCTTCAACTGCACCGATAAATGAATGATAAAACAAATTTGAAATTTGGGGTACCATGATGCAAAACACTTTACTGTTGTTGGTACGAAGACTGATTGCGTAACTGTTGGGTTCGTAATCCATTAACTCGGCCAATTCTTTTACCTTCTGTTTGGTGTGTT
>Ga0114968_10004748_pt1 | contig 10103 bp, 9 predicted proteins | sample M_130807_EF_Meta_FD_87020 | JGI IMG/M metagenome (GOLD analysis project Ga0114968, IMG submission 87020) | Freshwater microbial communities from Lake Montjoie, Canada to study carbon cycling - M_130807_EF_MetaG | ecosystem: Environmental > Aquatic > Freshwater > Lake | place: Lake Montjoie... | reverse complement strand
CATGCCCGCCTGACCTTCACTTTCATCCTTTACTCATCAACCTAGAATTTGATTGATGAGTGCTACTCAGCGTCTTGCTCTTTAAGCCAGCGTTTTAGCCCGGCATCGTCGCGTACCGTCAGCAGATCGCTTTTAATCGAGGTGATTTCTGAGTGAAAACGGCGTTGCAGTGTGGCTAAGTGGCGACTTAACGAGGCCTCGGTCACAGTCGCTGCTGGTGACATACCGAACTCGCTGATCGCATCAAGTTCAACATCGCGCAGTTCGCGTTGTATCCCCTGAGTCCGGTGAGTAATCACGCTGGTCAGTGCCACAATTTTATCGTGCGCTAGGTTGCTGGCAATTTGAGTTTCAGTGAGGTTGGCTTCGAGTTGCAGGTGCAACAAGGTCAGCAGATCGCCGCGGCCGTATGCCGTATTGGCATCGCTCATGAGTTGCGTCTTGCGGGCACGCTCAGCAGGATCACTTTCGCGATCAGGGTGCACGGCACTGGCTAGCTGCCGATAGATCGTACGCAACGCACCTTGAGCATCGGCGAGTAGCTGTTCGGCTTGTAGTTGGCTCGCTGATTTAGTACGCTTATTTTTGCGCTTTTCTTTTTGATTTTCGCGCTGTTCGGCTTGCTTGCGCAGTTGCTCAAATTTTGCGTGCAACACGTCGTCAACGGTTTCAAAGGGCTCGTCTTCTTCAAGCTCGCGGCCCATGGTTTGTTCAAAATACGCTTGCGCTTCACGTGCCTGCGCCAGCTGAATGTCTGCCAGCGATTCGTCGCTATGCGCATCGTGCAGCGCACGCATGTTGTGATCGCCTGCGAGGGCAAAATCGAGTGCAAGTTTACAAATCAACCGGTGCATCAGCTTTTGGTGCCGCGTGGGCAGACCGCCCTTCTCTAGACGTTGGTCAAGCCAGATGACCATACTTTTGCGAAGCGTTTCTTGGCGGCGTTGCAGGGGCTTGAGCGTGGTCTGATGCACCGTACGGTGCTGGTCGACTAGGCTGCGCAGCCCTTTAATTTTAAGAGTCAGGCGCTCGGCCTGTTTAACAAGCTCGCTGAAATGCTCTTGTTCGGGAGTCAGATCTGGGGAAATCTGCGTGAGCGTGGGTAATGTTTCGATGAAGTGCGACAGTTTGAGTACGTCCGGATAGTGATGGTTTCAAGACTAGCCGAGTATTTTAACCTGCCGCTGCCCCAACTGTTAGTCCGCCACAGGTATAAAGCACTTGACCCGTCATGAAGCCCGTTTCGGGTGACAGTAAAAAGGTGACCGTATTGGCGACGTCTTCGGGGGTGCCAAGGCGCCGAACAGGGATGCGTGCCAGAAAATCTGTCATTTGCTGAGGTGAAAGGGGATTGTTTTGTCTGTACATTTCAGTCTCGATCGGCCCCGGAGCGACCGCATTGACCGTAATACCGCGACTGCCGAGTTCAAGCGCCCAAGTTTTTGTCATGCCAATGACGCCGCTTTTAGCGCCCGCGTACGCTGTGCGCCTGAGCATCCCTAAACTTGCACGGCTGCTAATATTGACTACCCGACCAAAGCCTTTCTTAGTCATTGCGGGCAAGCAGGCCTGCAAGCATTGCATCGGCGCACGCATGTTGATCTGGATGATTTCGTTGAATTCGCGTGAATTTGTTTCTTCAAGCAAGCTTGTGGTGCTCTTGCCGGCATTGTTAACCAGATGATCAATCGAAAACTTTTGGGTGATCAGCCTTAAGGCCTCTGCGGTGCTGACTTCATCGCTGAGGTCTGCCGTATAGAAGTCGCCCGGAAACTCCCCGTCGAAAGGGTGTCGAGCTAAGCCAACGACATGCCCGCCTCGTTGCGCAATGCGATGCGCGCAGGCCAATCCAATCCCACGACTCGCACCGGTGATAAGGGTGACAGTATTTTTAAATATTGGCTCAAACATCACTGCGTCTCCGTGCCCGATTGCTTAACCACTGCTGCCCACTTTTGAACTTCTTGGCTGACAAAGGCCGTGAATGTTTCGACGGTATTTGGGTTTGACGGTATGGCAATGCCGGCACTCGCGTAGCTGGTTTTTGTTGCTTCAGTCGCCAGGGCGCTGGTCACGTTAGCGTTCACCCGCTTGAGTAGTGATGGCTCGGTGGCTGAAGGGGCGAACAGACCAAACCAAGCTTGCACAGAGAAATCGGGTAGCCCAGACTCAGCAAGCGTGGGGATATCTGAGGCAAACGATGAACGCGTGGCGGTCGTGACTCCAAGCGCACGTAATTTACCAGCGCGAACCTGTTGCAACACCGAGGGCATATTGTCGAAGATCGAACTGACCTGTCCGCCCAATAAATCGTTTAAGGCAAGACTGCTGCCTTTGTAGGGGACATGCAAAATATTTGTATTTGTTTGGATTTTGAACAACTCACAAGACATATGAATGGCCGAGCCTGCACCGGAAGAGGCGCAGGTGAGTTTGCCTGGATGGGCGCGTGCGTATGTAATGTAGTCAGCAACAGTTTGTATTGGTAAAGCCGGGTTAATCACGAGCATGTTGGGAACGGTGCCTAGCAGCGCGACTGCTGTGAGGTCTTTTTCAATGTCATAGTTGAGCTTTTTATAAAGGCTTTTGTTGATAGCATTTGCAGTAGAGCCAACATAAAAACGCGTGCCGTTTGTTGGGCCATTGGCAACGTACTCGGCACCAATATTGCTGTTGGCACCAGCCTTGTTTTCAACGATAACTGTTTGGCCAGTTTGTAGTGTTAGCTCTTTGGCGACGATGCGCGCAATGATATCTGTGGTGCCACCAGGCGCGTAACCGACCACAAACGTTAAAGTTGGTAGAGAGGCATTTGTTTGCGCCTGTGAGTACGATGGCGGCAAAGTTAGACATAACGCTAGCGACATCAAGAGGCGCGAGATATTTGCTTTTAAGGTGATGTTTTTCATGAGCGTTTGATCTTTCATAGCAGAACATTCTCTTGAACAGTGATGCCATGCATTTCACACGTTTGATCTTTCATAGCGGAACACTTCCTTGAACGGTGATGCGATGCATCTCGCGCCGATGGCCTGGATAGTCGTTGATGGCGTAGTGCATGGTGCACCGGTTATCCCAAAATGCCATCGAGCCCGGACCCCACCGAAAGCGACAGGTTAGTTCTGGCTTCGAACTTTGCTGATAAAGATACTGCAACAGAGGCAAGCTTTCTTCGCGTGTCATGCCTTCAAAGCAATAGGTGAAGGGTTGGTTCACAAACAAGAGCTTACGACCCGTTTCTTCGTGCGTGCGCACGACAGGGTGTGAGGTGTTTATTTTTCCGATATCGTCGCGCAATTTTGTTGAGCGTGTCGCGTTACGTAATTGAGCGTTAGTGCTCAAAAAATCATTTGAATGAATCGCACGCATCTCAGACAGCTGTGTTTTTAAGGCGTCTGACAGGCGATCGTACGCCATATAAAGATTGGCAAACAGTGTGTCGCCGCCCAACGGTGGTATCTCGCGAGCATAGAGCAGGGATCCCAGCGGGGGAGTCGCCTGAAAGGTTTCATCGGTGTGCCAGGTGTCGCCGATGATGTCTTTGTCGGTACTTTCTTTGACAACCGGCATGATCTTTGGATAGGCCTCGAGCGTTCGATAAACAGGTGACCGACTGATTTCACCAAAGCATTCAGCAAAGTGAATCTGTTGCTCTGGAGTGAAGGTCTGCTCGCGAAAGAAAATGACAAGATTGTCGAGCAAGGCCTGACGAATATCGGCGATGAGCGTTGGGGTAAGGTCTTTAGTCAGGTCAACGCCTAGTAACTCAGCGCCAATATGGCCAGTCAATTTGCGGATTTTCATGCGAGGCCCTTTTAGATGCGTGACGCTTTTAAAATTATTTCTTTTGGTCCATAAATATAATCAGCTCGCGAAAAATTTTGGTGTATTCATCCATTTCTTCGTCCATCTGTTTCGGGCCTTTCACATCAAGAATCAGTCCATGCTTTTGCGCGAATTGTGCAAACTCTGGGCTGTTGCCAATGGCAAGTGATGTGGCAATGATTTTGTCTTTGATCTCACTTGGCATCCCTTTGGGTGCGACGACACCATACGAGGCGGGTAGGGTGACGTTGTACCCAGCCTGCACAATTGAAGTGGCTTGTGGAAACGCAAAATATTTTTCTTTCGTAAACGCAGCAATGACCCGAATCTTGCCGGCTTGCACGTGTGGCAACATGGTTGGGGCGTATCCGGTACTCGCTTCAACCCTGCCGCCAAGCAGCGCAACGAGGGCTTCGCCACCACCGCCGGTAAACGGGATCGTGGCAATCTTCACTTGGGCAATCTTGTTTAGTTCTTGAATGGCTAAATCTGGTGTCGTGCGATAGCCAGAGACCGCTGCACGGACTTTTCCGGGATTTTTACGCACCGCATCCATAAAATCTTCAAAGGTCTGCCAAGGCGAATCAGCACGCACCGCAATAATGGTGGGCAGGTCAACGAGTTTGACGATTGATTGATAGTCTTCTGGGCCTTTCCAGGCAAGTGCTTTATTCACCAGCGGTTGATAGGCCAGAACGCTGTTTGAAGTGAGCCCTAGCGTATAGCCATCAGGCTTGGCCCGTATGACTGCCGCGGTGCCGATGGTAGCTGAGCCCCCAGGTTTGTTTTCAACGCTGACGTTGGCCTTGAGTACTTGTTCGAGTTGGCTCGCAAACTGACGCGAAATCGGGTCGGTTGAGCCACCGGGACCATAGGGCACAATAAAAGTGATATCGCGGTTGGGGTAGGGCTGCGCCTGTGCCGAGCTTAGAAATAAAGCACCGATCAAGCTGACAAGTAAAAAAGTTCTGGTGTTTCGGATCATTAAAAACATATTGTTCGTCTCTGCAGTGTCATGGATTCGTTGAGAGAATCCCTTGATGCGGTTTTTATAAAAATGCGCTAAGCGCGATCAGTGCCAACCATTGAGGCTTCAGTATGCCTAAGAAAACTCTAGGTGACCAGTAATCTTCGTTGCAGCACATTGGTTCGCTGCCGCCAGAACCTAATATAAGCGACGTTGTACGAGCGACGCTGTCAAAATACAAGCGAAGCCGCCAACATTTCAACCAAACTCATTCAGGCTCGACTAGACGCCAACAAACGGGTCGCTGAGTTGCGTTAAACTCGTTTCAAAATATAGCAAAAAAGTAGTGGGTTTTGCTGATACCAGCAAAGTCTTCACTGAGACAAACAAACAGACGCTTAGATAACGAAAAACTTCGGCCGCACGCATTTTGCTTTTTATTAAGCTGATTGGTTCAGGCCGGCCTTCCAATTCATTCAGAGACTTCGCTATGACTCAAACCGCCAGTGAAAAAATTGCTTCGTTTGTGGTGAATTTTGATCCCACAAAAATCACACCTGCAAGTCGACATGTTGCGGCGCGTGCGCTTTTCGATACGGTCGTCTGTGCCGTAGCGGGCGTTCAAGAGCCCGCTTCGCAACTCAGCCTTCAATATGCGCAGGGCCAAACTGGACCGCACATGGCAACAGTTTGGGCAACCGGCCAGAAGTTGTCGCTAGAAATGGCAGCCTTAGTGAACGGCACGATGGGTCATGCCTTGGATTTTGATGACGTGTCCTCACCTCTGCGCGGCCACCCAACCGTAGCGATTTTGCCTGCTGTGATTGCGTTAGGCGAAACACTGCAGTCACAGGGGCGCGACATCATCAACGCATACATTGTTGGTTTTGAAGTGACCTTGCGTTTGGCGCGTGCGATCGTGGACGAACAATACGCTAAGGGCTGGCATTCAACAGCATCCATTGCAACCTTTGGTGCAACGGTGGCGTGTGCGCATTTGTTAAAACTCAATCACGCACAGGTTGTGAACGCTTTGGGTATCACGGTGTCCCAGATCGCCGGCACCCGCCAAAACTTCGGGACGATGTCCAAACCCTTTCAGGCAGGGCAAGCGAATGCCGTGGCGCTGCGTGCTGTTATGCTGGCTAAGCTTGGGTTTGATGCCTCAGCTAAAGCGTTGGATGGTGATCAGGGCTACACCACGCTCTATGCTGACAAAATGGATGTGCATGCTGAGCTAGATCAATTAGGGAGCTTGCCGCTTGAGATTGAGCGTAGCGGTATCGAAGTTAAAAAGTATCCTTTGTGTTACGCCACGCATCGTACGATTGATGGTTTGCTTGATATGTTGAAAGACACACCGTTTAAGTTCGAGCAACTTGATCGCGTAGATATTCAAACAAACTATCGCGCCACGGTGCCCTTAATTCACAGCCGGCCGCAAACAGGTTTAGAAGGTAAGTTCAGTATGCAGTACGCCGTCATAGCGGCCTTGTACGACGGTGAAGTGGTGCTCAAAACCTTTGAAGATGCAGCGGTTCAGCGCGCTGCGATTCAGGCTTTTTTACCCAACGTCAATGTCACAGAAGGTGCACCACCTCTTTACCCTCGCTGGGCAGAATTAACCGTGCACCTCAAAGACGGCACAGTGCTCAAGCGCCGTGTTGAAAAACTGCGTGGCAGTAAAGAGCATCCTCTCACCGATGCTGAATTGATTGGCAAAGGCGCAGACTGCTGTAGTTTTGGCGGCCTGAATATTTCAGCTTCTGATCTGGCGCAAACCTGTTTTACGCTTGATGACCAGCCCTTGAGTGTTTTGCTTAAAACACTGACGAGCGCCGCGTTAGCCTCTGATACCAGTACAAGTGCAAAAAAAGCTGCCTGATGACCTTGGTGCAGCGCAACGCGCTCAACTCTGATCTCAGGGGTTTGCGCGCCACATTTAAGCGGTGATCGCAACCACTCAACAAAAAGCCTGAACCTCAGGCTTTTTGCTTTGGATAGCAGACGTGGACCCTCAGGGAAAACGATTAAGAGAAAACCCGTAAGCTCAAAAGGCATTTGACCAATATCAATTTCCAACGTACTTTCACACTTGTGAATGAATAACGATAAACAGGTTTTATGTACCAAGCTCAAGACGGCCTCAAGTGCAGTTTGAGACGCGAGGACATAATGATCTCGGACCACATATTTCGAGTTAGTCTTGGAGAACGGATTTGTCGAACCAGTCAGCGTCAGCATTGCTGAATGTCAAAGATATCACGGTGCGGTTTGGTGGCATCGTCGCATTAGACTCTGTCAGTTTTGATGTGCCTCGCAATAAGGTCTGTGGATTGATTGGCCCCAACGGTGCCGGTAAGACCACCTTGTTCAATTGCTTGAGCCGCCTCTACCAGTATCAGTCGGGTGACCTGCTGTTTGATGGTGAATCCATTACGCAGACTCCTGTGCATGCCATGTCAAAAATCGGCATTGGCCGCACCTTTCAAAACTTAGCAATGTTTCGCACCATGACGGTTCGTCAAAACGTGATGGTGGGCGCGCACGCACGCTCTGAAGGCGGGTTTATCGGCACGATGCTAAAAACACCAGCGGTTCGCGCCGAAGAAAAGCAGTTGGTCGAAGACGCGGATGCACTGTTGTCTTATTTGAAGCTGGCAGAATACGCTGACCGGGCGGTAGGTGATTTGTCCTTTGGCACTCAAAAACGCGTTGAATTCGCGCGCGCGCTAGCCTCAAAGCCCAAGATGCTTCTGCTCGATGAACCCGCGGCGGGCTTAAATCACACCGAGCTGAGCGACTTAGCAGACTTTATCCGTACGGTTCGCGACGATATGGGTATCACTGTTTTACTCGTTGAACACCACATGAGCCTAGTGATGGAGGTCTCGGATTGGATCGTCGTGCTGAACTTTGGTAAAAAAATTGCCGAAGGCACGCCTGAAGAGATCCAGCGCAACCCTGAGGTCATCCGTGCGTATTTAGGAGATGGTAACTAATGAAACTGCTTGATGTTGCCAACTTGAACGCGTGGTACGGCCCTAACCAAGTGCTCTTTGATTTAAATTTTGAATTAAACGTGGGCGGTATCACAACTATTCTCGGTGCGAATGGCGCCGGAAAAACGACGACCCTGCGCGCCGTCTGTCAGGCTGTTCAAACGACTGGTTCAATCACTTTCTTAGACAAGCGCATCGACGGCAAAGCGACCGAAGATATCGTGAGAGTCGGGATCGCGCATGTCCCCGATGGCCGCGGTACCTTCACGGCGCTGACCGTCGAAGAAAACCTGAAACTCGGCGCCTACACGCGTAAAGATCGTCACGAGGTACAGGCTGATCTCGAGCGCATGTACACCAGATTTCCGCGTTTAAAAGAACGGTTTCGTCAGCAGGCGGGTACCTTATCGGGTGGCGAACAACAAATGCTTGCCATCAGTCGTGCGCTCATGCTGCGCCCTCGATTGCTGCTTTTAGACGAGCCTTCTTTTGGTTTGGCTCCTTTGATCGTGAAAGAGATTTTCGAGATCATGCGGCAAATCAATCAAGAAGACCAGGTCAGTATGCTGCTCGTCGAACAAAACGCGGCCTTGGCCTTGAATTTGGCGGATCACGCTTATTTGCTCGAGACTGGCAAGGTTGTTTTGTCGGGTCCGTCGGCCGATATTAAAGCCGACGAGTCGATTCGACGCGTGTACTTGGGTTATTAAACTAGCGATCAGGTTGTGGAGTTTTAATGGATTCGTTTTTATTGCAAGTCACTGCGGGATTAGCAAACGGTGGTATTTACGCCGCGGTCGGGCTAGCGTTGGTCATGATCCACCAGGCGACCCATCACATTAATTTTGCACAAGGCGAGATGGCGACATTCTCGACCTTCATCGCTTGGGCAATGATCCAGGCGGGCGTGCCTTACTGGATAGCGTTTGTCGTCACGATGGTCGTATCGTTTGTCGCAGGTTTACTGATTCAGCGGATTTTTCTCAAGCCTGTTGAAAAAGCGCCAATCCTCACGAATGTGATCGTATTTGTTGGTTTGCTCGTGATTTTTAATGCCTTTGCAGGGTGGATTTTTGAGCACACGATTAAATCGTTTCCGAGTCCGTTTCCGGTTGAGGGTATGTTCTTGCCTAAATACTTTTCTGGTCATCAAATCGGGTCAATTGCGGTAACGCTCGTTGTGTTGCTCTCGGTGTTCTGCTTCTTTCGTTTTACACCGCTTGGTCTGGCGATGCGTGCGGCTGCGTTTAACCCAGAGTCAGCCCGCTTGGTCGGGATTCGCGTGTCTTGGATGTTGGCGCTTGGTTGGGGGATGGCAGCCTTAATCGGAGCAGTGGCCGGCATGATGATCGCACCCATTGTGTTTCTGGATCCAAATATGATGGCCGGCATTTTGCTGTATGGTTTTGCCGCAGCTCTGCTTGGTGGGATAGATAACCCGTGGGGCGCCGTTGTTGGTGGCGTCATTTTAGGTGTGCTTGAAAATATCTTAGGGGCGTATGTCATTGGCAGCGACCTAAAGCTCACGATGGCGTTGGTCTTAATCGTGACGATTCTGATCTTCCGACCCTATGGCCTTTTTGGCAAACCCATTTTCTCGCGCGTCTAAGAGAGCCGACATGTCTGCCGTTTCCAAAAAAATAATTTTAGCGATCGCTGTGCTTGCTGCGATCTTGCTACCGTTTGTGCTTGAAGATTTTCGGGTGTTTCAACTGAATTTAGTGTTGATCTATGCAATCGCGATTCTGGGCTTGAACATCTTGACCGGCTATGGCGGTCAGATTTCGCTAGGGCATGGAGCGTTTTTTGCGGTCGGCGCTTACACGTCCGCGATCTTAATTTCGCAGGTAGGCATGTCGGCTTATCTGACCATACCGGTTGCCGCGCTCGTTTGCTTGGTAATGGGTGTGTTGATGGGGTTTCCGGCGCTTCGTCTCGCTGGTCATTACTTGGCCCTGGCGACTTTTGCGTTGGCCATTGCGACACCGCAGTTACTGAAGTACAAAGGAATCGAGCATTGGACTGGCGGGGTACAAGGAATTATTCTTGATAAACCTACGCCTCCCTTTGGGTTCACGCTCTTTGGCAATGAGCTCAGCGAGGATCGGTGGCTTTACCTCGTGATCTTGGCAATTGCCTTAGGCCTATTTTGGTTGGCTCATAATTTGCTGTCTGGCCGAGTGGGGCGCGCCATCGTGGCGATTCGAGATCAACCCACTGCTGCTGCGGCCCTGGGTATTAATTTAACGTTCGTCAAGACCGCCACCTTTGGCCTGTCAGCTGCTTACACGGGTATCGCGGGTGCACTG
>Ga0114968_10004746_pt1 | contig 10105 bp, 9 predicted proteins | sample M_130807_EF_Meta_FD_87020 | JGI IMG/M metagenome (GOLD analysis project Ga0114968, IMG submission 87020) | Freshwater microbial communities from Lake Montjoie, Canada to study carbon cycling - M_130807_EF_MetaG | ecosystem: Environmental > Aquatic > Freshwater > Lake | place: Lake Montjoie... | reverse complement strand
GGTGATGCGCCAGATATGCACGTGCTGCCGGTTGGTAATGCCGGAAACATCACTGCTTACTGGAAGGGCTATCGCGAATACAATCAAGACCGCATCTCAACCAAATTGCCACAAATGTGGGGATTCCAAGCAGCGGGCTCAGCGCCAATTGTTAAGAATAAAATTATTACTAAACCAGAAACAATTGCCACTGCAATTCGCATTGGAAATCCAGCTTCTTGGGCGCAAGCCATCGAAGCGCGCGATTCATCAGGTGGGGTAATTGATTCAGTTACCGATCGCGAAATTCTGGCGGCCTACCGCTTAATTGCAGCTAAAGAAGGCATCTTTGTTGAGCCATCGAGTGCTGCTGGCCTTGCTGGTTTGATCAAATACAAGAAAGCCAAGAAGCTGCCAACTGGTAAGAAAATTGTTATTACTGTTACCGGACATGGATTAAAAGATGTCCAATGGGCACTTGAAGGCGCAGCTAAGCCAAAGATTGTTCCGGTCAACGCTAAAGCTGCTGCAAAGGCGCTTGGTCTGTAAAAAATGGCGAAACCAACTTTCCGCGCAACTCCCAGTCAGATTCAAGTTCCGGCAACTAGCGCCAACTTGGGTCCGGGCTTTGATTGCCTTGGGTTGGCACTACAAATGCATGATAAATATGTCGCTCGAGTAATTGATGAACCTGGTTTAGATATTGATGTAATTGGTGAAGGTGCTGACAACCTGCCACGCAATGAAAAGAATTTATTAGTTAAGGCAATGTTTGCTGGTTTTGATTACTTAGGTGGTCGACCACGCGGTCTGGCAATTCGTGCCAAGAATGTAATTCCACATGGTCGTGGCCTTGGTTCATCTGCCAGTGCCATCGTTGGTGGATTAGCACTTGCTCGCTCACTTGTTTTAGGAGGTGAAGATAAGTTAACTAATGAAGTTATGTTGCAGTTAGCCACTAATCTCGAAGGTCACCCAGATAATGTGGCGGCCGCGATTTATGGTGGCGCAACAGTTGCATGGCAAGAGAACCAACATGGCAAATTAGTTGCCCAAGCAATTTCACTTGCACCTGATCACCGAATTTCAGCAATCGCGTTTATTCCAGAGACGGCTGTATCAACGGCTAAAGCTCGCAAGCTTTTGCCAGAAACAATTCCTTTCCGCGATGCGGTTACTAACTCAACAAATACTGCGCTTTTAGTTCATGCGCTAACTCTGCGCCCAGATTTATTGTTTATTTCAACACAAGATTTCTTGCATCAGACATATCGCGAAGAAGCCATGCCAGCCTCTTATGCCTTATTAACTAAGTTCCGCAGCGCAGGAGTGGCCGCCTTTATTTCAGGAGCGGGCCCAACTGTGCTGGTGCTACACACTGGTGGAGCCACTGAAGTTGCCGAGCTAACTCATGCGGCCGGGGCTAAGTTCCGCGTTGAAGAAGTTGCGATTTCGGCTGCCGGAGTGCTACCGTTCTGACATCTTCTTAGGCGATCTGCCTGTAACACGTGAAGGTAATCTAAAAAATACCACCGGCTTTCGCCGTAAATATCTAACCAGATATGTAAATATCTTAAATATTTTGCGCAAAAGCCATAACTGAAAAGATCACAATGACCGATACACCTGAAGTAACCCCAGTACGTTCGAGCAGTCCTGAGCTTTCAGCGATGACCCTTCCAAAACTAAAGGAAGTTGCCACCCAACTGGGAATTGATGGCGCCGCAAAGCTAAAAAAGGATGCCCTCGTAACTGCAATCGCTGATCTACAAGCAGCAAACCGCGAAGCCGCAAAGGCCGAGCGCGAAGCCCGTCGTGAAGCCCGTAATGCGAAGAAGCGCGGCAATAAAGATAATTCAAATAACTCAAACGCCAACTCAGATGAGGATGGCGATGATGAGGGCGATGACAATTCATCAAGCTCATCAAGTGACTCAAACTCAAATTCCAACCGCCCTAACCGCGATCGCAATGATCGTGGTCGTGATCGTGGTCGTGACCGCAATCGCGATCGTCATGGACGTGAACGCGGTGGTCGTGAAGAGCGCGAGATCGTAATTTCCGAAGATGATGTTCTGCTTCCAGTTGGCGGCATTGCTGACATCATGGAAAGTTACGCGTTCATTCGCACCGGCGGATACCTGCCCAGCCCTAACGATGTTTACATTTCACTTCAACAAGTTCGCCGCTTTGGTTTGCGCAAGGGCGATGTTGTAACTGGCGCAGTTCGCCAACCACAAGAAGGCGAGCGCCGCGAGAAGTTCAATGCACTTGTTCGCCTAGATACGATAAATGGCGTAACACCTGATGAGGCTCGTAACCGCGTTGAGTTCTCAAAGCTAGTTCCGCTTTATCCGCAAGAGCGTTTGCGTCTTGAAACCGAGCCAAATGTTCTGACTACTCGTGTCATCGATTTGATTTCACCAATTGGTAAAGGCCAGCGTGGACTAATCGTTTCGCCACCGAAGGCTGGTAAGACCATGGTCTTGCAAGCAATTGCAAATGCGATCACAACCAATAACCCAGAGTGTCACTTAATGGTTGTTCTAGTCGATGAGCGCCCAGAAGAAGTTACCGATATGCAGCGCTCTGTAAAGGGCGAAGTTATTGCTTCGACTTTCGATCGCCCAGCCGATGACCACACCACTGTTGCTGAGCTAGCAATTGAGCGCGCAAAGCGCTTAGTTGAACTCGGTCACGATGTAGTTGTTCTACTTGATTCAATTACTCGTTTGGGTCGTGCATATAACATCGCAGCTCCGGCATCAGGCCGAATTCTTTCGGGCGGCGTTGATTCAGCTGCGCTTTATCCACCAAAGAAGTTCTTTGGTGCCGCTCGTAATATTGAAGATGGCGGCTCTTTAACAATTCTGGCAACTGCGCTCGTTGATACCGGTTCTCGCATGGATGAAGTTATCTTCGAAGAATTCAAGGGCACCGGAAACATGGAACTTATTCTTGATCGCCGCATGGCTGATAAGCGTATTTTCCCGGCCGTTAACGTTGTTGCCTCAGGTACTCGTAAAGAAGAAATTCTGATGGGTTCTGAAGAACTAAATATTGTCTGGAAACTTCGTCGTGTTCTACACGCACTTGAGCCACAAGCAGCTCTTGAGCTGTTGCTTGAAAAGATGAAGGGCACTAAGTCGAATGTGGAATTCTTGATGCAGATCCAGAAGACCACAGCTGGCCCTGATAATTAACCACTCGGACAACTAAAAAAGGCGCTAGTTACCGCGTGAAATCACCCCGATTTCTCGATATCTAGCCACTCGCGTTACCCTTTCCACCTAGTAACCGCTGGTTCTGGTTCACGTGTTCGCACGACCCAGGCCATTAAAAATGAGGTATGAAATGAAGCCAGAGATCCATCCAGAATATAAAGAGACCCAAGTGACTTGTGGTTGCGGCGAGAAGTTTGTTACTCGCTCAACAGTTGCCAGCGGTTCAATCTATGTTGAAGTTTGTTCAGTTTGCCACCCGTTCTACACCGGCAAGCAGCGCATTCTCGACACTGGTGGTCGCGTTGCTAAGTTCGAAGAGCGTTTCGGAAAAAAGAAGTAGCTTTCTAAAAAGACCGCATCGCAACCCGTCATGGGTTGCGGGGCGGTCTTTTTATTTTCTTTCCCAATAATTTATTTAACGAGTAAAAGAAAGGCAGATAAGCAAATGGCTAATGATCGTTTCGCATCTGCTGATGAACTTGTTAAAGAGTATGCCGAACTCGAAGCGAAAATGGCTGATCCTTCAATTCATGATGATCCCAATAACGCTCGAAAACTTGGCCGTCGCTATGCCCAATTAGGTCCAGTGGTTTCGGGCTATCGAGTTTGGCGCGCAGCTGAAGATGATCTTGCCGCTGGTCACGAAATGGCTGCCGAGGATGCAGATTTCGCTGCTGAAATTCCAGCGCTTGAAGAAGCCGCTCTTATTGCAGGGGATAAATTAGAAGAGTTGTTACTGCCACGTGATCCAAATGATGATCGCGATGTAATTCTGGAAGTAAAAGCTGGCGCAGGTGGTGATGAATCTGCGTTGTTCGCGGGCGACCTATTGCGCATGTATATGCGTTATGCCGAAAAGCGTAATTGGAAAGTTGAAGTTATTGATGCCACTGAAAGTGAAATGGGTGGCTACAAAGATATTTCGGTTGGTGTTAAATCAAAGGGCACTGCGGCCCCTGGTGAATCACCATATGCGCGCTTGAAATTTGAAGGCGGCGTGCACCGCGTGCAGCGCGTGCCAGAAACTGAATCTCAGGGCCGAATTCACACATCAGCGGCCGGTGTATTGATCTTGCCGGAAGCTGAAGAAATCGACGTTGAACTAAATATGAATGATGTGCGCGTAGATGTTTATCGCTCATCTGGCCCTGGTGGTCAATCTGTAAATACCACTGACTCTGCTGTTCGTTTAACTCACGTGCCGACTGGCATTGTGGTTTCGTGCCAGAACGAAAAAAGCCAGTTACAGAATAAAGAATCTGCACTGCGTATTTTGCGCGCACGTTTGCTAGTTGATGCGCAAGAGAAAGCCGATGCCATTGCTTCAGCTGAACGCAAGAGTCAGGTACGCACAGTTGATCGTTCAGAACGCATTCGTACCTATAACTACCCAGAAAATCGCTTGAGCGATCACCGCGTTAATTACAAATCAAATAATTTAGATGCAGTATTAAATGGTGAACTCGATGATGTTATTCAAGCTTTGCTAGATGCTGATAAAGCCGCCAAATTAGCTTCAACTGAAAAGTAAGTTCTTAGGAAACCGATGCAGATCAAAGCGCTGATTAGTGAGGGCAAAGCGCAGATTGAAACTGCTGGATACTCAAGTGTTGACGCCGAAATTCTGTTGGCACATCTTTTAGGTTTAACTCGCATGGAGTTACATAATCCGATTGCACTTGAACGCGCACTGGCAGAAGTTACTGATGAAAGTGCAATAATTGATGGCTATTCCGAATTAGTTAAGCGCCGTTGCAACCACGAACCAGTGCAGTATCTAACGGGTACTGCCGGTTTTCGTAACTTAGATTTAGTAGTTGGCCCAGGGGTTCTAGTTCCTCGCCCCGAAACTGAAGGCCTAGTTGAAGAAGTTTTAAAACACATTGCTAATTTGCCCGGCCCAGTATCAGTTATTGATTTAGGTGCCGGCTCTGGCGCTATGGCAATTTCGATTGCAACAGAGGCCCCAAGTACGCACGTAATTGCGGTTGAAAAGAGCATGGAAGCCATCGAGTGGCTGAAGCAGAATGTGGCTTTTTACGATGAAAGTATTCGTATTGTTCAAGGCGATGTTGCCGATGTTCTAGAGGGCGTTAAGTGCGATGTAGTTGTTGCTAATCCGCCGTACGTGCCAGATTCACAACCGCTGCCAAAAGATGTCGCTAACTTCGAACCAGCGATAGCTTTATTTGGCGGCCCTGATGGGTTAGAACTACCAAAGCGATTCATTGATGCTGCAGCCCGATTGTTAAAGACTGGGGGATTGCTCGCAATTGAACACACCGAAACTCAAGCTGAAGCAATTGCGAGTTTGCTTAGCACAGACTTTAATCAGATAGCACTTCACCAAGATTTAACTGGACGACCACGTTGGACCAGTGCGATTAGAGGCAATCAATGAGCGAAATTATCAAGTTAACTGAAAGCGAATTTGCGGCACATGTTGCGTTAGCCGCAAAAGCTATTCGTGATGGTTATGTAATCGTGGTTCCGCTAGAACATAGTTACGTTTATCTTTGCGATGCCTTTAGCCATGATGCCGTTCGCACAATGCATGTAATGCGCGGTGATGCGCTAGGTGTCGCAGCACAAGTTTTGATTTCAGATGCTGCCCGAGCGGTTGGAATCATTCGTGATTCGAGCGCCGATCTGCAGAAGTTAACTGCTGCATTCTGGCCAGGTTTGTTATCAATCACTGCCAAACCACAGTTAGCGCTTAATTGGGATCTAGGTGATGATCGCATTTTAGATCGCATCAATCTGCGAGTGCCAACTGCTGAATTTGCTCGAGCAATTACTGCTGAAGTTGGCCCACTAGCAACTGCGAGTGCAACACTTGCTGGAGAGCCTGCAATAAATAGCATCGATGACATCTCAATAGATGGAACTCATCTGGCTTTGATTTTTGATGGCGGTCTATTAACTAAGGGGCTCCCAACGACAATCGTGGAAACCACTGAAACTGGGCTCAAAGTAGGGCGAATTGGGGCGATTTCACAGGCACAGTTGGCTGAAGTCACGCCCGATATCTCGCTCGTTGGTAACTAGCCCTAATAAGATTGCGTAATGAGCGACGATACTTTTTACGGCCCAGATTTCGAACTTCTTTCCAAGCAAGATCCAGATATCGCTGGAGTTGTTTTATCTGAGCTAAAGCGCCAACAACAGAATTTGCAGCTAATTGCTAGCGAAAACTTTACTTCCCGCGCCGTACTAGCAACGCTTGGCTCAACACTTTCAAATAAATATGCCGAAGGTTATCCAGGCAAGCGCTACTACGGTGGTTGCGAAGAAGTAGATAAAGCCGAAATTATTGCCATCGATCGCGCCAAAGAACTTTTCGGTGCCGAACATGCCAACGTGCAACCGCATTCAGGTGCTAGTGCCAACGTTGCCGTTTACCAAGCATTTACTAAGCCAGGCGACACCGTGCTTGCAATGTCATTGCCTCATGGCGGTCATTTAACTCATGGTTCGAAAGTTAACTTTTCCGGTAAGTGGTTTAACGTAGTCTCATACGGAGTTCGCGAAGACAATGAGCTAATTGATTATGATCAATTGCGCGATCTGGCCATAGCGAATAAACCAAAGATGATTTGTAGCGGAGCAACTGCTTACCCAAGTTTGATTGACTTCGAAAAAGTTCGCCAGATTTGCGATGAAGTTGGCGCCATTATGTGGGTTGATGCTGCGCACTTCATCGGGTTAGTTGCTGGTAAAGCGATTCCATCTCCGGTGCCGTATGCAGACGTCGTTTCATTTACAACTCACAAAGTTTTGCGTGGTCCACGTGGTGGCATGATTTTGACTAAGGGCGAACATGCAGCTGCAATCGATAAGGCAGTTTTCCCAGGTATGCAAGGCGGCCCAATCATGTCGGCAGTTGCTGGCAAAGCGGTAGCCCTAAAAGAATGTGCTCAGCCGGCTTACCAAAAGTATGCCAAGGACGTTATTACTAACGCTAAAGCCCTTGCTGCTGAGCTAGAAGCCGAAGGTATGCGCGCAGTTTCAGGCGGCACCCAAACTCACTTAGCGCTAATTGATATTCGCAGCACCGGCGTTAATGGCAAAGTTGCTGATGAACGTTGCGGACTTGCAGGTATTAGCTTGAATAAGAATTCAATTCCGTATGACCCAGAAGCGCCATCTGTAACAAGTGGTATTCGTGTTGGTTCGCCAGCAACAACCACCCAAGGCATGGGCGTTAACGAGATGAAAACTATCGCTAACTTAATTGCTCGCGCAGTTAAGAATGAAGACGAAAGTAAATTTGCCGGCATCAAGGCTGAAGTTCATGCTTTGACTGCGCAATTTCCAATCTACGAAGCGTAAGCAGCTCGATTCTAAATGCGTGAATATCTAGTAACCCTGCTGATTGCAGCAGCGCTCTGCTATTTAATTACGCCGCTAGTTCGAAAGTACGCACTTAAATTCGGCGCGGTTGCCCAAGTTAGATCACGCGATGCACACACCACTCCAACTGCTCGTTGGGGTGGGGTAGCAATGTGGCTAGCTATGACATTTACTTTCTTAATCGTCAATCACTTCTCGCTAGTTGGAAAATCATTTGGTCGCGAAGCTCAAGGAATTTTCTTAGCTGCCACATTCATCGTTTTACTTGGCATGGCAGATGATCGATTTGAACTTGATTCGCTAACCAAGTTGGCGGGCCAAGCGCTCGCTGCCGGAATTTTGTTGCTCTACGGAGTTCAAGTTCTCTGGATTCCAGCTCGTGAAGTAATTACTTTGCCCGCCAGTATTGGTCAGTTCTTAACTGTTCTAATTGTGCTGGTAACAATAAATGCCGTGAATTTTATAGATGGGCTTGATGGGCTAGCTGCCGGAATTGTTGCGGTATCTGCAGCTGCATTCTTTGCTTTTTCTTATCTGCTGGCCGTGGTCTATGGCTTTTCGCGCGCCGGTGCTCCATCGCTTATGACAGCTGTGATCATCGGAATCTGTATCGGTTTCTTGCCACATAACTGGCATCCTGCTCGCATCTTTATGGGTGACTCTGGTTCGATGTTGCTTGGTTTAGTTTTAGCAGCATCTGCAGTTACGTTAACTGGCCAAATTGACCCAAATGCAATTTCGGAGGCAAAACTTGGGCCAACTTTGTTGCCACTATTTCTACCGTTTGCAGTTCTAGCAATTCCACTTTTAGATTTAGTGCTCGCAGTTATTAGACGTATCGCAAAAGGCAAATCCCCTTTCTCGCCCGATAAAGAACACTTGCATCACCGTTTGATGAGTGCTGGTAAAACACAACAGCGCACCGCCGTAATTATGTATTTAGCAACCGCAACGATTGCATTTCCAGTAACAATCGCAGCATTCGAACCAATTTGGGTAGCAGCGTTATCTGCAGTAGTTTTATTAGCAATTACAATTTCGGTATATCGATTCAAATTTGAGAAAGTGGCAATCTTTAATGGCTAAAAACGATCCAGAGAGTCAGTTGCTGCGTGGAGCTCTAATTCCATCATTTGCAGTGGGTCTGGTTGCAATTGCAATTGCTACTTACGTGCAAGGTAAAGCTGGTCTATTTGGCGCACTGCTTGCTCAGTTCATCGTTGTAATTTTCTTTGCCGTCCATCTTTTTGTTTCTCGGCTTTCGAGCAAACTAGACCCCTTAAGTACTTTCGCGCTTGCGCTTTTTTCTTACTTTGCCAAACTTCTTTTACTAACTGGATTCCTGATTGCCTTAACTCGGCTAACTTCGCGAGATACGATCGATCGAGCCAGTTTTGGAATAACGGCAATTGCGCTGACTTTTGCCTGGCTAGGCGGGGAAATTGCTAGTTACCTGAAATTGCGGTTGCATTTACCCCTACCCCCTAAACCGGGCAATAAATAGGCAAGGAGCTAGAAATGGCAATGAAAGATGAAGGCAACGCCCTCTGGTCGATCTTTGGCTATCTCCTTTCCGGCATGCTCTTTTGGGGTGGCGTTGGATATGGGCTCGATAAGTGGCTCAACCAGGGCTACTTCCTTTTAATTGGCCTTTTGCTCGGAATTGGCGCTGCGATTTACCTAGTTTGGCTCCGATTCGGCCGCGACTAAGCACCCCTGTCTTCGTTGAAAAGTCTCAGCCGCCAGTAACCCAATCCACAGCGATTGGATTTCACACAGGTGCCCCTGAACCCATAAGGTTGCCCCGTCTTAGTTGGTATACGGATTAAAAAGGGGTGTGCGTGCGCTCGCTATTTAGACTTAGCGGAGAAGGCGAGGGATTCGTCCCGCCAAGCAGCAATGACTTTGAATTGCCACCCGTTTTTGGCGATAACGCATTTACCACTAAACCAATTTTCTTAGTTTTCCTATCAGTAATTTTAGTTTCAGTTTTTTTCTTACTTTCATCACGTAAAGCAGCAGTGGTTCCTTCCAAACTGCAATTTGCGGGCGAATCAATCTATAGCTTTGTGCGCAATGACCTCGGCCGCGACATTATCGGCCACGAATTCATGCGCTTTGTACCTTACTTATTCACACTATTTACCTTCGTACTAACTAATAACATTTTTGGAATTGTGCCGTTCTTGCAATTCCCAACCATGTCACGAGTTAGCTTCCCGTATGTATTGGCGGTATTTACTTTCGTAGTTTTCCACTACGTCGGAATTCGCAAGCAAGGCATCGTCAAATATCTAAAAGACATCATGTTCATGCCTGGTGTGCCAAAGCCGGTTTATGTTTTGCTAACTCCAATTGAATTAGCGACTTTCTTTTTAGTTCGCCCGCTAACACTTTCCCTTCGTTTATTTGCGAATATGTTTGCGGGCCACTTACTACTTCTAGTTTTCATCTTGGGTGGAGAACATCTATTCCAAGGTGTGCTCGGTTTGAAGTTGATCAGTCCATTTGCTTTCGCATTTGGTATCGGTCTTACTTTCTTCGAGATT
>Ga0114968_10004743_pt1 | contig 10107 bp, 4 predicted proteins | sample M_130807_EF_Meta_FD_87020 | JGI IMG/M metagenome (GOLD analysis project Ga0114968, IMG submission 87020) | Freshwater microbial communities from Lake Montjoie, Canada to study carbon cycling - M_130807_EF_MetaG | ecosystem: Environmental > Aquatic > Freshwater > Lake | place: Lake Montjoie... | reverse complement strand
TTACACTTTGATGCCAGGTACTGTATGTTATGTATGGGATGCTTGTACTGCATGTGGTGTTTCTGTTGCTGAAAACGCAATTGCTAACCTTACTGTAGCACCAAACCCTGCAACTGATGTTGTAAACTTCACATTCGAAGCCAACAATGCTGCTGTTGCAACTGTAACAATCTTTGATCTTGCAGGCAAAGCTGTAGCTACTACAACTGTTGCTACTTCTGCAACTACAACTGTAGAAATGAACACAACTGCATTGCAGGCTGGTTCATACATCTACAATGTTGTTGCTGGTGACAAAGTTGCTACTGGTAAATTGATCAAGCAATAAGCATTAATGAATTGATTTCAAAAGCCTGGGTGAGCATCACCCGGGCTTTTTTGGTCTTGAATTAACCTATTAATAAATTTCTTTGTGATGAAAAAGCAGTTTCTTTTATCGATTTTTTTGTTGGTGCTTGCTGGATTGGTGCATGCGCAAATCCTAGAAGTGAATCCTGCATTTCCTACGGTAAATGATGTGGTGACCATCACCTATGATGCGACACAAGGAAATGCTGCGTTAGTAGGCCAAAACCAAATCTATGCCCATGCTGGGCTCATCACTTCGGCAAGTACATCGCCAACGAATTGGCAATTTGTACAAGGCAATTGGGGAACCGTAGACCCAGAGGTTTCCATGACCAACATTGGTAACAACAAACACACCATTACCATTGATATCGATCAATATTATGGCTTTCCTGCGGGTACAAACGTCTTGAAGTTTGCATTTGTTTTTAGAAATGCAGCCGGTACAATTGTAGGCCGCTCTGCGGATGGTAGCGATATTTATTATGACATCTATCCTGTGAATGCGGGCTTATTAGCGCAGTTTTTTCATCCCAACGCGGGTGCGATTTTAAATGTGAATGACCAACTTTCTATTGCTGCGGCTTCAAATCAAGCGGCATTACTCACACTTAAAGAGGATGGCCAGGTTATACAAACGCTTACCAATTCAACTCAACTTAATTACAACCTCACAGCTACCACAGCTGGCACTCATTTACTCGAATTCATTGCCGACAACGGCACCACACAAGTAATTGATTCAACTTATTATACCGTGAATCCGGTAGTGATTCCGCAAGATCCTACTTATGCCAATTTACAGAATGGCATTAATTACATCAACGACAGCACAGTTGTTTTGCAATTATTTGCACCTCAAAAAGAACATATTTATGTCATCGGCGACTTCAATAATTGGACGCCCACGACCAACTATCATATGAACCTTTCTACCAATAACCAAACTTGGTGGATAGAAATTACAGGTCTTATACCTGGTCAAAAATACGGCTATCAATATTTCATCGATGGTAGCATGCGCTTGGCAGACCCCATGAGCCCACTTATTTTGGATCCGAACAACGATAACAGTATCAATGCCCAAACCTATCCAACCCCGCATCCTTATCCAACTGGCCAAACAACAGGTTTTGTAACCATACTACAAACTGCACAAACACCATTCAATTGGAACAATACCAATTTCTCTGCACCGGAGAAAAAAGACTTAGTTATTTACGAACTACATGTGCGCGATTTTGTAGCGAAAAGAAATTATCAAACGCTCATCGATACGCTAGAGTATTTAGATCATTTAGGAATCAATGCGATAGAACTAATGCCTCCTGGCGAATTTGAAAACAATGAGAGTTGGGGTTACAACCCTTCGTTTCATATGGCGCTAGATAAGTATTACGGAACGCCAGAGAAATTCAAGGAGTTTGTCGATTCTTGCCATGGTCGCGGCATTGCCGTCATAGTCGATATGGTACTCAACCACGCTTTCGGGCAAAACCCAATGGTCAATATGTATTGGGACGCCGCCAATGCGCGCCCCGCAGCCAACAGCCCATGGTTCAATGCTATTTGCCCCCATGAACCCTATTGTTGGGGATATGATTTTGACCATACGCGTTTGGCAACGCAAAAATATATTGACCAAGTGAACCGCTATTGGGTCGAGACTTACAACATCGATGGCTTCCGTTTTGACTACACCAAAGGTTTTGTCAATAACGGCAATACCTACAGTTTGGAGCGCATCAACATACTCAAAAGAATGGCAGATGAAATCTGGACCTATAAACCCAATGCGTATGTTATTCTAGAGCATTGGTGTGACAACGCCGAAGAAGAGCAATTAGCAGACCACGGCATGATGCTTTGGGGCAACGTGACTTATGGTTATCAGCAAGCGCTAATGGGTTTTACAAATTCTAGCAACATCAGCTCTGGTATTTATACCAACCGCGGATGGTCGGTGCCGCATTTGGTTTCTTATGCCGAAAGCCACGATGAAGAGCGCACGATGTTTGAGGCACTCACGTACGGAAACAATACCAATGCAGCGCACAATGCACGCAATTTATATACGGCACTCGGTCGTGCGCAAGGTTTGGCGGTTATTTTACTCACACAACCGGGCCCCAAAATGCTTTGGCAGTTCCAGGAATTGGGCTACGATATCTCCATAGAAAACCCTTGCCGCGTTTGCAATAAGCCCATTTTATGGAATTATTATACACAAGCGCGTCGCCGCCAACTCTACGACGTTTATGCAGCCACACTTGCGCTGCGCAATAACTATGAAACCTTTAGGTCATTGAATTTCCAATACAACCTAACGGGTGCAGCCAAAAGAATGACCATGAGTGATGCGAGTATGAATGGCGTGTCTATGGCCAATTTTGCGGTCAGTACACAAAGTGTCATTCCTGCCTTTCAGCACGCGGGCTGGTGGTATGAGTATTTTACCGGAGACAGCATCAATGTCACAAACGCATTGGCACCAATTAGCTTGAACGCGGGGGAGTACCGCATATACACTGACGTGAAGTTGGCCCAGCCAGAAATCACCGATGCCCCTGCTTCTATAGAAGAAGTACTCAACTCTTCTTTTGAATTAACAGTATTTCCGAATCCTGCGGCGCAAAGCACCACATTAGGTTTTCATTCCTCTTCAATTGAACCTTTTACCTTGTTATTACTCAATGAATCTGGACAAATTGTTCTACAGCAAAAGGGGAATACAACAGCTGGTAAGAATCAAATCGAAGTCAATATCAATGATCTACCAAATGGGTCCTATCACTTTTTGCTTAAAGTCGGGACTTCCCTTGCCAATGAAGGTTTTGTAAAAGTTGATTAACCTGAATTTCATGCAAAAGATCCGTAGTTCTATCATAGCGTTTTGGTTTGGAATTTCTGTCTTTTATGCGCAAATTCCACAACCCCCATATAATTTAGCTTTTCTTCAAAATGAGCTAGCGAGCGTATCTATCGCTATACACCCTGACTCATTGGCCTTGCTATTGGGAGATAGCTTGTACAGTGGTCACGAATTTATGGCAACCGTTACCTACCAGAGTTCGGCTCTAAATGTCACCACAGATAGTATTGGTTTTAGAGCGAGAGGAAACACTTCATTAGCTTCTCAAAAAAAATCGTTTAAAGTAGATTTCAATCGTTTTATTTCCACTCAAAAGTTTCAGGGCCTCGAAGAATTGAACTTAAATGGCGAACACAACGATGTGTCTATTATGCGCACGTTTCTCGCCCAGCAATTAATGAGAAGTGCTGGCTTACCTGCATCTCGCACAAGTTACGTCAAACTTTTCGTCAATAATGAATACAAAGGATTGTACGTCAACTTGGAGTACATTGACGATGAATTTCTCGACCTGCGCTTTCCTGGCCAGGCCAATGGAAACCTTTGGAAATGCGCTTATGGTGCAGACCTGACCTGGTGGGGTAGCAATCCGGCCAACTACACGAGCATTTACGAGCTCAAAACCAATAAGGATAGCAATGATTATTCGGCTTTAGTTCATTTTATAGATGTATTGAATAATTCAAGCTCAAATACGTTTGCTTGTGCGCTTCAAGAAGTGTTCGACGTGGATTTATTCTTGCGCAACATGGCCATAGAAATTCTGATTGGGCAGTGGGATGGCTATGCCTATAACAAGAACAATTACTATTTGTATCAGCGCGAAAGCGATGGTAAATTGGTTTATCTGTCTTATGATTTAGACAATACCTTTGGCATCGATTGGTTCAATATCAATTGGGCGCTACGGAATGTTTACTCGTGGGCTCCGGGAAACCAAAGCAGACCGCTTTACTCCAAACTACTTGCCGTTCCTTATTTTAGAGACCGCTTCACTTTTCACCTTAATGATATCCTCACAAATGTCTGGAATGTGAGCAGCTTGCAAGCTCAATTAGAAGCCCAACAAGTTCTCATTACACCTGCAGCCTACGCCGATGACTACAAAGGTCTGGACTACGGCTTTTCTGATCAAGATTTTTCGAATGCGCTTCAAGTGACATGGGGAGCACATGTCAAATCTGGCATTGTACCCTATTTGCAAAACCGTAAAACGAGTGCGCTTGCGCAGTTAAGTGCTTATCAGGCCTTGCCCAATCCGTGTTCGGTTGGTATGGATGAACTGACCGCCCAACCGGGAAAATTACTTTTTGTGACCGATATTTTGGGCAGAGAAATTGAACCAAGTACTAAAAATTGTATTAAAATTTTGAATTTTGAAAATGGCACCCAACAACGTATTTATGAAGTGGATTAACCTTTCCTATTGTCTACTTTTTACTTTTTTGTCTTACGCTCAAGTTTTTAAACATGTAGAACCTGCTAACTGGTGGGTAGGAATGGAGCACCATCAAGTTCAAGTATTGCTCCACGGTCAAGAAATTGCAAAATACAAGGTGGAGGTATCAGGATTAGCGATTCTAGAAGAAATCCGCACAGAGAACCCGAACTATATTTTTGTGACACTCGAGACTAAAGATAAAGTTGCAGGCACTTATCCGATCAGACTAATGGATAAAAAGAAAGTGGTGGCTACCCATGATTTCAAGCTCGAAGAACGCATTGGAAATAGCAAATACCGCCAAAGTTTCAATAGCTCAGATGTCATGTATTTGTTGATGCCAGACCGTTTTGCCAATGCCAATGAGGGCCTAGACAAACATCCAGACACAAAAGAAGTGACCGATCGTTCAAATCCTGGAGGTCGGCACGGTGGCGACATCATGGGGATTATTCAGCGCCTCAGTTATATCAAAGAACTAGGCGCCACCACTATTTGGACAACGCCTATGCTCGAGGACAACGAGCCAACCTATTCTTATCACGGTTATGCGCAATCCGATTTATATCAAATTGATCCGCGCTACGGCACCAATTCTTGGTATAAGGAAATGGTCTTGGAGGCGCACCGTCAAGGCTTGAAAGTAATCAAAGACGAAGTAACCAACCATTGGTCGAGTAAGCACTGGATGATACAAGACTTGCCAACTGCCACCTGGATCCATCAGTTTGACCAGTTCACGCGTTCCAACTATCGCTTGTCCACTCAATTTGACCCATATGCTGCCCAAAGTGATCATGCTGGCTCGGCAAATGGTTGGTTTGACGTCACTATGCCGGACATGAATCAACAAAATCCTTTGTTACTTACCTATCTCATACAAAATACGATTTGGTGGCTCGAATATGCCCAATTGGATGGCTTGCGCGTCGATACTTATCCATATAACGATAAAGAGGCCATTGCCCGCTGGACAAAAGCAATTTTGAATGAATATCCCAATTTAAATATTGTTGGAGAAGTTTGGATGCATGACCAAGCTCAAATGTCCTATTGGCAAAAAGATAGCCCTATTGGCGCACTTCAAGATTACAATAGTTATTTGCCTTCTGTGATGGATTTTACCCTGCACGATGCCATGATGCAAGCTTGGAAAGAGCAAGACCAAGCTTGGGACAAAGGCATGATTCGTTTTTATGAGAATTTTACGCAAGATTATTTATACGCCAATCCGCAAAATTTATTGGTTTTCATGGAAAACCACGACACCCAGCGCTTCAATGAGCTCTACCCCGACATCGCCGATTACAAGTTAGCGCTCACCTTGCTGGCCACCACCCGTGGTATTCCGCAACTTTATTATGGTACAGAAATCGGTATGAAAGGGAATAAGGATTTAGGTGATGCCGATATCCGTCGAGATTTCCCAGGCGGATGGGCTGTAGATCAGCATACTGCATTTTGTAGCAACGACGCGGCAAAATGTCATGCGTATCAAACAGGACGAACGCCAGAAGAGGAAGCTTATTTCCAGTTTTCGAAAGCACTACTCAATTGGAGAAAGGGGCAAAAAGTGATACACGAAGGTAAGCTCTTGCAGTTTGTGCCTCAAAATAACGTCTATGTTTATTTCCGCTATTTAGAGCCCGTCAAAGAAGAGGGGCAAGATGCAGAAGTAGTGATGGTCATTTTGAACAATTCAAACAAAGACCAGTCGCTTGAATGGGCGCGATTTGCAGAAGGTTTCAAAGGTTACACCAAAGGGAAAGAGGTACTCAATAACCAGACCTTCAATTTTGAACAAAAAGGCACTACAATTCCTGCCAAAACGGCTTATATTATCAAACTGACGCATTAAACATGAAGGCATACTTATTCCTCTTTTCGGGATTTTTCTTTCTTTTTTCGCTGCACGCGCAAGATGTCACAAGACAATTCCAATCCATACAGCCCACAGAAGAAGGTTGCGCGATCAGTGTAAGTGATGGCATCTACCAATTGGCTAGTTATTCTGACAATATTATCGAGGTGAAGTTCATGCCGAGCAGCGGCATGGAACCACAAAAAGCTTCGCACGCCATTCAAATACAACCTCAAAAAAACGTTTTTAATCTACAGCAGATAGATGCATCACATTACGTTTTACAACGCGCTCAGCTAGAGGTCCGCATTCAGACCGTACCGTTTGAATTAGCCTTTTATCATGCGGGCAAATTACTCTGCAAAGAAGGGAAGGGTTATCAGTCGGGTCAATTGCCTAGCATTGATTTGGCCATTCAGTCCGATGAAAAACTGATGGGCGCAGGTGCGCGTGCATTGGGCATGAATCGCCGCGGCTATCGTTTGCAACTCTACAACCGCGCACATTACGGTTATGAAACGCATTCAGAACTGATGAATTTCACGATGCCCATTTTTATGTCGGACCGCCTTTATATGGTGCATTTTGACAATCCTGAAACGGGCTACCTAGATTTAGATGCAGCAAAAAATAACCATGTGCGTTTTGAAGCTATTGGAGGTCGTATGTGTTATCAAATTATTGCAGGTCATGATTGGAAAGAAATCACTTCCGAATGGACCAACCTGAGTGGCAGACAGCCCATGCCTCCGCGCTGGGCCTTTGGTAATTTTGCAAGTCGTTTTGGCTATCATTCAGAAGCCGAAGCCCGTGAGGTAGTCCAGACTTTTCGTGCCGAACAAATTCCACTCGACGCCATCATTTTTGACCTCTATTGGTTTGGTAAAACAATCCAAGGCACACTCGGTAATTTGTCCTTCTACCGCGATTCCTTTCCAGAACCAAAACAAATGATGTCTGATTTCAAGCAAAATGGCGTCAAAACAGTCCTGATTACCGAGCCGTTTATCCTGAATACTTCCAAAAATTGGCATATAACCGAATCTTTGGGGCTTTTAGGAACCAATACGTCTGGAAAGACCCTGACCTACGACTTTTATTTTGGACACACCGGCTTGCTCGATATCTATAAACCCGAAACTAAAAAGTGGTTTTGGCAGGTTTATAAAGACCTTCATGATTTAGGTGCGAGTGGTATCTGGGGCGATCTCGGAGAGCCTGAAGTACACCCCTCCGACATGAACCATAAAGATGCTTTGGCCAATCAGGTGCACAATATTTACGGCCATGATTGGGCCAGACTCATTTGCGAAGGTTACCAAAAAGATTTTACACAAGAGCGTCCGTTTATCTTAATGCGTGCAGGTTATTCTGGTTCGCAGCGCTACGGCATGATTCCGTGGTCCGGAGATGTGAACCGCACTTGGGGTGGACTCAAGCCTCAAATGGAAATTTCCTTGCAAATGGGGCTTCAAGGCATGGCCTATATGCACTCCGATTTAGGTGGTTTTGCAGGCGCTAACGACGAACCAGAGTTGTATGTGCGTTGGTTGCAATACGGCGTGTTTCAGCCAATATTTAGACCGCATGCACAAGAAGAGGTAGCGAGTGAAGCGATTTACAAAGACGCCCAAACCAAAGCGCTCGTCAAAAAGGCGATTGAAAGCCGCTACCGTATGCTACCCTATAATTACACCTTAGCTTATCAAAATACCATGAAAGGTTGGCCGCTCATGAGGCCAATATACATGGAGTTTCCGAAGGCCGATTGGTCTTTTGAGCAAACGGAAGCATACATGTGGGGGTCTGCATTTTTAGTACACGCCATCACCGATCCAATCAATAGCTTTAAAGAAAACACCGTACGTACCAAATTGCCCGCAGGCACGCCATGGTTTGATTTCTCCAGTGGTCAATTAATACAAAAAACGGTAGCCAGCGGTGCAGATTCACAATTTATCGAAGTTCAAACACCACTTTCCATAGATCAAATTCCTGTGTTTGTTCGTGCAGGTTCTTTTGTACCTATGGCAACGGTTTGTCAAACAACTGATGCTTACAACGATACAATGGTAACTGTTCATTATTATCATCATGCAACTGTGCAGTCGGCAAGCGGAGAATGGTATGAAGACGATGGCCTTACTGCAAATGCGGTACAAACGACATGTCAAAAACATCTTCAATTTAGTGCCAAAGCGGCAGCTAAAACTTTAGAGTTGACGGCAGTCTCTACCTTTGGATCGGGTATTCCGGTAAAGCAATTTCAATATCATATTCATGTTCATTGTGCTAAGGCACCAAAAAAAGTGAAGTTGGATGGTAAAACTTGCTCCACGCATTACGATGCAAGTCAGCAGGTCCTCATACTAACAGCGCCAATCAAGCACAACGAATCGCAATTTTCTCATACAATTTTAGTCAATTGGTGAAAAACTTTTCTTTGTGTCAACTTGACATTAACAAAAAATCGAATATATTTGACTGATTAATCTGTTATTAACGCTAAAACTAAAATGAGAACTATGCAAAAACAAACTACTACAAGTTTTTTTGCCTTCTTGATGTTTTTTGGAATGTCGGTAGTGGCCATAGCCCAAACCGGTATTCGAGGAACCATTACAGATGCAGCTGGTGTTCCACTTTACAATGCATCAGTATTGGTGGAAGGTCAGGGCAAGGGCGCTGTATCCAATGAAAAAGGGTTTTATGAAATCACAGGCCTCAAAGCCGGAACTTACAACGTCATTTATAAGTTCATGGGCTTCAATTCACAAACCGATCAAGTAACAGTTGTTGCTAACCAAATGACGACCAACAATTTTCAGATGGCATCAAAAACACAAGACGTCGGTGATGTAGTTGTAATTGGTTATGGTACTCAACGCACAAAAGACCTAACAGGTTCTGCCGCAATAATCAACGAAAAAAACTTTGTTCAAGGATCGTTGGCGACCCCAGAGCAACTTGTTATGGGTAAGGTTGCCGGTTTGAAAGTTACCTCCAACGACGGAGCTCCTGGTTCAGGGAGTACGCTTCGCTTGCGCGGTGGAACATCAATCAACGCGTCCAATGACCCACTCATTGTTGTCGACGGCGTTCCGCTAGATAACGGTGGAATTGCTGGTGCTGCCAATCCATTATCATTGATCAATCCAAATGACATTGCCTCATTTGTCGTCTTGAAAGATGCTTCTGCAACAGCTATCTATGGCTCTAGAGCAGCCAATGGTGTCATCCTCATCACGACCAAACGCGGTTCGGCCTCCAATGATGTGAAGGTCGTCTTAGACTCTAAAACATCGCTTTCTACCATTGCTAAGTATTTCGATGTACTCAGCGCAGATTCCCTACGCAACCTTGTGAATTCAAAAGGAACAGCTGCTCAAAAAGCATTACTTGGCGATTCCAGCACAGATTGGCAAAAGCAAGTGTTCCGCTCTGCAATCGTGACCGACAACAACGTTTCTATTACAGGTGGAATCAAAAATTTCCCTTACCGCTTATCAGTGGGTAATCGCATCGATAACGGTATCCTCAAAAGAGATCAATTTGCTCGTACAAGTGTAAGTTTGAACATGAACC